>WNFV01005518.1_pt1 | contig 26977 bp, 19 predicted proteins | sample 5400101 | NCBI WGS metagenome assembly WNFV01 (sample SAMN13153361, study PRJNA577476) | soil metagenome | isolation source: 115 cm soil or saprolite under grassland replicate 1 | place: USA:California | collected 2016-06-15
GCATCGGCGCGACGATCGGCGTGTCGAAGGCGGAGCTTGTCGGCGAGGTCTACAACCTGAAGCACATCGGCGACATCGAGGGAACCTACACGTCCGTCGGCGCTGGTGTGGCCGTGGCCGGTGGCGAGAAGGTTGCCGACCTCAAGAACTCGAACGGCGTGCGGCTCGAGGTCAAGGGCAAGCAGGTCGGGCTCGAGTTCTCGCTCGACCTGTCCGGCATGCAAGTCAAGCTCAAGCGCTGAATTGTCGTCCCCGCGAAGGCGGGGATCCAGCGGCGTCGCTTGAAAGACGCTGGATTCCCGGCCTCTTTGCGACCGCACGACAATGTGCAGCCGACAGCGTCGGCCGGGCCGCTCGCTCGGCAACGCGCCTGCGGCACTTGGCTTGCGCCTGCCTCGCTTGCGGCTCCTTCGCGGGAATGACAGCTCGCCGATGGCGGGACGACTTAAAACGGAATGTCGTCGTCGAAGTCGTCGACGTTCTTTTTCGCCGCGCCGCCGCTCGCCGCGCCACCGCTGTTCGCCGCGCCGCCACTCGGACGCGATGCGCCAGCGGGCGCGCGCGCGGCGCCGCCACCGCTGAACTCGGCATCGCCGCCGCTTCCGCCGGCGCTGTCACGACCGCCGAGCAGCTGCATCCGGTCGCCGACGACCTCGGTCGAGTATTTTTCCACGCCTTCCTTGTCGGTGTACTTGCGCGTCTGCAGCCGGCCCTCGATGTAGACCGCGCGTCCCTTCTTCAGATATTCGCCGGCCACTTCGGCCTGGCGCCCGAACAGCACGACCGTGTGCCATTCGGTCTTCTCCTGCTTTTCGCCGTTCTTGTCCTTCCACGTCTCCGTGGTGGCGATGCGCAGGTTCGTCACGGCGTCGCCGTTGGTCGTATAGCGCGTTTCGGGATCGCGGCCGAGGTTGCCGATCAGGATCACCTTGTTGACGGACGCCATTTACGTTTCTCCCATCGAATAATTGCCGCGATTGTACGCGGGCACCGGCGCCATCGAGGCGCCGACGATGATCCACGCGGCGGTGAGCACGAGACAGAACGCGAACACCGCGGGCGGACCGAAATGCTGCGACAGCCAACCGCCGACCGCCGCGCCGACGAACGTGCCGAAGAACTGCACGCTCGAATACACGCCGACCGCCGTTCCCTTCGCGTCGGCGGGCGCGAACTTCGAGATCAGCGACGGCAGCTTCGCCTCGAGCAGGTTGAAGCCGGTGAAGAACGCGACGAGCCCGGCGATCGCCCACGCGAGCGAGGCGCCGGATGCGGCGAGGAGCGCCTGCCCGATGAACAGCACCGCGATGCCGCCGACAAAGATCGGCTTGCTGCGGCCGGGGCGGTCCGCCTGCATCATCGCCGGCGCCATCAGCGCGACCGAGACGATCAGCACCGGCAGATAAACGATCCAATGGCGGCCGCTCTCGATGCCGTCGTCGCGGAGCATGAACGGCACCTGGACGAATAGCGACATCAGCGCCGCGTGCAGCGCGAAGATGCCGTAGTTCAAGCGCAGCAACTGAGCGTCGGCGAGCACGCGCCGCCATTGGCCCGGCGTGTCGGCCGGGCGCGCGGCGAACTCGGACTGCGGCACGGCTTTGAGCAGCACGCCGATCGCGCCTATCGCGAGCGCGCCCGTCAGGATGAAGATGCCGGGCACGCCGATCACCGACGTAAGCGCGGGACCGGCGACGAGCGAGAGCGCGAACGTCGCGCCGATCGTGAGGCCGATCGCGGCCATCGCGCGCGTTCGCACTTCGTCGCGCGTGAGGTCGGCCGTGAGCGCGATGACAGCGGCGGAGATCGCGCCGGCGCCCTGCACCGTGCGGCCGATGATCGTCCACGCGATCGTCGGCGCCCACGCGGCGACGAAGCTGCCCAATGCGAATATCATCAACCCGCCGACGATGATGGGCTTGCGCCCCCAGCGATCCGATGCCCAGCCGAATGGAATCTGCAACACCGCCTGCGTGAGACCATACGCGCCGAGCGCTAGGCCGACGAGCGTGTGATTGCGTCCGCCGGGCAGCGTTTCCGCGTAGAGCGCGAGCACCGGCAGCACGATGAACATGCCGAGCATGCGCAGGCCGAAGATGCCGGCGAGGCCCATCGTCGCGCGGCGTTCGACCGCGCTCATCCGCACGCGCGGGGCTCGCGCGCCCGCAGATGCGGCGGCGGAAGCGGCGGGCTCGGCGCGATCGCGCATCGACTCGGGAAATGCGGGGAAAGTGGTGCTTAGAAACGGCTGCGGAATGGCGGTATAGTAGCAGGTTGCCTCGCGGTTTCCGATGCGCCGATTGACTTAGGCCGAACGCACGAGCCGAAGCGGTGCGAACGATCGGGCGTCGCTTGAAACCGCACGGGGCCGACGCCAACTGACTCCAACGCATGGATTACATCCGCATCCGCGGCGCACGCACGCACAACCTCAAGAACGTCAACCTCGATCTTCCGCGGCACCGCCTGATCGTCATCACAGGGCTGTCCGGTTCGGGCAAGAGCTCGCTCGCGTTCGACACGCTGTACGCGGAAGGCCAGCGCCGCTACGTCGAGTCGCTGTCCGCGTACGCGCGGCAGTTCCTGCAGCTGATGGAGAAGCCCGACGTCGACCTGATCGAGGGGTTGTCGCCGGCGATCTCGATCGAGCAGAAGGCGACGTCGCACAACCCGCGCTCGACTGTGGGCACGGTGACCGAGATCCACGATTACCTGCGGCTGCTGTTCGCGCGAGTCGGCGATCCGTATTGCCCCAACCATCCGGAGCAGAAGCTCGCCTCGATGACGATCTCGCAGATGGTCGACACGACGCTCGCGTTGCAGAGCGATCCCGACGAGGACACGCGATTGATGATCCTCGCGCCGGTGGTCGTCGACCGCAAGGGCGAACAGCTCGAGCTTCTGATCGAATTGCGCGCGAAGGGATTCGTGCGCGTTCGCGTCGACGGCGACATCCACGAGATCGACGCCGTGCCGCGGCTCGCGAAGTCGACCAAGCACACGATCGAGGTCGTCATCGACCGGCTCAAGGTGCGCGCCGACATGAAGCAGCGGCTCGCCGAGTCGTATGAAACGGCGCTTCGCGTCGGCGACGGCCGCGCGATCGCCGTCGAGATGGGCAACGAAAATGAGCGGCCGCGGGAGCACCTGTTCTCGGCCAAGTTCGCGTGCCCGATCTGCAGCTATTCGCTGCCCGAGCTCGAGCCGCGGCTGTTCTCGTTCAACAACCCGATGGGCGCGTGCCCGCGCTGTGACGGCCTGGGCTCGATCACGTTCTTCGATCCGAAGCGCGTCGTCGCGTTTCCGCAGCTTTCGCTTGCGTCGGGCACGATCAAGGGCTGGGACCGGCGCAACCAATTCTACTTTCAGCTGCTCGGCAACCTCGCGAAGCACGCAGGCTTCGATCTCGAGCGGCCGTTCAACCGTTTGCCCGAGCGCGTGCAGCAACTGGTGCTCTACGGCAGCGGCGAGGAGAAGATCGCGTTCACGTATCTGTCCGAGCGCGGCAAGCCGGTCGTGCGCGAGCATCCGTTCGAAGGCATCATCCCGAACCTCGAGCGGCGCTATCGCGAAACCGATTCGGTGATGGTGCGCGAGGAGCTCGCCAAATACCTGAACTCCAAGCCGTGCCCCGAGTGCAACGGCACGCGGCTGCGGCGCGAGGCGCGGCACGTGAAGCTCGGCACCGGCGCATCGGCGCGAGCGATCTTCGAGATCTCGGCGTTGCCGTTGAAGGAGACCGCCCACTACTTCGCCACGATCGAGCTCGATCGCCACAAGCGCGCGATCGCCGACAAGATCGTCCACGAGATCGAGAACCGCCTGTCGTTCCTGAATAACGTGGGCCTCGACTATCTCGCGCTCGACCGCTCGGCGGAAACGCTCTCCGGGGGTGAAGCGCAGCGGATCCGGCTTGCGTCGCAGATCGGCTCCGGATTGACCGGCGTCATGTACGTGCTCGACGAGCCCTCGATCGGACTGCACCAGCGCGACAACGACCGGCTGCTCTCGACGCTTAAGCATCTGCGCGATCTCGGCAATAGCGTGATCGTCGTCGAGCACGACACCGACGCGATACTGGCCGCCGATCACGTTGTCGACATGGGACCGGGCGCGGGCGAGCACGGCGGACAGGTCGTCGCGCAGGGCTCGCCGCACGAGATCCGGATGGCCGCGCATTCGCTGACCGGCCAGTATCTCGCCGGTCACCGGCTGATTCCGATTCCGGCACGGCGCCATCGCTTCGATCCCGAGCGCAAGCTCGTCATCACCGGTGCGAGCGGCAACAACCTCAAGGGCCTGACCTTCGAGCTGCCCGTCGGGCTTTTTGTCTGCATCACCGGCGTGTCCGGATCGGGCAAGTCGACGCTGATCAACGACACGCTCTATCACGCGGTCGCGCGTCAGCTGTACGGGTCGACCGCCGAGCCGGCGCCGTTCACCGAGATGGAAGGGCTCGAGCACTTCGACAAGGTGATCAGCGTCGACCAGAGCCCGATCGGGCGCACGCCGCGCTCGAACCCGGCGACGTATACGGGACTGTTCACGCCGATTCGCGAAATCTTCGCGCAGGTGAAGGAGGCGCGCGAGCGCGGCTACGGGCCGGGACGCTTCTCGTTCAATGTCAAGGGCGGACGCTGCGAAGCGTGTCAGGGCGACGGCTTGATCAAGGTCGAGATGCACTTTCTGCCCGACGTCTACGTGCCGTGCGACGTCTGCCATGGTCAACGCTACAACCGCGAGACGCTCGAGATCCGCTACAAGGGCAGGACCATCCACGAAGTGCTGTCGATGACCGTCGAGCAGGCGTACGAGTTCTTCGAGCCGCTGCCCGCGGTGGCGCGCAAGCTCTCGACGCTGCTCGACGTCGGGCTCGGCTACATCACGCTCGGGCAATCGGCGACGACCCTTTCCGGCGGCGAAGCACAGCGCGTGAAGCTCTCGCTCGAGCTTTCGAAGCGCGATACCGGCCGCACGCTCTATATCCTCGACGAGCCGACAACCGGGCTGCACTTCCATGACATCGAGCTTTTGCTCACCGTGCTGCATCGGCTGCGCGATCACGGCAACACGGTGGTCGTGATCGAGCACAATCTCGACGTCATCAAGACCGCGGACTGGATCGTCGATCTCGGTCCCGAGGGTGGCGACGGTGGCGGGCGCATCATCGCGCAGGGTCCGCCCGAGGAAATCGCGCAGCATCCGGAAAGCCATACCGCGCATTACCTGAAGCCCGTGCTCGATGCGCAATCGCCGCATATGGCGAAAGCGGCGGCGAAGGACGTGCGCGCGAAGAAGGTTTCGAGCGATCTGCTGGGTTGAGCCATGCCGCTCGTCGTCGTCGTTCGCCGGCCCGATCCGGCGAAGCAGCGCAGCGAAGCGATCGCGATTCGCGACGTGATGCTCGCGGCGCGCCGTGCGGCGCTGCCGGGGCTGCGCGATGTGCACACCGACGACGAGGCCATCGCGTTCGTCCGCGAGGTTGTTCTCGGCACGCAATCGGTGTGGCTCGCCGAATGCGACAACCGCATCGTCGGCTTCGCGGCGCGCAAGGACGGATGGCTGATGCATTTGTACGTCGCTCCCGAATGGAGCGGGCGCGCGATCGGCCAGCGTCTGCTCGAGCGCGTGCTGTCCGAGTCGCCGAACCTCGAGCTGTGGACGTTCGCGCGCAACGCCGGTGCCCGGCGCTTCTACGAGCGCAACGGCTTCATGGCCGTCGAGTTCGGCGACGGCGGCGGCAACGAGGAAGGCGAAGCCGATGTACGCTATGTCCGCGCGGGCCGCCGGTAACGGCGCTTCGCGACGGTCACCGAGACGCAGGAGGAGGAGCCATGCTCGGATCGATGCAGGACGTTCCGCTGCTCATTTCATCGCTGATCCGCCACGCCGATCGTCATCACGGCGACGTCGAGATCGTGTCGCGCCGCGTCGAGGGCGACGTGCATCGGACGACGTATCGCGAGCTGCACCGGCGCGCACGCCAGCTCGCGAACGCGCTCGACGCGATAGACGTCGGCGCGTCCGATCGCGTCGCGACACTCGCATGGAACGGCTACCGCCACATGGAGCTCTACTACGCGGTCGCCGGCAAGGGTGCGATCCTGCACACGATCAACCCGCGGCTCGCGCCCGACCAGATCGCGTGGATCGTCGGCCACGCCGAGGACGGCGCACTGTTCTTCGACCTCACGTTCCTGCCGATCGTCGAGAAGATCGCGGCGCAGTGCACGACGGTAAAGGCGTTCGTCGCGCTCACCGACCGCGCGCACATGCCGGCTGCGAGCGCAATCGACAATCTCCATTGCTACGAGGATCTGCTCGCCGCGCAGACTGAGCGCTACGACTGGCCGTCTTTCGACGAGCATCAGGCGTCGTCGCTGTGCTACACGTCGGGCACGACGGGAAATCCGAAGGGCGTGCTCTACAGCCATCGTTCGACGCTGCTGCATACGTTCGCTGTCGCGTTGCCCGACGCGATGAATCTTTCGGTGCGTGAAGTCATCCTGCCGGTCGTGCCGATGTTCCACGTCAACGCGTGGGGTATCCCGTATGCGGCGGCGATGGTGGGCGCGAAGCTCGTCTTCCCCGGGCCCGCGCTCGACGGCAAGTCGCTGCACGAGCTGATCGAGGCCGAAAAGGTCACGTTCTCGGCGGGCGTGCCGACCGTGTGGCAAGCGCTCCTCGGCTATGCGGAGCAGCACGATCTCAAATTCTCGACGATGCGCCGCACGCTGGTCGGCGGCGCCGCGTTGCCGCCGGCGATGATCCGGACATTCGCCGAGCGCTTCGACGTCGACGCGCGTCACGGCTGGGGCATGACCGAGATGAGCCCGCTCGGCACCGTTTGCGGATTGCGGCCGAAGCACGCGAGCCTGCCGCGCGACGAGCTGTACGCCGTCAAGGCGAAGCAGGGTCGCGCGATCTTCGGCGTCGACATGAAGATCGTCGACGCGCAAGGCCGCGACCTGCCGTGGGACGGCAAGGCGTTCGGCGATCTGCAGGTTCGCGGTCCGTGGATCGCAAACCGTTATTTTCGTGACGACGCCGATCCGCTCGCGCGTGACGAAGCGGGCGGCGAATGGTTTCCGACCGGCGACGTCGCGACGATCGACGCCGACGGCTACATGCAGATCACCGACCGTAGCAAAGACGTCATCAAGTCCGGCGGCGAATGGATCAGCTCCATCGCGATCGAGAATGTCGCGATCTCGCATCCGGCGGTCGCGATGGCGGCCTGCATCGGCATCCGTCATCCGAAGTGGGACGAGCGGCCGCTGCTCGTCGTCGTGAAGAAGCCGGGCGCGGAGGTCACGCGCGACGAGCTGCTGCGCCATTACGAAGGCAAGGTCGCGAAATGGCAGCGACCCGACGACGTCGCATTCGTCGATGCCATTCCGGTTGGCGCCACCGGCAAGATCCAGAAGAACAAGCTGCGCGAGCAGTTCCGCGACTGGCTGTTGCCGCCGGGCTAGCGGTCAGCGCGCGCGGCGCGCGCGGGGCGAAGCGGGTTCCAATAGCGTTGCCGTCGCGCTGCGCGGCTCGGTCGCGACCTCGCCATTCGGCGGGGCTTCTTTCGTCCGCTGGCTGCGATGCTCGGAAGGTCCGCCGCCGCGCGTCAGATTGCGCGCGGTGTTGACGAGCGCGACGTGCGACAGCGCCTGCGGGAAGTTGCCCAGCAAGCGGCGCGCGCGCGGATCGTATTCCTCCGCGAGCAGTCCCACATCGTTCGCGAGCGCGAGCAGTCGCTTGAACAGCCGCTCGGCCTTCGCGCGCGCTCCGCACAGCGCAAGCGCATCGGCGAGCCAGAACGAGCACGGAAGGAACAGTCCTTCGTTCGGCGGCAGGCCGTCGATGCGTGACCGCGTCGTGTAGCGGCGGACGAATCCGTGATCGGTCAGCTCGCGTTCGATCGCGGCGATCGTGCCATGCACGCGCGGGTCGTTCGGCGGCAGGAAGCCGACGATCGGGATCAGCAGCAGGCTCGCGTCGAGGTCCTTCGCGCCGAAACGCTGCACGAACGTGTTGCGTTTTGCGTCGTAACCGCGACGGCAGACCGTCGTGTGGATTTCGGCGCGCATCGCGCGCCAACGGTCGAGCGGGGCGTCGAAACCGGCGCGCGCTGCAGTACGGATCGCGCGGTCGGCGGCGACCCAGGCCATCACCTTCGAGTGGGTGAACTGGCGCCGCGGTCCGCGGACCTCCCAGATGCCGTTGTCCGGTTTCGTCCATTCGGATTCGAGGAACTCGACCAGCGCGCGCTGGAACGCCCACGAGTCCGGATAGTGGTCGAGTCCCGCCTGCGTCGCAACGCACAGCGCATCGATGACCTCGCCGTAAACATCGAGCTGCCACTGTCCCGATGCCGCGTTGCCGACACGCACCGGACGCGATTCGCGATAACCGGGCAGCCACGGAATCGCGAGCTCGCTCAACTGTCGCTCGCCGGCGATACCGTAGAGTACTTGAAGGTCCTGTGGCCGACCGGCCGCGGCGCGCAGCAGCCATTCGCGCCAGGCGCGCGCCTCGTCGCGGTAGCCTGCGAGCAGCAGCGCGTACAGCGTGAACGTCGCGTCGCGCACCCAGCAATAGCGGTAATCCCAGTTGCGAACGCCGTGCAGCCGCTCGGGCAGCGACGTCGTGGGCGCCGCGACGACGCCGCCGGTCGGTGCGTACGTAAGCGCCTTCAGCGTCAGCAGCGAGCGCTCGACCGGCTCGCGCCAGCGTCCCTCATACGTGCAGGACTTGCACCACGTCTGCCATTCGCGCTCGGTCGCCTCGATCGCCGCGTCGGGATCGATCGGCAGCGGCCGCGGCTCGTGCGACGGAAAATGCGTCATCACGAACGGAACGCGCTCGCCGCGCGCAATGACGAACTCCGCGATGGTCGTGAAGCCCTTGCCGTGCGTGTGCACCGGCGTTCGCAGCTCGAGCGAATCGGGCCCTGCCGTAGCGAGCAGAGCACCCTCGGAGCGGCGCACCCACGGAATGACGGTCCCGTAGCCGAAGCGAATGACGAGCTGCATGCGCATCGGCACGCGCCCGCGCACGCCCTCGACGACGCGAACGACGTCCGTGCGATGCGGCCACAGCGGCATGCAATCGACGAGTCGCACCGTACCCTCGGCGGTCGCGATCTCCGTTTCGAGGATCATCGTGTCGCGCCGGTACCGGCGCGTGATCCCCGTTGCGCGTCCCTGCGGTCCGATGTGCCAGCGGCCGTTCTCGATCGTACCGATGAGCGCCGCGAACACCGACGGCGCGTCGAAGCGCGGTACGCACATCCAGTCGATCGAGCCGTTGCGGCCGACGAGCGCGGCCGTGCGCGAGTTGCCGATCAGCGCGTAATCCTCGATTCGCTGCGCCATCGATGAGCGTCAGTCACTCGGGGCCGGATCGTGCCAGCGCTCGCCCGCGGGAAGCACGCGATCGGCTTCGGCGGGTCCCCACGACCCGCGCGCGTAGCGATGCACGGGCAGCGGCGCGTGAACTGCCGGCTCGACCACCTGCCACGCGGCGAGGACGCCGTCGGCGCGCTCGGCGTACGACGCATCGCCGCGCAAGGCGGCGTCGAGCAGCGTCACGTACGCATGGTGGTCCTCGTCACGGCCGAGATCGGCGCGCAGCTCGGTTGCGTCGGCGTCGCGCGGCTGCTGCAACGAGCCGAGCCCGACGCCGATGTCGACGGCGCCGGGTCCGAGTCTTGCACGCACATGGCTCGCCGATGCGACACCGGCCGGTGGCGCGTAGCGCGCGTACACCTCGGTCGTGGTCAGCGGAAGCCGCTTGCCGGCACGCACGCAAAACGGCACACCGCGCCAGCGCGGCGTGTCGACCTCGAAGCGCAGCGCGATGAACGTCTCGGTCTGCGAATCGGGCGCGACACCCTGGATGTCGCGATAACCATCGTACTGGCCGCAGACGACGAGCTCCGGCGAGATCGGCTGCAGCGCGGCGAGCGCGGCAACCCGGGCGTCCTGCCACGATTGCGCATCGGCGCGATCGGGAAGCTCCATCGCGAGCACGGCGACGACCTGCAGCAGATGGTTCTGCACGACGTCGCGCAACGCGCCGACGGCGTCGTAGAACGCGCCGCGATCCTCGACGCCGAACGTCTCCGCCATCGTGATCTGCACGCTGCGAACGAACGCGCCGCTCCACGCCTGCTCGAGCCACGGATTCGCCGCGCGCCATTGCGTGATCGCGCGCACGGGCCACTTGGCGAGATAGTGATCGATGCGAAGGATCGCGTCGGGCGCGAACACGCGCTCGAGCGCGGACTCGAGCTCGCGCGCCGATTCGACGTCGTGGCCGAACGGCTTCTCGACGGCCACGCGCGCACCGCTCGCTAGACCCGCTTGCGCGAGCAGGCGACCGATGCCCGCGAAGAGCGACGGCGGAATGGCGAGATAGAACAGCGGCCGCTTCGCTTCCCCGAGCGAACGGCGAAGCTCGGCGAACGTCGCCGGATCCGAAAGATCGCCCTCGACATAGCGCAGCGCTTGCGCAAGACGCGCGCTTGCGCTCGCATCGAGCGCGCCGTTGCGTTCGACGCTGTGGCGCACCCGCTCGGCGATCGGCGCGCCGTGCGCGTCGTGGCGGGCGACGCCGACGACCGGGACCTCGAGTTGGCCGCGCGCGATCAGCGCGTCGACCGCGGGCAGCAGCATCTTGCCGGCGAGGTCGCCGGTGACGCCGAACAGCACGAGCGCATCGCAGGATGGCGCGGTCATCGACATGGCATCCCGACGTGGAAATTCTTGCCGACCGATCAACATTCGTCGCCGCGCGTGACGAAAGGTTCCTGCCCGCAGACCGGCGGCCTGAAATGACCGCGCAGAAGCGGCGCGGTCGGTACGACGAATCGACGTCGGCGATCGCGGAAGGCTGCCGTGACGGAAGTCAGTCGACGATCGAGTCGCTTGAAGCCGACGGTGGCGCAGCTTTCGTGATCGCCGCGAGAATGCCTTGCATCAGCGCGGTCGGCGTTGGCGGGCAGCCGGGAATCTCGACATCGACCGGGATCACGTTCGCGACACGGCCGAGCGTCGCATAGCTCTCGCCGAAGATGCCGCCGGTGCAACCGCAATCGCCGACGGCGACGACGAGCTTCGGCTCGGGTGTCGCGTCGTAGGTGCGCTTGAGCGCAATCGCCATGTGCTTCGACACCGGCCCGGTGACGAGCAGCATGTCGGCGTGACGCGGGCTCGCGACGAACTTGATGCCCAGTCCCTCCAGGTTGTAGTACGGATTGGCGAGCGCGTGAATTTCGAGCTCGCAGCCGTTGCAGGAGCCTGCATCGACTTCGCGGATCGCGAGTGCGCGGCCGAGCGTTCGCAGCACCTGCTCCTGCAGGCGCGCGACGATGACCATTTCGTCGGCCGGCGCGGGCGGCGGCTCGGACCGGATGCCCGTCGTCGCGATCTTGCGCAGCACGTGCCACATGATTTAGGTCATTCCGCGAATGCAGCCGTGAGCGCGGCGGGCGAAGCCAAGTGCCGCAGGCGCGTCGCCGCGCGATCGGTCCGGCCGACACTCAACCGAACGTAGACGCGCGCTCGCGAAAAGGCCGGGAATCCAGTGTCTTGCGTCAAAAGTCGCTGGGTCCCCGCGTTCGCGGGGACGACGAACGAATTGCGGAAGCGCGTCATAAGTCCTGTCCGCTGTACGAGAGATTGAACGATTTGTTGATCAGCGGGAAATCGGGAACGATGTTGCCGATCACCGCGTGCTCGATCACCGGCCAGTTCGACCACGACGGATCGTGCGGGCGGCAGCGGCGGATCGTCTCGTTCGGGCCGCTGTCGAGCGCGACGAAGACGGGTCCGCGCCATCCTTCGACGAATCCGATGCCCGTGCGGTCGCGCGACTGTCCGCTTGCGCGACCCGCCATGCCGACGAGGCCGAGCTTCGCCGCAAGCGCCGGCGTCACGTAACCGCAGGTGCGAAAGCGGTCCTGCAGTCCGGCGTGGTCGTCGTAGATCGCGCGCAACGTCACGACTTCGCGCTCGAGCGATAGGCACTGATCGCGAATGACGCGCGCGTGCTCGGACGAGAGATCGCTCGCGACGCCGCCCGGCACGATGAAATCCATCAGCATCCGGTGCCCGAACGCCGCGAGATTCGTCCGCAGCACGTCTTCCTTCAAGCGCGAGAATTGAGCCAGCCCGAACGCGAATCCGCCGTCGTTGCCGAGATAACCCAGATCGCCGAGATGATTGGCGATCCGCTCCTGCTCGAGCGCGAGCGCGCGCAGCCACGCCGCACGCGGCGGCACGGCGACTGCGCCGATCGCTTCGACCGCCTGCGCGTACGCCCACGCGTACGCGACGGTGCTGTCGCCGGACACGCGGCCGGCGAGTCGATAGCCGTCTGCGAGCGTGAACTGCTCGAAGCGCTTCTCGATGCCCTTGTGCACGTAACCGAGACGCTCCTCGAGCCGCAGCACTTTCTCGCCGACGATCTGGAAACGGAAGTGTCCCGGCTCGATGATGCCGGCGTGCACGGGACCGACCGGGATCTCGTGCACGCCGTCGCCTTCGACCCTGATGAACGGATACTCCTCCTGACCCGGCTCCCATTTGGGCGACGGCACGAAATCGCGTCGCAACGGGAACTGGTCGATCGGCCAGCTCGCCATCCAGGCCCACGGACGCTGGTCATCGGCGTCCGACGCCGTGCCGACGAGATCGAACGCGGCGCGCTGCATCCGACTCGCCGCGGGAAAGATCGCGGCGACGTCGGGATGGCGCGTGTCCGGTGCGTCGGGCAGCGTGTGCTCGAGCACGGTGAGCCCCTCGACGTCGAGCAGTGCGACGCGCAGCAGGAAACCGCGATGTCGATCGCGCTCGTCGCTCGTCCACAGCGCCGCGAGCTGACCGCCCTGTTCCCACGACAGCCGGCACGCGGGCAGCAGCTGGCCGGAGCTCACCGGTACGCGCCACGCGGGCAACGGCGCGGGCACCACCAAAGCCGCGAGTCCGAGGCGGCCGACGTCCATCGTTATCTACGCGAAGCGCACGACATTTCCCCTCTCCCGCCGTGCGGGAGAGGGGAAGGGGTGAGGGTCGTCGCGTTCATCCGATCAATCGCGCCGCCTGCCGATACCAGTCGGCGAGGAAAGGCGGAATCCACAGCCCGAGCATCAGCACGATCGAAAGGTGCACGAACACCGGCATCATCGCCGGACGCATCGGCAAGCGCTTCGCGCTCGTTTCGCCGAACGCCATCGGCTGCACTTTCGAGAACACCGCGGCGAACGCGATGCCGAGCGCAACGAGCAGAAAGGGCGTCGCCCACGGCTGGTCGCGCATTGCCGTCGTGAGGATCAGGAACTCGCTCGCGAACACGCCGAACGGCGGCATGCCGAGGATCGCGAACGTGCCGATCAGCAGGCCCCAGCCGATCATCGGGCTGATCGTGACAAGGCCGCGGATGCCGTCGATCAGCTGCGTGCCGGTCTTCTGCGCGGCGTGGCCGACGGCGAAGAAGATCGCTGACTTGGTGAGCGAGTGCACCGTCATGTGGAGCAGGCCCGCGAAGCTCGCGACCGGTCCGCCCATGCCGAACGCGAACGTGATGATGCCCATGTGCTCGATCGACGAGTAGGCGAAAAGGCGCTTGATGTCCTTCTGCCGCGACAGCAGGAATGCCGCGACGACGACCGACAGCAGCCCGAAGCCCATCATCAGGTCTTTCGCGAAAGCGGTCGGCATCGCCCCGTCGACGAGCACCTTGCAGCGGACGACCGCGTACAGCGCGACGTTCAGCAGCAGGCCCGACAGCACTGCGGAGACGGGCGTCGGGCCCTCGGCGTGCGCGTCGGGCAGCCAGTTGTGCAACGGTACGAGGCCGACTTTGGTGCCGTAGCCGACGAGCAGGAACACGAACGCGAGCGAGAGCACCGTCGGCTCGAGCTGCCCTTTGACGTTATTGAGCTCGGTCCACAGCAGCGCGCCGCCTTCGGCGCCGAGCACTTTCTCGGCGGCGAAGAACAGCAGGATCGTGCCGAACAGCGCCTGCGCGATGCCCACACCGCAGAGGATGAAGTATTTCCACGCCGCTTCGAGGCTCGCCGGCGTGCGATACAGCGACACGAGCAGCACGGTCGTCAGCGTGGCCGCCTCGAGCGCTACCCACAGGATGCCCATGTTGTTCGTGAGCAGCGCGAGCAGCATCGTGAAGTTGAACATCTGGTACATCGCGTGGTAGAGGCGCAGCCGCGCGGTCGTGAGCTTGCCGTGCTCGTGCTCGATCCTCATGTACGGCCGCGAGAAGATCGCGGTGGTGAACCCGACGAACGCGGTCAGCGCAACGAGGAACACGTTGAACGCGTCGACGAAGAAGAGCTTGCCGAGCACGAGCTGCGGGCCATCGTCGATCACGCGCACCGTGAGGGCCACCGCCGCGACAAGCGTGAGCAAGCTTGCCAGCACGTTCACCGCCGGCGCTTCCTCGCGCTCGCCGATCGCGGCGAGCACGAATGCGCCGGCGAGCGGCAGGCCGAGAACGGCGAGGATCTCGATCACGTGGCTACTCGCCCTCTTTGTGCCCGCCGGCAAAGACGAGCGGTCGCGCGTCGGGCGAACATCTCGCTCGCACGGCGACGGCCCTTCGGCAAGCCTCTTTGGGAAGGCATGGGATGCGGTCGTCGAGCGTCGGCTTGCCCGTTCGCGCGCTGACGGGCCCTTCGGGCCTCGGCTTCGCCCAGCGCGCTCGCGGGTACTTGGCTTACGCCCGCCGTGCTCACTCGCCCTCCTTGAGCTTTTCGAGATGCTTCAGGTCGAGGCTGTCGAACTGCTCGCGGATCTGGAAGAAGAACACGCCGAGAATCAGCATGCCGACGAGCACATCGAGTGCGATGCCCAGCTCGACGACCATCGGCATGCCGTACGTCGCGCTCGTCGCCGCGAAAAAGAGGCCGTTCTCCATCGACAGGAACCCGATCACCTGCGGGATCGCCTTGCGCCGCGTGATCATCATCAGGAACGACAGCATCACGCTCGCCATCGCGATGCCGAGCGTCGAGCGTGTCACCGTGCTCGCGAGCTGCGAGATCGGCACCGCGAGGTTGAACGAGAACACGACGAGCACGATGCCGATCAGCATCGTCGTCGGGATGTTGATCAGTCCTTCGACGTCCCATTTGACGTCGAGCTGACGGATCAACCGATAGAGGATCCACGGCAGCAGTACCACCTTGAGCAGCAGCGTCAGCCCGGCCGACCAGTACAGATGATGCTGGCCGGTCGCGTAGGCGACGATCGCGGTCGACAGCGCGAGCGAGAAGCCCTGCGCGGCGAAGAGATCGATCAGCGACAGCACGCGTCGCTGCGCGAGCATCGCGAACGCGAGCAGCAGCAGCAGCGCGGCGAGCAAGTTGATCAGTTGGGCGTAGAGCGGGACGGACGCCACGCTAGCTCCCGAGCAGCAGGTTGACGAGCATCGCGAGCACCGCGAGCAGGAATGCAGTGCCCAGGAACTCGGGCGCGCGGAAGATCCGCATCTTCGCCGACAGCGTCTCGATCAGCGCGAGCGCGAAGCCGCCGATCGCGAGCTTCATGATCAGCGTGGGAATCGCGGCGAGGATCGCGAGCCAGTCGGTGCTGCCCTCGGCGATGCCGAACGGGAAGAAGATTGCGAGTCCGATGCACGAGTAGTTGAAGAGCTTCAATGCGCTTGCCCACTCGACGAGCGCGAGATGGCGCGCCGAATACTCGAGGATCATGGCCTCGTGGATCATCGTGAGCTCGAGATGCGTCGTCGGATTGTCGACCGGAATGCGCGCGTTCTCGGCGAGCGAGACCATCGTGAACGCGACGCCGGCGAATGCGAGGCTCGGATAGATCGCGAGCTCGCGGTGCGCGAGCGTGTCGACGATTTGCGGCAACGACGTGGAGCCCGAGATCAACGACGCGGTGAACAGCACCATCAAAAGCGCCGGCTCGGCAAGGAACCCGACGAACATCTCGCGCCGCGCGCCGAGCGAACCGAATGCCGTGCCGATGTCCATCGCGGCAAGCGCAATGAAAACGCGCGCGAGCGCGAAAAGGCCGACGAGTGCGATCGCGTCGGCGGCGCTCGCGAACGGCAGGTCGGTCGCGAGCGACGGCACGATCGCCGCCGCGCAGCACATCGCGCCGAACACGATGTACGGCGTGATGCGAAACATCGGCGATGCGTTCGCGGCGACCACCGCATCCTTCACGAAGAGCTTGCGGATCGTGCGGTACGGCAGCAGCGGCGACGGCGCGCGCTTGCCCGAAAGCCATGCGCGGCACTGGTTGACCCAGCCGACGAGCAGCGGCGCGAGCGCGAGCGCAAGCGCGAGCTGCAGCAGTTGGGACAGGAAGGCGGCGGCGGTCATCGGATCAGGAAAAGGAGCGCGAGCAGCGTGATGAAGCTGTAGGTCAGATACACGGAGATGCGGCCCTGCTGGATCAGCCCGACGAAGCGCGCCGCATGGTCCGCCGCGCGCGCGAGCGGCACGTACATCCAGTGCCACCAGTGATCGTGCGCTTTCATCGAATAGCGCGGCGCGACGTCGAACGGCGTCGGAAGCTCGCGCTCGATGCGGAAGAAAGGCTCGAACACCTGCCGGATCGGCTGGCCGAAGCCTTCCGCCGTGTCCTGCATCCTCGGCGTCTGCAGCGGATAGCCGCAGTCCCACGGCGCGGACTTCCGGATGCGGCCGTGATAGAAGCGGTGGACGATCTGCATCGTCAGCAGCACGACGGCGACGATCACGACGAGCATGATCAGCGGGCTGTAGCTCGAGCGGTCGGCGTTGACCGGCGCGAGCAGCAGCCAGCTCCCGCTCGCCGCCTGGCCGACGCTCGTGCCGAGCAGCAACTGGTTGACCGGATCGAGCGCGCGGATGACGTTCACCGGCAGCACGCCGAGCAGCACGCATCCGGCGGCGAGGAACAGCAGCGCGGCGCGCTCAGGCTTGCCGGCGTCGTGCGCGTACGCGAGATTGGCCTCGCGCGGCTGCCCGAGAAAGATCACGCCGTAGAACTTGACCATCACGTAGCCGGCGAGCGCGGCGGCGAGCACAAGCGCCGCGGCCGCGAGCGGCACCAGCATGTTGACGAACGACTGCGGCAGGCTCGGCGTGAACAGGAACGCCTGCAGCAGCAGCCATTCGGAGACGAAGCCGTTCAACGGCGGCAAGCCGGCGATCGCGAGCGTACCGACGAGCGCAAGCCATGCGACCCACGGCATCCGATGGATCAGCCCGCCGAGCTTGCCGAGGCTTCGCTCCTTTGTCGCGTGCAGCACCGACCCGGTCGCGAGAAACAGCAGGCTTTTCATGAACGCGTGATTGAGCGCGTGGTACAGCACGGCGGTGAGCGTGATCGCGGCGAGCATCGACTTGTCGTACGATTTGAAGAGGATCGTGAGTCCGATGCCGGCGACGATGATGCCGATGTTCTCGATCGACGAATACGCGAGCAGCCGCTTCATGTCGGTCTGCACCGCGGCGAAGATCACACCGAACAGCGCGGTGGCGAGCCCGAGCGAAAGCGCGATCACGCCCCACCACCAGAGCTGGGTATGCAGCAGGTCGAACGTGACGCGCAGAAATCCGTAGATCGCCGTCTTCAGCATGACGCCGCTCATCAGCGCGGACACCGGTGACGGCGCCGCGGGGTGCGCTTCCGGCAGCCAGACGTGCAGCGGCAGGATGCCGGCCTTCGCGCCGAACCCGAAGAGCGCGAGGAAAAACGCGATCGACGACCACCCGATCGATAACGAGACACTGCGCATTGCGTCGAACGTGTAGTCGCCGTGCCCGCCCTGCAGCACGCCGAAGCAGAGCAGGATGCCGATCGCGCCGATGTGCGCGATCAACAGGTACAGGAAGCCAGCGCGGCGGATCTCCGCAATGCGGTGCTCGGTCGTCACCAGGAAGAACGACGCCAGCGCCATCGACTCCCACGCCACCATGAACGCGTAACCATCATCGGCGATGAGCACCATGGCCATCGCCGCGAGGAAGCCGTGGTACTGGAAGCAGATCAGGCCCGGCGGCGTGCCCTCGCTCGAGCGAAAATAGCCGGCGGAGAACAGTGACACCGCCGCGCTCGTTGCGCCGAGCAGCAGCAGGAAGAACGCGGACAGCGAGTCGAGCCGCAAATGGAACGGAAGGTCCGGCAGCCCGAGCGGCAGCACGAGCGTGCGTGGCGGGCCGCCAAGTGCGGTGAACGCGACGACGGCGAGCGCGAGTCCGACCGCGGCGCCGGCGGGGAACAGCACGCGGCTCACGATGCGCAGCTCGCGCAGCGCGGCGATGCCGAGCGCGCCGAGCGCGAGCCACGCCGCGATCGCGACGAGCACGAAGTGAAGCGACAGCGCGCTCATCGAGGAGCGACGCTCTGCTCGCCGTCATTCCCGTCCCTCGACTGCGCTCGGGATAAACTTCGGCGGGAATCCAGTGTCGTTCGCATGAAAGCCGCTGGGTCCCCGCCTCCGCGGGGACGACGAGCAGCGTAAGCGTCGCTCATTTGACGCGCATTCCGGGCTTGGCGCCGGTGTCCGGCGCGAGCAGATAAATGCCCGGACCGTCCCCGGACGCGGCGAGCACCATGCCTTCGGAAAGTCCGAACTTCATCTTGCGCGGTGCGAGATTCGCCACCATCGGCGTCAACCGTCCCACCAGGTCCTGCGGCTTGTACGCCGACTTGATGCCGGCGAACACGGTGCGCGTGCGAGCTTCGCCGATGTCGAGCGTGAGCTTGACGAGCTTGTCGGCGCCTTCGACCGCTTCGGCGTTGGCGATGCGCGCGATGCGAAGGTCGATCTTCGCGAAATCATCGATGCTTATCTGCGCCGCGGACGCGGCGGATTCCTTTTCCGCTCGCCCGCCCGCAGGAGAGAGGGAAGGGGTGAGGGTCGCCTTCGGTCCTTCGAGCAATGCGTCCATCCGGTTCGGGTCGACGCGCGTGATCAGATGCTCGTACGGCCGGATCGATTCGGCGGTGCGCTCGATGTCGCTCCACGCGAGCGACGACGGCAACCCGAACATCGTCGCCACGCGCTTTGCGACGTCGGGCAGCACGGGCGCCAGGTAGTACGTCAGCGCGCGAAACGCGAGGAGCGCATCCGTGCAGACGTCGTGCAGCTCGTCACGGCGCGCCGGATCCTTTGCGAGCTCCCACGGCTTCGCCTGATCGAAGCGCTCGTTGACGCGATCGGCGATGCGCATCGCTTCGCGCAGCACCTTGCCGAATTCGCGCTTCGCGTACGCGTCGGCGACAATGTCCTTCGCTGCCCACGCGAGCTCGGCGGCCCCTCCGTGCCGCCGCAGCTCGGCGGTGTCGCGCAAGCGCGGCGACAGCGCGCCGCCGAACTGGCGCGTGATGAACGCCGCCGCGCGGCTCGCGATATTGACGTACTTGCCGACGAGATCGCTGTTGACGCGGGCGACGAAGTCCTCGGGGTTGAAGTCGAGGTCTTCGACGCGATCGTTGAGTTTCGCGGCGAGGTAGTAGCGCAGCCATTCCGGATTCAGTCCGAGATCGAGATACAGCTCGGGGCTGATGCCGGTGCCGCGCGACTTCGACATCTTCTCGCCGGTGAACGTGATGAAGCCGTGCACGTAGATGTTGTCGGGCACCTTGTACGGCGCGCCGGCGAATTTCAGCATCGCGGGCCAGAACAGCGTGTGGAAGTAGATGATGTCCTTGCCGATGAAGTGAATCTGCCGCGTATCGGGCGCCGACAGGATTTGTTCGAAGCTGCGCGTCTCGCCAGCGGTCTTTGCCTTTCCCGACCCGACGTAGGCCTTGAGGCTCGCGAGATAGCCGATCGGCGCGTCGAGCCACACGTAAAAGTATTTGCCCGGCTCGTCAGGGATCGGTATGCCGAAGTACGGCGCGTCGCGCGAGATGTCCCAGTCGGCGAGCTTGCCTTCACTTCCGCCGAGCCATTCGCGCGCCTTGTTCAGCACCTCCATTTGCAGCCGCGGCTCGCCGCCGGCGCCGCTGCCCGCGGTCCATTCGCGCAGGAACGCGACGCACGCCGGATCGGAGAGCCGGAAAAACAGATGCTCTGACGTGCGCAGCTCGGGGCGCGCGCCGGTCAGCGTCGAATAAGGATCGATCAGGTCGGTCGGCGCGTACGTCGAGCTGCAGTTCTCGCAGGCGTCGCCATACTGGTCCCGGGTGCCGCACACCGGGCACGTGCCCTTGATGTAGCGATCCGGCAGGAACATCGACTTCACGGGATCGAAGAATTGCTCGACCGGCTTCGCGTAGATCAATCCCGCAGCCTTGAGCCTGCGATAGACATCCTGCGACAGCTCGACATTTTCCGGCGAGTCGGTCGAATGCCAATGGTCGAAGCTCACGTGGAAGCCGGCGAGGTGCTTGGGCCGCGTCGCGGCGATTCGCGCGACGAGCGCTTGCGGTGTGACGCCTTCGGCTTCGGCTGCAAGCATGATCGGCGCGCCGTGCGTATCGTCGGCGCAGACGAAATGCACGCGATGTCCTTGCATCCGCTGGAAGCGCACCCAGATATCGGCCTGGATGTACTCCATGATGTGCCCGATGTGAAACGGGCCGTTCGCGTACGGTAGCGCCGTCGTGACGAACAGCGTCTGACCGGATTGGGCGACGGACATCGACAAGACCTTGCGTACGGCAGGGAAAAACGAATTCTAGCAAAGCGGGCCACGCGGTCTCGGCGGCGATGACCGAAATTCGCTAGAATCAAGTGTTTTTCAGCAATTCAATCCACGGAGCTTCCCGCATGGCCATCAACGAGGCCGACGTCCAGACGCGGTTGCGCACGCTCGTCGATCCGAACACCGGCAAGGATTTTGTCAGCGGCAAGGCGGTGAAGAAGGTGCGCGTCGAAGGCGACGACATCACCGTCGACGTGCAGCTCGGCTACCCGGCCAAATCTCAGCATGAAGCGGTCAAGCGGCTCATCGTCGACGCGCTCGCGGCGCTGCCCGGTGCGGGCCGCGTCGGCATCAGTCTGACGCAGAAGATCACCTCGCACGGTGTGCAGCGCGGCGTGAAGCTCATTCCCGGCGTCAAGAACATCGTTGCCGTCGCGTCGGGCAAGGGCGGCGTCGGCAAGTCGACGACGGCCGTCAATCTCGCGCTTGCGCTCGCCTCCGAGGGCGCGAACGTCGGCGTGCTCGACGCGGACATCTACGGGCCGTCGCAGCCGACGATGCTCGGCATCGCCGGCCGGCCCGAATCGAAGGACGGCAAGACGCTCGAGCCGCTCGAAGCGTACGGATTGCAGGCGATGTCGATCGGCTTCCTGATCGACCCCGATACGCCGATGGTGTGGCGCGGGCCGATGGTGACGCAGGCGCTCGAGCAGCTGCTGAAGGACACGAACTGGCGCGACCTTGATTATCTGATCGTCGACATGCCGCCGGGCACCGGCGACATCCAGTTGACGCTCTGCCAGAAGGTGCCGGTGACCGGCGCGGTGATCGTGACCACACCGCAGGACATCGCGCTGATGGACGCGCGCAAGGGTCTCAAGATGTTCGAGAAGGTCGGCGTGCCGATCGTCGGCGTAGTCGAGAACATGTCGATCCACATCTGCAGCAAATGCGGCCACGCCGAGCACATCTTCGGCGAGGGCGGTGCCGCGCGCATGTGCGCCGACTACAACGTGCCGTTCCTCGGCGGGCTTCCGCTCGACATCCGCATTCGCGAGCAGGCCGATTCGGGGCGCCCGACGGTCGTCGCCGATCCCGACGGCAAGATCGCCGAGATCTACCGCGAGATCGCGCGCAAGACTGCGGTGTTCGTCGCGCAGAAGGCTGAGGATTTCACGGCAAAATTCCCGAGCATCGTCATTCAAAATACGTAAGCCTGAAAGGCCCGCCGAGTTGCCCGCCGCACTATGTCATCCCGACGAGCGCAGCGACGAGGGATCTGCTTTATCTTTTCGCGCACGATCGAAACAACAGCGGATTCCTCGCTGCGCTCGGAATGACACGGTGCTGATGCGGTTACGAGTCAAGGGGAGATCGCACGCCAAATGATCAAGTCCGACAAATGGATTCGCAGGATGGCGGCGGAGCATCGGATGATCGAGCCGTTCGAGCCGCGCCAGGTGCGCGAAGTCGGCGGCCACAAGATCGTCTCGTACGGCACGTCGAGCTACGGATACGACATTCGCTGCTCGACCGAATTCAAGATCTTCACCAACATCAATTCGACGATCGTCGACCCGAAGGCGTTCGACGAGAAATCGTTCGTCGACTTCCACGGCGACGTGTGCATCATCCCGCCGAATTCGTTTGCCCTCGCACGCACGCTCGAGTACTTCCGCATCCCGCGCAACGTGCTCACGATTTGTCTCGGAAAAAGCACCTATGCGCGCTGCGGCATAATTGTCAACGTAACGCCCTTCGAGCCGGAGTGGGAAGGCTACGTCACGCTCGAGTTCTCGAACACGACACCGCTGCCGGCGAAAATCTATGCGAACGAGGGTGTCGCGCAGGTGATCTTCTTCGAATCGGACGAGGTCTGCGAGACCTCCTACAAGGACCGCGGCGGCAAGTACCAGGGTCAGCAGGGCGTCACGTTGCCGAAGACGTGAGGCGCTAGCGCGCGCCAGCCGCGTCGGGCGTCAGGCACGCGCGCGCCGACGCGAGCACGGCTTCGCTCCAGCCGCGCGCGTCGGCCGGATCGCTTTGCGGTAAAGCAACGAGCCGCTGTTGTGCGGCCGACCAGCATGCGATCGGCGGCCAGCGCGCCGTGTCCGATTGCGCAAGCGCCGTGAGCACCGAAGTGTCGATGTAACCGGGTGCCATCGTTTCGAGCCGGGTTGCGAGACCCCGCGAAAATTGCTCGTAACGCATCGCGATTTCGCGCGGCAGCGTCGGTAACGTCCGATGCAGAAGCGGCCGCTGCTGGATCGGAGGCAGCGCGAGCGCCGCCTGTGCGTTGCGCAGCGTGACTACTGGCCCGTCCATTTCGGGAACGATGATCATCGTGAGCCCCGGATGACTTGTCGCCCACGTGTCGAGCGCCGCCGCGAACGCCCGCACGTGCTGTTGCGCCGCGAGCACCGTATCGATCTTGAGATCGAGCGTGATCGCTCCGAGCAGCGCCGCCGCCATGAGCGCCGAGAGCGCCACGCGCCGTGCCGGTTCACCGGTTTCACGTTGCGGCCGGGCAAGCGCGACTCCCAATGCGAGCGCGAGCCACGCGAACGGCGCATAGAAGTTGCGGCCTCCTTCTCCCGAGGCGTGCAGGCCGATGTTCAGCAACGTGGCGAGCAGCAGTCCTGCGCTCGCTGCGACCAGCGCCGCGGCGAGCCGCGCACGCGGGCCGCGCGCGCAAGCGAATGCGGCCAGTACGGCCGTACCCAGCACGATCGCGTAGAGCGCGGCAATGCCGGCATGCGGTGCCGCCTGCGCGTTCCACCACGCGGGAATCGAGCGCAGACCCTGATCCAGCGTCCAGAGCGTCGCATTCTCGTCGCCCCCCGGCGGCGCATAGACATGCCACAGACTGCCGAAGAGATGGGCGCGAAGGAAGAACCATGCCGCCACGATCGCGAACGTCGCCGCGATCGCGACGAGCTGCGAACGCCGCGGCGATGGCCACGCCCATGCGACGAGCGCCATTTGCAGCGGCAGCACCGCAGCGGACTCCTTGAACCCGAGGGCCAGCACGAGCAGCGCCGGCAGCGCGAACACGGTGCTTGCGGCGGAACGATCGCTTGCCCAAACGTACACCGCGAGAAGCGAAATGAGCACGATCCAACCATCGGAGCGGGCCGAGATCCAGTAGACCGCTTCGGCAGGAATCGGCGCGAGCCCGAACACAAGCGCCGCGACGATTGCCGCCGCACGGGCATCGCATCCGAGCCGCTTGCCCAGCCGCAGCACGACGGCGACGACGAGCCCGACGTTCGCGATGTGCACGGCGAGATTCATCGCCAGCCAGCCTGCGTAATGGGCATCCGTGATCACGAAATTCAGCGCGTACGTCGCCATCACGAGCGGCCGGTAGAAGGCGCCGCCCGACGGTACCGCCGACACGAAGAACTGTGCCGTCTGCGACCACAGCCGATGTTGCTGTGCAAGTGCGTACGTGCGATGCAGATTCGCGCCGTCGTCGCCCAGCCAGAAACCGTCGAACAGCGGTGCGTAGACGAGCGCCGCGAGCACCAGCGGCAGCAACAGCAGCAGCGGTCGGACGGCGCGCAAAGCGACGTTACGCGCCCGACACTCGGCGCGCGATCGGGGACGGCGGCGGAATCGATACGACGATCGCAACGATCGCGGGGAAGGTGATCGTGGCCGCCGCGGCGCAGGGAGCGACGACTCGGGCGAGGTCGTTCAACGGAACACGCATGCTCGGGCGGGATGCTGCGCGACCGGCATCCGGGCGCGTTCTGGCTCGGCTCGCGTCATGTCGGACGGCGGCAGGCCGAGTTTAGCACGGTGCGTTCTGCCATTCGGACGGCGCGCCGGCGGCCGCGCGCCGCGACGTTTGCGCCAGCGCAAAGACCTGACGGGCGGCGCCCGCGTTTCACTACCCATTACAGCGGAATCATCCGATAATGCGCGCCTTCCGTCCCGGTCGGGCGGAAACGCCTCCGTCTTTTCCGCCCGCCGCGCCCGTGACGGCCGTTTGCCGTGCTTGAGGGCCCGCCCCCGATGAAGTTCCGCTTTCCCATCGTCATCATCGACGAGGATTTCCGCTCCGAGAACGCCTCGGGGCTGGGCATCCGCGCGCTCGCCGCCGCGATCGAGAAGGAGGGCATGGAGATTCTCGGCGTCACGAGCTACGGAGATCTGTCGCAGTTCGCGCAGCAGCAGAGCCGCGCGTCGGGATTCATTCTTTCGATCGACGACGAGGAGTTCACGCCCGGACCCGAGCTCGACCCGGCGGTGCTCAAGCTTCGCAGCTTCATCGAGGAGATCCGGTTCAAGAACGCCGAGATCCCGATCTACCTCTACGGCGAGACGCGCACGTCGCGACACATCCCGAACGACATCCTGCGCGAGCTGCACGGCTTCATCCACATGTTCGAGGACACGCCGGAGTTCGTCGCGCGCCACATCATCCGCGAGGTGAAGGCATATCTCGACTCGCTCTCGCCGCCGTTCTTCCGCGCGCTGATCGACTACGCGCAGGACGGCTCGTACTCGTGGCACTGCCCCGGCCACTCGGGCGGCGTCGCGTTCCTGAAGAGCCCGGTCGGACAGATGTTCCACCAGTTCTTCGGCGAGAACATGCTGCGCGCCGACGTCTGCAACTCGGTAGACGAGCTCGGCCAGCTGCTCGACCACTCCGGCCCCGTCGGGGCGGCCGAACGCAACGCCGCGCGCATCTTCAACGCCGACCACTGCTTCTTCGTCACCAACGGCACGTCGACGTCGAACAAGATGGTCTGGCATGCGAACGTCGCGCCGGGCGACATCGTCGTCGTCGACCGCAACTGCCATGTGTCGATCCTGCACGCGATCACGATGACCGGCGCGATTCCGGTGTTCCTCACGCCGACGCGCAACCACCTCGGCATCATCGGGCCGATCCCGCTCGACGAGTTTCGTCCCGAGAACATCCGCCGCAAGATCGAGGCGAACCCGTTCGCGCGCGTCGCGCCGAACAAGAAGCCGCGCATCCTGACGATCACGCAGAGCACGTACGACGGCATCGCGTACAACGTCGAGATGCTGAAGCAGACGCTCAACCACTCGGTCGAAACGCTGCACTTCGACGAGGCGTGGCTGCCGCACGCGGCGTTCCACGAGTTCTACCGTGACATGCACGCGATCGGCCGCGACCGGCCGCGACCGACCGATGCGCTGATCTTCGCGACGCATTCGACGCACAAGCTGCTCGCGGGCATCTCGCAGGCCTCACAGATCCTCGTGCAGGAGTCGCAGACCCGCAAGCTCGACCGGCATCTGTTCAACGAGGCGTATCTGATGCACACGTCGACGTCGCCGCAGTACGCGATCATCGCCTCGTGCGACGTGTCGGCGGCGATGATGGAGCCGCCGGGCGGGACCGCGCTCGTCGAGGAGTCGATCATGGAGGCGCTCGATTTCCGCCGCGCGATGCGCAAGGTCGACGAGGAGTGGGGCAAGGACTGGTGGTTCAAGGTCTGGGGGCCGGAGCGGCTGTCGGCGGAAGGCATCAAGCGCGATGACTGGATGCTGCGCGCGAACGAGAAGTGGCACGGCTTCGGCAACCTCGCGCCGGGCTTCAATATCCTCGACCCGATCAAGGCGACGATCATCACGCCCGGGCTCGATGTGTCCGGCCGCTTCGCGAAGACCGGCATCCCGGCGTCGATCGTCACGCGCTTCCTCGCCGAGCACGGCGTCATCGTCGAGAAGACCGGGTTGTACTCGTTCTTCATCATGTTCACGATCGGCATCACCAAGGGTCGGTGGAACACGCTGGTGACCGCGCTGCAGCAGTTCAAGGACGACTACGACAAGAACCAGCCGCTGTGGCGGATCCTGCCCGAGTTCTGTGTGCGCTACCCGCGCTACGAGCGCGTCGGATTGCGCGACCTGTGCCAGCAGATCCACGACATGTACAAGGCGAACGACGTCGCGCGCGTCACCACCGAGATGTATCTGTCCGACATGCAGCCTGCGATGAAGCCCTCCGACGCGTATGCATCCCTCGCGCACCGCGACATCGATCGCGTCGAGATCGACGAGCTCGAGGGCCGCGTGGCCGCGGTGTTGCTCACGCCGTATCCGCCCGGCATCCCGCTCCTCATTCCCGGCGAGCGGTTCAACCGCACGATCGTCGAGTACCTGAAGTTCGCGCGCAGCTTCAACGCTCAGTTTCCCGGCTTCGAGACCGACATCCACGGCCTCGTCGAAGAGGTCGAACCCGGACGCACGCGTTATTTCATGGACTGCGTGCGTCCGCGTTAGTTGGCGCTCTCGACCCGCCTCGCGCTGTTGATGAGCGTGCCGCCTCTGTTGTGGGCGGGCAATGCCGTTGTCGGCCGCGTTGCC
>WNFV01002070.1_pt1 | contig 26959 bp, 25 predicted proteins | sample 5400101 | NCBI WGS metagenome assembly WNFV01 (sample SAMN13153361, study PRJNA577476) | soil metagenome | isolation source: 115 cm soil or saprolite under grassland replicate 1 | place: USA:California | collected 2016-06-15
CACGTCACCGACCGTGGCGGATACCGATCGTGACGGCTACCCGGACGAGCGGGACTGCGCGCCGAAGGACCCGACGATTCACCCGGGCGCGCCCGACCTGCCCGACCTCGTGTTCGTCGACTCGAACTGCGACGGGATCGACGGCACCGAGGAGGAGGCGATCTTCGCCTCCCCGGAAGGCGATGACAGCAATCCGGGCACGAAGGAGCAGCCGAAGCGGCAGATCCAGGCTGCGGTGGCAGCCGTAGCCGGTCAGGATCGGTACGTGCTCGCCCGCAGCCGGTTCGTACGCGCACGTGACCGCAGCCTCCGGCATCGGCGTCTACGGGGGATACAACGCGACCGACTGGTCGAGAAAGGCTGATTCGATAACGTCGATCCTCGGCTCGCCGGAGGGCATCTTCGCCGATGGCGCCACCGAGATCACGCTGCAGCTGCTCAGCGTCGGCGGAGTCAACAATGGCGCGAGCGCCTACGGTATCCGGGGGATCAACAACTCCAGCTTTCGCCTCCAGCGCGTCACCGTCACCGCCGGCGGAGGCGCCTTGGGCGCCGCCGGCGCGAACGGACAGGCGGGCCTCCCGGGGAGTGCCGGGGAGCAGGGTCAACGAGGAGCCTGCGACTCTTTCGTCAGGGCGATCGGCGGCGCGGGCGGGGCGAGCCCGGTCAGCCGCGACGGCGGCAAGGGCGGCAACGCGTATTACGAGATCGACGGCCAGGACGGGGCCATGGGGCTGGTCGGAACACCTGGGGGAAAAGGTGGCGATGGCGGACAGCCCGCCTCGAGCGGCCACCCCGGGCAGGACGGCGCAGAAGGCGCGCCGGGCGCGCGCGGGTTCGGGGGTGACAACTCGACGGCGCTCGCCTCGGCGACGTGGTTGGGGCGGCAGGGTATCGAGGGCATCTACGGCGCCCCGGGCAACGGCGGCGGGGGCGGCGGCGGAGGCGGCGGCCAGGACGGATTCTTCGTCACAAACGGCTCCGGCAACGGTGGCGGGGGCGGAGGCGGCGGGGCCGCGGGCGGACGCGGCGGTGAGGGCGGCGTCGCCGGCGGCGGCTCCTTCGGCATCTACCTCTACAACTCGGCGATCGTCGCCGAGGCGAGCTCGATTGCTGCCGGCGATGGCGGCGCAGGCGGTCGCGGCGGTAACGGCGGCCCGGGCGGGATCGGCGGCGCCGGCGGCCCTTGGCAGTTGTACTGTGGTTCGGAAATCGGCCATGGCGGGGGAGGCGGTCGCGGCGGTAACGGCGGCCAGGGCGGCGGTGGTGGCGGCGGCGCCGGCGGGCCGAGTATCGGCGTCATGAAGGTTGGGTCGTCTTCGGCGATCCTGACCGCGACAGCGGTCGTGGTCGGTGCTGCCGGCCCAGGCGGGGCCCTCGGTATCGGAGGCAGCGGAACGCCGGCACCCAGCCAGGCCGGGATTGTGCAGGCGAGCTACCCGTGAGCAGCGAGCTGTCGGACTGGGGGAGGAGGGACGCCGAAGAATCGAATTTCAGAATTTTGGGGGGCCTCGTCGCGGTGCTTTCAAACATCCAGACGGAGGCTCGCTTCGAGCGTCTCACACGTCGTGACTGGCGGCAAGTGCGGCGGCCATCGCCTGGGAATCGAGATCGGGCGCGGGACGGGAAGCTCAAGTTCGGTACGGTCAGCGGAGCAGTCCTGGCCGTGCTTGCCGAGGCACGCAGCCCACTGCGCTACATCGAAATTCACGCCAGGGTCTGCGAACTCCTGATCGACACGCCGATCCAGAAGGGATCGGTCAAGGCGTTCTTGAGTGCCGAGGCCACCCGCCGGAGGCCGAGGTTCATACGCGTAGAGCGCGGTCTCTATCACCTGGCGTCAGGGAACAGGACGCCCGCATGCCCGAGTGTTCAGGAATGTCGCTTGAACGCAGTCAGGCAGACGGCCCAGTTAGAAAGGCATTGGGATCAGGACGTGCTCGGCTGCCGAGAGACGTCACCCCGACCCGGCCATGAGTGTCCGTGATTGACAGGCACGCGTTCCACCGATCGGTTCGACCCGCCGATGGATTGACTGTGCGCCGATAGAGTCGGCGGCTTGTGCGGCAATTGCTCGCAGGCGATCATGCGTCTGTGGCGGTGCAGCCGTCGGGAACGGTCACGTTGGTGTTCACGGACGTCGAGGGGTCGACGGCGCTGCTCGACAGCCTCGGCGCCGAGGCTTACAAGGGGGCGCTGGCCGACCACCGCCGGATCGTGCGGGAGGCTTTTGGTGCGCACTCGGGCTACGAGGTCGATGAGGCGGGCGACGGTCTGTTCTACGCGTTCGCGTCGGCGTCGGCAGCGGTGACGGCGGTGGGGCAGGCGATCGCGTCGCTTGCCGAGGGGCCGGTGCGAGTCCGGGTCGGTGTGCACACGGGCGAGCCGGTGCTCGATCCGCCGAAGTACGTGGGCGTCGACGTGCACAAGGCGGCGAGGATCATGAGCGCCGCGCACGGCGGCCAGGTGCTGCTCTCGGGAGCGACCCGCGAGCTGGTCGCCGAGGACGTGCTCGACCTGGGCAAGCATCGGTTGAAGGATTTTCCTGAGCCGGTGTCGCTGTACCAGCTCGGACCCGATCGCTTTCCGCCGCTGCGGACGATCTCGAACACGAACCTCCCCGCGCCGCTGTCCTCGTTCGTGGGGCGCGAGCGGGAGCTGACGGAGGTTGTCTCTCTCGTCCGCGACAAGGGGGCGCGGTTGGTGACGCTCGCCGGCCCGGGTGGGACGGGGAAGACGCGGCTGGCGATCGAGGCGGCGTGGGAGCTTGTGAGCGAGTTCGGAGGCGGGGTGTTCTGGGTCGGGCTGGCGCCTGTGCGCGATCCGGCGCTCGTCGGAGACAGGATCGCGCAGACGCTTGGTGCGAAGCAGGAGCTGGCGGCGCACATCGGTGAAAAGCAGCTCTTGCTCGTGCTCGACAACCTGGAGCAGGTGGTCGAGTCGGCGGTCGAGTTGGCGGCGCTGCTGCGGGCCTGCCCGAACCTGCGCGTGCTCGTAACCAGCCGGGAGCTGTTGCGGGTCGACGGTGAGGTCGTCTACCCGGTGCCGGCGCTCGCCGAGCCGGAGGCGGTCGAGCTGTTCTGTGCGCGGGCGCGCATCGAGCCGGACGAGGCGGTTGCCGAGCTGTGCGGCCGGCTCGACAACCTGCCGCTGGCGCTCGAGCTCGCCGCCGCCCGGGTCAGCGTGCTCACCCCCGCGCAGATCCTCGAGCGGATCTCGCAGCGACTGGACCTGTTCAGGGCCGGCCGCGACGCCGACCCTCGCCAGCAGACGTTACGGGCGACGATCGCCTGGTCGTACGACCTGCTCTCGACGGACGAGCAGCGGCTCTTCGCCCGCATGGCCGTCTTCCGCGGCGGCTGCACGCTCGAGGCCGCCGAGCAGGTCGTCGACGCAGACCTCGACGCCCTCCAGTCGCTCATCGACAAGAGCCTGCTCCGGCACTCGGAGGGGCGCTTCTGGATGCTGGAGACGATCCGCGAGTATGCCCACGAGCTACTGGAGGGAAGCAGCGAGGCCGACGCCATGCGCGGCAGGCACGCCGATCACTACCTCGCGCTCGGCGAGCTCGCCTACAGGGAGCGGTTCGACCGCGGCCTGACCTGGGTGCGGAGGCTCGAGGCAGAACACGACAACCTCCGCGCCGCGCTCGACCACCTGCGAGACCGCAACCCCCTCCACTACCTTCAGCTCGCCGGCGCGCTCGGCTGGTACTGGCTGGCGAGATCGCACTTCGCAGAGGGCACGCCGCGACTCGAAGACGCCCTGGCGACACCCGTCGAGGACGGACAGCTCACGGCGAGGGTGCTGACCTCCCTTGCGACTGTCGACGAGGCGCGAGGGCGGTTGGCGGACGCGCTGAGTCGACACGAGCAGGCGATCGAGCTCTGGCACACGGTCGGGGACGAGGTGGAGTCGGTGGCAGCCCGCGACGCCCTCGGCTGGGCTCTCTACAGTGAAGGAGAGAGGTCGCGGGCGCTCGAGCTGTTCCAGCAGAACCTCGAGCTCGCCCGTCATTTCGGCCATCAAGCGCTCGTCAGCCGCTCGCTCGCCGGTGTGTGCCAGCTGCTCGTGGCAACCGGGCAGTTCGAACGCGCAGAACCACTGGCACGGGAGCTCCACGCCTCGACGCGCGACAGCGAAGACGTCTGGTGCATGTGCTCGGCGGATCACTACCTCGCCGACTGCGCCATGCACCGGCGGGACTACAACCTCGCCGAGCAGCACCGGCTGAGCGCCCTCGAAACGGTGCTCACGATTGGAGACGTGATGCAACAGACCATCGAGATCCTCGGTCTCGCCTTCACCGCCGCCGGCCTCGGACGAGACGAAGAAGCGCTTCGCCTCGAGGGAGCCGTCGACGCGAAATGGAACGAGCTCGGCGTACCGCACGCTCCACCGTTATCCGAGGCATGGCGCGAGCGCGACCTTGCCCCGGCCCATGCCAGGCTCGGCGAGCCGCGAGCTAGCACTGCCTTCGACGAAGGACGAGCGCTGACGTGGGACCAAGCGATCGAGCTCGCGCTGGCAAGCAACTCGGTCGCCGCTCCTGTTCGCTCAACGTCGCTGCGTCCCCGACCAGCGCAGATAGCTCGGCCGTGAAGGAGTGCGAGGCTTGAGCACGAGATGGCGCTCGTCTCGAGACGTCTGATCGGAACGATCGACGGGAACCTTGCGCGGGTTCGATTCCCGCCGCCTGTTCGAAAGACCGCGATTCCCTTCGGTGGAATGGGCCGGGCAGGGATCGAACCTGCGACCTTGGGATTAAAAGTCCCCTGCTCTACCGACTGAGCTACCGGCCCGCACTTCGAGTATAGAAAGGCAGTCCAGCGCTTCGGTGCGTGTCGGCCTTTTGCGCTGACTGGATTCGTTCGAGTGCGCCGGATCATGAATGGAGTTCCCGGATGTCGGGTCGGTTTCGCCGGCGCGACAGTCGTCGCCGGCCACGCGTCAGAATGCAGGTGGCGTGATCGCCGAGACCAGCACGGCTCTCCGGCTCGAGCGGTTCTCGACCTGATGGGGCCGCCCGCTGTCGAAGGAGATGCTGTCGCCCTCGGTGAGTGCGAACTCTTCGCGGTCGATGGTGACGACTACCGAGCCCTCGAGGCAGACGGCGTTCTCCTCGCCCGGGTGCGACATCGGCTCGGGGTGCGTGATCGCCCCAGGCTCGTATTCGATCCAGATGAACTCGATCTTTCGGTTCAGGTCGGGAGTCAGGAGCTCGTAGACGACCTTGGAGCGAGGGACGTGCAACCCCTTGCGCTCGTGCTGGCGCACGACGAGCCTGCGACCCGTCCCGTCGCTCTCGTCTTCGGACATATCACCGCCGAGGAAGAGCGCCGCGATCGGGACGTCGAGGGCGCCGGCGATCCGGCGCAGGGTGTTGATCGAGGGGCTCGCAAGGCCTCGCTCGACCTGAGAGATGAGGCTTTGCGAGACACGCGCCGTCCTGGCGACCGCCTGCAGAGTTAGCTGTCGCTCGAGTCGAAGTGTCCGGATTCGACGACCCAGCTCCAGCACGTCCTGGTTGAACTCCTCGGCAGGCCGGGCCGGTTCCGCCGTCATCGCGCGCGCAACTATAGCGACTGGCTAGGTCTGGGTTTTCAACACCATTGCAATCAAAGTCCGAGCATGTTAAAAACCGCCCGACGTTGGGTTCGAGTGGCGCTCGCATCCGTCTAAGGTCGCCGGCCGCTTCCGAATGCGGGAACGACCCGGCGATGCTGCCTTGCCCGCGCCGGAACCTTCAACGAGCCTGGAAGTTCCCACTAGGAGGAGGGTGACGTGGCAGAGGACATCGCTTCCAGAGAAAGCGAGGGCTCATGACTGGCCACCGGAAGTCCCACGACGACGACAACCTCGAGCGGTACCTCGACTGGCGCGTCGAGCAGTTTCGCCTCGACCGAGGGCGGCTGCTGAAGGGAGCTGCCGGTGCCGCGCTCGCCGGCCTCTCGGCCGGCGTGGTCGGAGCCGGCAAGGCATTCGGGGCGCCTCGCGGCGCGGGCGCGAGCCCCGCCCAGGGACAGACCCTGGACGTCTTTCGCGCTAACCATGTCCCGTTCTACGAGTACGTCGGCAAGAGGTTCGAGCAGGCCAACAACGCGAAGCTCAACTGGACACGCGAGGCGTTCGGCCTGATTCCATCCAAGCTTACTCCGGCATTCCAGTCGGGCGGCCACACGTGGGACGTGGCCTATATGTGGCGGGCATGGGTCGAGCAGTACAGGGAGTTCCTGACTCCGCTCAGCGACATCGGCTACACCCTTCCACCCGGCAAGAAGAGGGACATGCTGCCTGTCTCGTACAAGCAGATCATCAGCGGGCACGATGGGAAGGTCTACGGCCTCCCGAGCAACACGTACACCTACGTCCTTTACGGAAACAAGAAGCGACTCGCAAAGGCCGGCGTCACGAAGCTACCGCAGACGTACAGCGACTTCGTCGCCCTCTGCAAGGAGCTGACCAGCAGGGACAAGAAGGCCCTTGGCTATACGGACGGCTGGGCGCCCCTCTATCTGTTCCCGAAGTGGTGCGTTTGGCTCCAGCTCAACGGCGGCGAGCTCTTCCCCGGCGGGCACGGCACGGTTCACTTCGACTCGCCGCAGGCGATGCAGGCGACGCAGGACATGATCAACCTCCTGCCCTACATGCCCAAGGAGTCGATCACGTCGCCGTGGGGGATCTACGACGTCGAGGCGAAGAAGGTCTTCTTCTCCGGTCAGGCAGCGATGCTGATCGACTACCAGCACATCTGGTACGAGGCACAGGACCCGTCGCAGTCGAAGATCGGCCGCGGAAACGTGCTCGTCGACCTGGTTCCGGGCAGCAAGAAGCTCTCGGGCGGAAAGGTCGGCCCCAGGTCCGCCGGCCAGTTCGTCGGTGAATGCTTCGTGATCCCGAAGACGAGCAAGAAGAAGGAAGCCGCGCTCGAGCTGCTCAAGTTCCTCTCCAACCCAACCACCCAGATCGGCCTGCTGACGCAGAGGGCGGCGGTCGAGAAATTCGATCCGGCCGGAGAGGATGGCTTCCCGGCATACAAGTCGGACTACGTATCGAAGTCGGTCAAGGGGCCAGACAAGAGGATCGTCCAGGTGACGCTTGCCCAGCAGCAGTACCCAGGCAAGCGGTACGAGACGCGTCCTGCGTACCAGGCGGTCAGCGACGCCATCGAGGCGGCTGTCTCCGCCGCGCTCAACAAGCAGAAAGACGTCGAGGACGCGCACAAGCAGGCGCAGAAGGCGATCACTGCAATTGTCGCCAAGGAGCGGATCTAGTCTTTTGCGACGAACCTCAGGTGCTCGGAGCGGGCCGGTCTTGCGGCCCGCTCGGGCGCTAGGGTCTGGACCGCGGGCGCGAGAGATCTAGCGTCTGCCAGGAAGTTGGAGGGGCGGTGGCCCGCGTAACGCTGAAGCAGGTTCGGAAGGCGTACGGCCAGCACGTTGCCTTACACGGTCTCGACCTCGAGATCGGCGACGGAGAGTTCGTCTCTGTCCTCGGGCCGTCCGGCTCGGGTAAGTCGACGATGCTCAAGGTGATCGCAGGGATCGATGAGGTTTCAAGCGGACACGTCTACTTCGATGACCGTGACGTCACGCAGACCCCGCCGGAGCGCCGAGACGTGGCAATGGTCTTTCAGTCCTACGCGCTGTACCCGACGATGACCGTCTTCGACAACATTGCCTTCCCGCTGCGCATCAGGAAGCGACCGAAGGCCGAGGTCCAGAGGCGGGTGGAGGAGGTTGCCGAGCTCCTGAGCATCCACGGTCTGCTCCGCAGGCGGCCGCGCGAGCTGAGCGGCGGGGAGCGCCAGCGAACAGCTGTCGGGCGCGCCATGGTCCGAAACCCGAAGGTCTTTCTCTTCGACGAGCCACTCAGCAACCTCGACGCGCATCTCCGCGCCGGCATGAGGGGCGAGCTAAAGCATCTACACCGCGTGCTGCGAGCGACCTTCGTCTACGTCACGCACGATCAAGACGACGCGCTCGACATGGGGCAGCGGGTGGCCGTCCTCGCCGACGGCCGGCTCCAACAGTTTTCGTCCTCCCAGGGACTGTACGAACAGCCTGCGAACCGCTTCGTTGCGTCCTTCGTCGGCCACCCTCCGATGAACCTGCTCCAGGGCCGGCTCGTACCCGAGGGCCAGACCCTGCGCTTCGTGTCGACGGCGCTCGTCCTTGCGCTGGGAGCCCGACGCGCGGCTGCCCGGACCGGAGGAGAGGTGGTGCTCGGCGTCAGGCCGGAGGCGGTGACCGTCACGAACGCACTCGAGGGTAGGCCGACGGGCGTCGTGGAGAGCACGTCGGCACTCGGCTACCGCCGCATCTATGCGTCGGTTCGAATCGGCGACTCGACCGTGATGGCCCGGATTCCCGAGGGCGTCAGGACGCCCTCGCTCGGTGAGACGGTCGGACTGGAGGTCGATGAACGCGAGACGCATCTCTTCGACTCGCAGGACGGCACGTCCCTCCTGAGCGGGAGCGCAGAGCTCCTCGAGCTCGAAGGTCGCAGCGGGGTCGCTTCACAATGACGAGGGCCGAGCTTCCTGGCGACGTTGCGATGGGCCGCCGGCTTGGGCTGCTCCGCGGCCGCCAGCACTCGATGCGTAGGCAGGAGCGCCTGCACGCGCTCGCCTTTCTCGCTCCAACGCTCATCTTTCTGACCCTCTTCGTCGGGTTCCCGCTCGTCTACTCCGTGATTCTGACCTTCACGGGAGCACCGCCCGGACCTGGGGAGTTCGGCAAGTGGGTCGGCGGGGACAACTGGAAGCAGATCTTCACCGACGGCGTCTTCGCCCAGTCGTTTCGGCAGACGCTGATGTACATCGGTCCGTCGATCGTCATCGCCCCGATCGTGGGGCTCGCCGTTGCCCTGATCCTTAACCAGGAGTTTCCCGGCCGGCGCTTCGTGAGGGCATCGCTGCTCCTGCCCTGGGCGATCCCGCCCGTCGTCGTGGCGGCGATGTTCGAGTGGTTCCTCGATCCCAACCGCGGGCTACTCGGCTACTGGCTGACGAAGATCGGCGTCACGGACTCTCCGCCCCTGTTCTTTTCGGGCGTTCCTCAGACCCTGTTCGTGCTGGTCGGCATCCACATCTGGAAGACTTTTCCGCTGCTCGCGATCATGTTCCTGGTCGCGCTCCAGTACCTTCCCGAGGAGCAGCTGCACGCAGCCCGTATCGACGGAGCGAGATTCTTGTACCGGCTGCGCTACATCATCCTGCCCCACCTCCGGCCGACGATCATCGCGGCGCTGGTGGTGCAGTTCCTCGTCACGATCACGCTGTTCGACATCATCTTCGCGCTGACCGGCGGGGGCCCGGGCGAGTACTCGACCTACAACCTCTACTTCTACTCGTTCAAGCAGTCCTTCGAGTACAACAACTTCAACTTCGGCGCCGTGGTCGCCTACGTGGTGAGCGGCCTCGTCATGGTCTTCGCCCTGATCCTGACGCGCGGTCGGAGCCGACTCTCGCTCGCATGAGAGACCGGCTGACCACATCCCCTACCGCCCAGGTTGCCGTCGGCGCCACGGGCGCGATCGCCCTGACTGCGGCCGCCGTCGCGCAGTACTGGCTCCACCACGGATGGGTGATCTACCTCTGGATCGGCGCTGGGGCCGTCAGCTTGTGGCTGCTGGCGCGCGGTCTCAACCTCCTCCGACAATCGCTTGGTACACGCGTGGTAGCGGCGGTGCTTGCAGTCGGCGTGCTTTTGCTGATCGTTCTGCCCTACTTCACGGCAGTTGTGTTCGGCAGTTTCCTCGAGCAGCGCGACCTGATCACGAACAAGCCGCACGTGATCCCGCCGCACTTCACCGTCAAGTGGTACAGCGAGTTGTGGAACACACCGGGCTTCCCGACGGCGGTCACGAACAGCCTCCTCGTCGCGACAATCGCGTCGCTCGCGACGACCTGCTTCGGCCTGCTCGGTGCTTACGCGATCGCGAGGCTTCGCTTTCCAGGTCGGACTGCCATCTACAACACCGTCATGCTCAGCTACATGCTTCCGGGCATCGCGCTGATCATCCCGCTCGTCTTCATCTTCCGTTGGTGGGGGAATTCACTGAACTTCGTGCTGATCGACACGTTGTACGGGATGGCCATCGGTCACATCGCCATCCTGCTCCCGTTCATCGTGTGGCTGCTGGTCGGAACGTACGAGGCGCTCGATCCTGACGTCGAGAACGCCGGTCGCACCGACGGCGCCGGACGGCTGCGCGTAATCAGGAGCGTGCTGCTGCCGATGACGCTGCCCAGCGTGGTCACGGTGCTCGTCTTCGCCTTCATCCTGTCGTGGAACGAGTTCCTCGTCTCGAAGGTCCTCTACATCAGCCAAACACAGATGCTGGCTCCGACGATCGTGAACTTCATCGACCCGATCAACCGTGTCGAGCCAAAGCTCGCCGCCGCCGGCGTGATCGCTTCCATTCCCGTCATCCTGCTCGCGCTCCTCATGCAGCGTTACATCGTGCGCGAGATCGCGGCGGGATCTGTCAAATGAAGCTGCGGGCTGACTCTGCAGCTCGCGATGAAGTGACGTTCGGCATCTCGCCCGAATGCCTCTGCCACGATGTGCGCGACAACGTCGCTCGTGTTCGGGCGCTCGAGCAGGCCGGGTTCCAGTACATCTGGGAAGGAGACCACACGCTGCCGTGGCAGCACTCCGCCGGTCACAGCGCGGGGATCTTCACGACGCTGACGGCCTTCCTCGAGCGCACCGAGCGTGCGGTCGTGGGGGGAATGGTGATCCCGCCGATCGGGATCAGGCATCACCCGATCGACGTCGCGGTCGAGACGGCCACCCAGGCGCTCCTTCATCCCGGTCGCGTCGCGCTGTGCGTCGGTACGGGCGAGGCGATGAACGAGAAGACGACCACCGGGTTCTGGCCCTCGCTCAGGGAGCGAATCGAGCGCTGCGTCGAGGCGATCGAGCTGATCAAGAAGACCTGGGAGAGCGACGAATACTTTCGCCACAAGGGGACGTACTTCAACAGCTTCTTCTACCTGTACTCGAAGCCGAGCGAGCCGATCCCGCTGCTCTGCGCCGCCCAGGGGCCCATCATGGCCCGCAACGCGGGCCTGCACTCCGACGGCTACGTGGCCGTCGGCGTTCCGCCCGACCACCACCGCGACGTCCTTATTCCGGCGTTCGAGGAGGGCGCGCGCGCGGCGGGCAAGGATCCGGCCGTGCTCATGAAGTGCGCCTGGGTCAGCACGTTCTACCACCCCGACCCGGACCAGGCTCTGAACGGGGGGCGCGTGTACGGCGGCCTCCTCATTCCCGAGGCCTACAACTACATCCAGGATCCGCGCGTGATCGAACAACGCGCGCTCCTCGTGCGGGACGAGGCATTGCGGGGAGCGTTCTGCATCGCATCGACCGCCGAGGAGGTGGCGGACACCTTCCAGCGATTCATCGAGGCTGGTTGCAACCACATCGTCTGGGCCGACGGGAGCCCGGATCCTGCGCTCGTGGCTCCCCTCTGGGCCGACGAGGTGCTGCCGATCCTGCGCGAGCGAGGCCTCGCGGCTCCGGCCTGACTTCAATCACAATGCATGTCTAATTCAGCTGTGATAAAAGCAGCGAGATGAGCGGCAAGCCGGCGATCGTGCCGCGCGGGCGGTGGGCGAGGATTCACCGGCTCGAGCTTGCCCCGTCCGAGCGAGCGCCGGGCATTCCCGCAGACACGGCGGCGGTGCCGTTCGAGACCTGGATCAACGGCTGGCTGGTCGACGACGCGGCGATCGGAGAACGCGCGCAGCTGAGGACGCCGACAGGTCGGATCGTCGAGGGGGTGCTGATCGAAGCGGATCCCGGCTACCACCACAGCTTCGGCTCTCCCCCGCCGGCGCTGCTGCGCGCGGGAGGCCGTGCGTTCGAGCTCCTCTTCGGAAGGAGCTCGACGTGACGACAACCCAGTACGACGCGCTCCAGTCCCGTCGTGCCGAGATCATGCGCCGTTCCGTCGGGATCGACTACGACATGTTTCGCCGCGGCCGGCTCGCATGGGACTACGAGGGGCTGATGGCCACGGTCGGCTATGACATGGAAGAGGCGGCGAGGATCCAGCTCGAGCGAGGCGTTGGCGCGACCCCGATGCGCGAGGCTCCGAACTTGACTGCGCTCGCCCGATCAGTCTCTCCGAGCGGCTGCGGTGCACGCATCTTCATCAAGGACGAGGCGGCTAACGCATCCGGGAGCTTCAAGGACCGCCGGGCAAGTCTCTCGGTGTATGAAGCGCGCGAGCGCGGCTACAAGGGCGCGATCGCCGCCACGAGCGGCAACTACGGAGCAGCTGTGGCGTCGCAGGCCGCCCGCGCCGGAATCGCGTGCATCGTGGTGCAGGAGGCCCGTGACTCTCGAGGAGTCGGCCAGCCCGAGATCATCGAGAAGGCTCGTGCCTGCGAGGAGTTCGGAGCCGAGGTGGTGCAGTGCACGGTTGGCCCCGAGCTCTTCTACCTGTTCCTACGGCTGCTCGACGAGACGGACTACTTCAACGCCTCTCTTTACACGCCCTACAGCGTTGCGGGCATCGAGACCCTCGGAGCTGAGGTCGTCCACGACATGCGCCGGCTCACCGGACGCGATCCGGACGTCGTGCTGATCACGCATGCCGGCGGAGGGAACGTAACCGGCACTGCGCGCGGCCTGCGCAAGGCAGGCGCCGTGAACGCCCAGATCGTGGGCGTGTCCATCGACCTGCGTGGTCTGCACATGGCGAGCGACGTCGCCTTCAACAAGAAGTCGTTCACGACCGGACACTCAGGGTTCTCCTTCCCCTTCACGGTGCGACCCGATCGCAGCGACGTCCCTTTCAACGCCGCCCGGGCGCTTCGCTACCTCGACCGGCTGGTCCTCGTGACGCAGGGCGAAGTCTTCTACGCCACAGAGGTGCTCAGTAAGCTCGAGGGGATGCAGCGCGGGCCTGCAGGGAACACATCGCTTGCCGCAGCGCTCGCGATCGCGCGGGACATGCCGGAGGACGCGACCGTTGTGGTGCAGGAGACGGAGTACACCGGAGCCGGCAAGCATCCCTGGGCGCAGCTCGCGTTTGCGGAGGAGAACGGAGTCGAGGTGCGGACGGGGAGCCGGGACGAGAACGTCCCGGGCGAGGTGATCGCGATCCCGGATGATCCCGTCGCTGTCGACGTCGAGGAGGTCGATCTCGAAGCACTGCGCGTCTCGTACCTACGGCAGGCGCTGAAGGGAGTCGATCTCGTCGATCTCGACCGAAGGGACTTCGAGTTCCTGGCCGACGAGACCCGGCTCTCGGTCGACGCAGTCGGGGAGACCCTCGAGACGGAGGTGGCCGGAACATGACGCGGTTCGACCTCCTGCTTCGGAACGGTCGGATCGTCGACGGATCCGGGGCGCCTGCCTACGCGGGCAGCGTCGCTGTCAAGGACGGGAGGGTGGCTGAGATCGGGGAGCTCGACGGCGCCCAGGCGGAGCGCGAGATCGATGTGTCGGGACGGGTGATCGCGCCCGGCTTCATCGACATCCATTCCCACTGCGACTTCATCCTGCCGCTGCCGGACCAGGGCGACTTTCTGGAGCCGTTCGTTCGTCAGGGGATCACGACGCTGGTCGTCGGCAACTGCGGCTACGCGCCGGCGCCGATCAACCCGGCCACGGCACCCCTCATGCAGGCGTACACCGCCTTCATCAAGCCGCGCGACCTCGAGTGGAACTGGAGCACGTTCGGCGAGTACCTCGACTACCTCGAGCGGAACGGGGTGCTCATGAACACGGTTCCGCTTGCCGCTCACGGCGCTCTCCGCATCGCCGTCATGGGCTTCGACGCGCGTGCCCCCAACGACGAGGAGCTGGCGCAGATGAAGCGCCATCTCCTCGAGTCCATGGAAGGTGGGGCCCACGGCGTGTCGTGCGGGCTCATCTACGCACCAGGCATGTTCGCTTCGACCGACGAGCTCGTGGAGCTCGCCGGCGTCTTGCCGGCCTACGACGGCACCTTCACGTTCCACATCCGGGGCTCGAGCGAGACGCTCATTCCGGCCGCCCAGGAGGTCGTCGAGGTGGCCAAACGGGCCGGCGTCCGGGTGCAGCACTCGCATCTCGAGGCCTTCGGCAAGTCGCACTGGGGGAAGGTCGAGGAAACGCTCGATCTCCACGAGCGAGTCCGCGCCGAGGGGATCGACCACGGCTTCGACGTCATTCCCTACACGGCGGCAAACACGACGTTCCTCGCCGTGCTGCCGCCGTGGTCGCTCGACGGGGGCGTCGAGCGCCTGCTCGAGCGCTTGCGCGATCCCGACACGCGCGCACGCATCAAGCACGACGTCGAGAACCTGATCCCTGACTGGCCGACGTGGAGGCCCGGCGGCTGGCCCCACAACCTCGTCGAGGCAACCGGCTGGGACAACGTCTGGATCATGTGGGTCGAGAGCGAGCGCAACAAGCACTTCGAGGGCAAGAGCGTCTCCCGACTCGCAGAGGAGACTGGGAAAGACCCGTTCGACATCGCCGCCGACTTGATCCTCGACGAGCACGGCCACGTCACGGCGCTCTACCTCGGGGTGAGCGGCGACCTCGAGGAAGATTGGGCTCTCCGGCAGATCATCCAGCACCCAAACGCGTGCATCGAGACCGACGCGTTCTCGCTCGGACGGGGCAAGCCGCACCCGGCGCTCCACGGCGCGTTCCCGCACGTACTCGGTCGGTACGTTCGCGACGAGGGGTTGATCGGCCTCGAGGATGCCGTCCGCCGGATGACGTCGCTCAGCGCAGAGCGGTTCCAGCTCGAGGGCCGGGGCCTGGTCCGGGAAGGCTACTGGGCGGACCTCACCGTGTTCGACCCGGAGACGATCGCCGACCGGACGACCTACCTGGAACCGGAGGCGGCACCGACCGGGATCGAGCTCGTACTCATCAACGGCGCCGTCGTGGCCGAAGACGGCCGTGTCGCGACCGAGGCGCGCGCGGGCCATGTCATCCGGCGGGGTTCGAACGGCACGGGGAGGTGACCATGGTCAGCGTTCAAGGAATCGAGCAGGACCTCCGTCGTCGCATCACTGCGCGCGGGGCAATCGAGACGATCGAAGCTCTGGTTGCGATCGGCGACCGGTTCGTCGGCTCCGAGGGCGATCGTGCGGCGGCCGAGCTCGTCCGGAGGAAGTTCCAAGAGTGGGGATTCGACGTCGAGGAGCGCGAGTTCGAGACGCTCGGCTACAGCCACAGTCGCTGCGAGCTCCTGCTCGCCCGGGGCGAGAAGTTCGAGGCGATCCCGCCGTACTTCTCGCCAGCCAGCCCACCTGAGGGCGTGTACGGCCAGCTGGTCTTCGTCGGCGGAGGCGACGAGGCGGACTACGAGGGGAAGGACGTCGAAGGGAAGATCGCCGTCATCCAGGAGACGGGCCTCGGCTATGCGCGCTTCTGGATGGGCACCTTTGCCGCGATCGCTGCGCGCAGAGGCGCCGCCGGCGTCGTCGTCGTCCATCCGCTGCCCTGGCCGTACCGGATGTCGATGGAGGCCGGGAACGGCAAGCTCGAGAACCGTTTCTGCGCCGAACAGCTGCCCGTCGTCTGCGTCTCTGGGATCGACGGCGGGCGCCTCATGCATGCGATCGGCGCCGGCGAGGCCGACGCCACGATCGTCGTCGAGTCGGAGATGCCCGACGTGACGAGCTGGAACGTGAGCGGTGTGCTCCGGGGAAGCGAGTGGCCGGAGGAACGGGTTCTCGTCCACGCCCACCGCGATCACGGTCTCCACCCCGGAGCCAACGACAACGGCAGCGGGCTGGGAACGATGCTCGAGATCGCGAATGCCCTCGCGGGCAGTGAGCCCCGCCGCTCGATCGAGTTCCTCTGCACGACCGCCGAGGAGGGGGTGACCAAAGGGATCGCCGCGTACATCGAAGCTCGCGAGCACGAGGGCTCGCTCGGTCAGATCCGGGCTGCGGTCGATCTCGACATGTTCGGTGCCGGCGGCAAGCTGAAGCTCGTCGAGCTCGGGTTGTGGCCGGACTGTGACCCCATCCCGCACACGGAGTGGCTGATGCAGTGGCTGGAGCGCATCGCCGACGAGCTGGGCTACGACGTGGGTCGGATGACCGCGACCTGGGGCGTCGCCGAGTCGGGCCGCCTGATCGAAGCCGGCGTGCCCGCAGCGTGGTTCTGGCGGCCCGACGACTTCTACTACCACTCGGTGCACGACGACATCGACAAGCTGGACGGCAACACGCTCAAAGCGGTTGCGGACATCACGGCCACGGCGTTGTGGCAGCTCGCCAACGCGGACGAGCTGCCAGGGGACGCATGAGAGAAGGGAGGCTCGGCAATGGATGAGCAGGTCAACAAGGAGCGCTTGATTCGCCTGCGCCAGGAGGGCGCCGTGCGCGTCTGCGAGAAGCTGGGCGTTGACGCGCTCATCGGAACGCAGTACGACAACGTCCAGTACTTCACCGATCTGCGGCGGTTCTTCGTCTACGGGTGGGAGCCGAACTCGATTGCGATCATCAACCGCGAGCAAGGAGTGAAGCTCATCGACCCGGGCGCGTTCGTCGCACCAGGGCCCCATTGGCAGAACGAAGGAGCGGCGCTGAAGGCTGAGACCGGCTGGGATCACTTCACGATCTTCAACGCGAACCTGATCGGCGAGCGCTATGCCGGCTGGACGAAGAGCGCCCTGGCCGAGCTCGGCGTCAAGAAGGGAAAGGTCGGCGTCGACCGCCTCTCCTGGGTGATTCTCGAGGCGTTCAAGAGCGCGATGCCCGAAATCGAGTTCGTGAACGCCGAGGAGGCGCTCCTGTTCGAGCGGGCGGTCAAGAACGACGAGGAACAGAAGCTGATGCGCCACGCCGGCTGGATCGCGAGCGAGGGTGTGAAGGCCGGAATCGAGACTATCCGGCCCGGTGTCACCGAATACGAGATCTACGGTGCCTTCATGGGTCGCATGTACGAGCTCGGCTCCGAAGGCGACGGCTTCTACCCGTTCCTCACGACGGGCCCCGTCACCGAAGGAGCTCTCTATCCGACGAACCGCGTGCTCGAGGAGGGCGATCCCGCCGTGCTCGACATGGGCCCGATCTACGAGGGATACAACGGGGACTGCATGCGAACGGGCATTGCCGGCGAGCCGACCGAAGCGTTCAAGGAGCTCTACCGAGTCAACTACGAGTCGATGTACGCCGGCATCGACGTGATCAAGCCGGGCATCCGGATCTCCGAGGTGGACGCCGCCGTCCGGCAGGCGGCGCGCGGCTTCGGCTACGACGACGACCGTTTCGATACCGGGCACGGCATCGGCCTCAACTGCTGCGAGCTGCCGGTCTGCATGAAGGCAGGCGTGGCCGACAGTCGCCTCGACCTGGTGCTCGAGCCGGGAATGTGCTTCACGCTCGAGCCGCGCTTTTACAAGATGCTCGATGAGAAGACCTACATTCAGGCCGCGCTGGAGGAGTCGGTCATGGTCACGGACGACGGCGTCGAAGTGTTGACGAGCGCCCCGTTCATGGAGGAATGCCTGGCGGCGAAGGTCTAGGGAGCCCGGCACTGACCGGAGAGGAGAAAGGACGATGACCACAGCCCGGAAGCGTGTTCCGACGGATTCCTCGAAGTTCGTTCCCGCCGAGCAGATGAGCTTCGATCAGCAGCCCATCGACATGAAGGCACCGATTCTTCTGCGGCCGGTGGGCGACGATCCAGGTGACAAGCGCAACTGGGTCCTGAAGGCGATCGAGCGGACCGGCCAGCCGCTCGACGAGGCGATCCACACATGGGCCTTCGGATTCGCCCTCGAGGACAATCTGATGTGGGACTCAGTCGTCGAGCACATGGGGGAGTCCGAGGCGCGGCGGGCGCACAACGAAATCTGGAGGCGGATTCCGGCCAAGTACGAGGAGGCCGCAAGGAAGACCTTCACCTGGGCGAGCAAGAAGCCGCCCTACGGCCTCTCGCTCGACATCGACGTGCCGGAGATGCTTGCCCGCCTGGACATCTCCGCGGAGGATGCACTCGTCTTCTGGAACCGCGGCTTCACCGGGCACGACCACCAGATGTGGCGCGTCTGGGAGGATCTCTACGGCGCGCGAGACGCGGTGATCATGTATTCGCGGGTCTGGGAAGGGTTTGCGCTCGGTTTCCTGGACGTGATCAAGACGACGATCAGCATGCAGGAGTTCAAGTCCACGGACGACTTGGCGAAGCTGAACCGCGCTTACTGGGAAGCGATCGGCTGCGAGGTCGAGGAGGTGGAGCACACACCCGACAAGCTGGTGACCATCATCAAGACCTGCCCGTACTTCGACAACATGGTCGACATGTACGGCAAGGAAGCGGCCAGCGAGATGATGAAGAAGACAATCGGCCCGACCTCGGCGAACTACTACCAGACTCTGATGAAGGCTCTCGGGCTCTGGGAGACGTTCTTCGTCACACAGGACCAGTTCCGCTCGCTTGGCGATTCGGTCTGCCGCATGATCTACATCCGCCGCTCGACAATGTCCGACAACGCCCCCGAAAGGGCGGAATCGTGAAGTGCTTCGTCACCTTCCGGCTGAAGCCCGGTGTGACGGCCGACGAGTATCTCGAGTGGTTTCGGCGCGAGAACGTCCCGGCGGTGCGCAAGCTGAGCTCGATCAAGACCTATCGCGTTTGGCGGGTGACGTCTGCGATGGAAGGCGACCCTCCGGAGTTTCTCGAGGAGATGGAGATCGACGACCAGGCCCATTTCGAGCGAGAAGTCGAGGAGGTACCGGAGATGGTCGCGATGCTGGAGGGTTGGTACTCGCGCATCGCGGACCAGGTGATCTTCTACGGCGAGGAGGTCAGCCAGGACTAGCCCGCGAGCCCGAACGGATTGCCCTCGGAGTCGCGGCAGACGGCGAAGCGCTCGCCCGGGTGGACGACGTCGCCGCCCAGCTCGACGACGCGCTCGAGTGCGCCAGGGAGATCGGCTGTGCGGAAGTAGGGCAGCGAGAACCGGTCGCCCGGCCCGGGGCCGCGCGGGTGCACGCCGAGCTCGGGCTCGCCGGAGTGCGTCTGGAGGCCGTGACCCTCGTCCGCGCTCCGCTCGCCGAGCTCCTCGGCGAGCAGGCCTGCCCAGAACTGTTGCGCGCGGGCGAGATCGTCGGCGGGAAACTCGATCAGCGAGAGGCGGTCCACCAGCCAAGCCTATGGCAGCGGCCGCGGCAGCCGTGTAGAAACGTCCGGTGGACCAGGCTCGGGTCAGCCTCCTTCGCTGGCTCCGGCGGCAGTTGCGGCAGCCGCTGCCTTCGCGCGAGCATCTCGAGGCCGCCGTCGCGAACGACGACCCCGCCGAGGCGCGGCGGCTGCTCATGGACGCGCCGTTCTCGGGATCGCAGCGGCACCACGTCGACGGGCTGCTCGACGAGTGGGACCGGGAGGCCGCGGCTAGACGGCGCGCCTGACGACGGAGAGGCCCCAGGCCTCGCCGGAGGCGAACAGCTCGTCAGGGTCGACCTCGCCGAGCCAGCCCAGGAAGTGCTTCGACGGGTCATCCGCGGTGGCGCCGTAGACGGCCGGCCGCTCTTCGGGGCGCGGAGGCTCGGCTCGCTCCAGGCGTTCCAGCTCGGCCTCGCGCTCCTCGCTGGCCGGCCCCTCCATGTACCCGCGCGGCATCCCGGCAGCGTAACCGGAGTGGGCGCTTCGTGGGCCTCCGAGCGCAGCCCGTATGGCAAAGTCGGACCCGTGACGACCATGGCCGACCTCGACGCGCTCGCCCTGGCGATGCCGCATACGACAAAGGAGACGTCCGACGATGGCCGGCCGGCGTACTTCGTACACGGCAAGCTCTTCTGCTGCCATCGCAGCCGCCGTCGAGACGCGATCGATCCCGGGACAGGCGAGCGGCTCGACGACGTACTGATGTTCCGCGTCGCTGATCTGGGGGTGAAGGAGCTCGTACTTGCCGACGACCGCGCCGTTTTCTTCACGACGCCGCACTTCGACGGTTACGCCGCCGTGCTGATCCGCATCCCGGATCTCGCCCGCCTCGACCGGGACGACCTGCGAGACGCGGTCGTCGAGGCCTGGCTGACCCGGGCGCACAAGCGCGTCGCGAAGGCCTGGCTCGACGAGCACGCGCTGCCGGGCGACTGAGCAGGCGCACTGCCCGTGCTCAACTGCCGCAGTTCTTACTCGCCCTTCCAGGTCGGCTCGCGCTTCTCCAGGAAGGCGCTCATTCCCTCCTGCGCGTCCGCGGTCAGGGAGTTCGTCGCCATCACGCCCTTCGTCAGGTCGTACGCGCCCGGCTCGTCGAGATCGATCTGTTCGTAGAACGCCCGCTTGCCGAGGGAGATCGTCATCGCGCTCGAGCGGGCGATCGCGCCGACGAGCTCGGCGACGGACTCGTCTAGCTGCTCGGCCGGGACGACGCGGTTGACGAGGCCCCATTCGAGGGCCGTCCCCGCGTCGATCGGGTCGCCCGTCAGCAGCAGCTCGAGCGCGCGCTTGCGTCCCACTGCCCGCGAGACGGGGACCATCGGCGTCGAGCAGAAGAGGCCGATCTTTACGCCCGGCGTGGCGAAGCGAGTCCCCTCGGCGGCCACGGCGAGATCGCAGGCCGCGACGAGCTGGCAGCCGGCGGCGGTGGCGACGCCGTGCACCTTCGCGATCACGGGCTGCCGAAGTCGGTGGATCGTCTCCATCATCACCGTGCAGACGTCGAACAGCTCCCGGTAGAAAGCGGGCTCGCGGCCGATCATCTCAACGAGGTCGTGGCCTGACGAGAAGACAGGCCCGGCGCCCTCGATCACGATGGCGCGCACGTGGCTCTCGCCGGCCGAGCGAAGCGCCTCGATCACCTCCTGCATCAGCTCGAGGCTGAGCGCGTTCCGCTTGTCGGGCCGGTCGAGCGTGATCGTCACGGCGGGCCCGTCCTCGCGGACGCGGAGGCTGCGGAAATCGGTCGAGGGCACAGCCATGCACCTAAGATTACCGCCACCTGGACCAGATCCACCTCTCCCCGCTGACCCCGCTCTCGTTCCTCGAGCGGAGCGCGCTGGCGTTTCCCGAGCGGACGGCCGTCGTCGACGGCGACAGGAGGCTGACCTGGGCCGAGCTCCGCGAGCGGGTGCGGCGTTTGGCAGTGGCGCTGCAGCAGGCCGGGATCGAGCACGGCGACCGCGTCGCGTTTCTCGCCCCGAACGTGACGGAGCTGCTCGAGGCGCACTTCGGCGTTCCGCGAGCGGGCGCCGTCCTGGTCGCGATCAACACCCGCCTGATGCCGGAGGAGATCGCCTACATCCTCGACCACTCCGGCTCACGCGTCCTCGTCGTCCACGAGTCGCTCGCCCATCTCGTCGAGCGGGCTGCTCTCGAGCGGGTCCTCGTCTGCGGCAGCGGCGGCGACTACGAGGAGTTCCTCGCCTCGGCGGGACCGGGCGAGCCCGAGGACCGGCTGGCGAGCGAAGACGACACGATCTCGGTCAACTACACGAGCGGGACGACGGGTCGGCCGAAGGGCGTCATGTACACGCACCGCGGCGCCTACCTGAACGCCCTCTCCGAGACGCTTCATGCGAAGCTCGACTCGCGCTCGGTCTACCTGTGGACGCTGCCGATGTTCCATTGCAACGGCTGGTGCTTCACCTGGGGCGTAACCGCGGTCGGGGCAACGCATGTCTGCCTGCCGAAAGTCGATCCGGCGCTCGTCTGGCAACTGATCGAGGACGAGGAGATCACCCATCTGAACGGCGCTCCAACCGTTCTCGTCATGCTCACCTCGGATGACGCGGCCAGGCCGCTCGCGAGCCCGATTCAGGTGACGACCGCCGGCGCGCCGCCGCCCCCGGCGGTGATCGAGCGCACCGAGGCGCTCGGCTTCCGGATCAACCACGTCTACGGGCTGACCGAGACCTACGGACCGATCACGATCTGCGAGTGGAACCCGGACTGGGACGACCTGGTCGCAGAGCAGCGAGCACGGCTGAAGGCGCGGCAGGGGCTCCACCACGTCACGGCTGACCTCGTGCGCGTGGTCGACCCGGAGCTGCGTGACGTGCCCGCCGACGGCGAGACCTTGGGCGAGGTTGTCATGAAGGGCAACAATGTGATGAAGGGCTACTTCGCGGACGAGGCCGCAACGGCCGAGGCGTTCCGCGGAGGCTGGTTCCATTCCGGTGACATCGGCGTCATGCACCCCGACGGCTACATCGAGCTCCGCGACCGGGCCAAGGACATCATCATCTCCGGCGGCGAGAACATCTCGACGATCGAGGTCGAGCAGGCGCTCGTGCGCCACCCCGATGTGCTCGAGGCGGCCGTCGTCGCGATCCCGCACGAGAAGTGGGGCGAGCGGCCGAAGGGGTTCGTCACTTTGCGGGAGGGCGCGAGGCTGACCGCCGAAGAGCTGATCGCCTTTTCGCGCGAGACGCTGCCGGGCTTCAAGGCGCCGGACGAGATCGAGTTCGGCGAGCTGCCCAAGACCTCGACCGGCAAGGTGAAGAAGTACGAGCTGCGCGAGCGGGAGCGCACACGACGCGCTCGATGAACGCCCCGCCGCTCGAGCCGGGCCCTCCGTTCAAAACCCGTTACCGGCCTTCAAGACTCCTGGGGCGCCTGCCTCTAACGTCGCTTCGATGCGCAGCACCCTGGCGCTGGTGGTCATCGCCGGTCTCGCAGCTCTCACCGTCTTCGCGACGGAGGGCGGCTCGACCGGCCTCCGCCCGGCCAGGGCCGACAGTCTGATCACGCGCGGCAAGCTGCTCTACAGCAGCTACAGCTGCCGCGGGTGCCACACGATCGACGGCCGTGGCAACGCGGGTCCGACCTTCAAGCATCTGTACGGCTCGCGCGTGAAGCTGACCACCGGCAGGACCGTGATCGCGAACGGCGCCTACCTGCTCCGCTCGATCCTGGACCCGAACGCGCAGATCGTCGCCGGCTACCAGAGGAACGTGATGACGATGGTGATCAGGAAGGGGACCGTGCCCCGCAGGGACGCCCTCGCTCTGGTCAGGTTCATCAAGTCGCTGAAGTAGCCGTTCGCCTTTCCGGCGCCGGCGTCGTCTAAGTGATAGACGACTGCGACCGTCATAGCCGATGGCACGGTCTCGAGCGCCCGGATCGAGGCGGGGCGTTTCACGGTCAGCGACGTCACCTTTGCGCCGGACGCCCGGCTCCCGTGGCACGCGCACCCGCACGGCTGCATTGCCACTGTCGTCGACGGCGCCGTGCGCAAGATGTTTTCGGGTCGCGTAATGGAGGCGACCCGCGGGCTCGTCGTGACCATGCCGAACGAGGAGCGGCACGAGGACCGCTTCGGTCGCACCGGCGCCCGGATCGTCGTCGTCGAGCTGTGTGAGCTCGAGTCGCTTTCCGTCTTTCGCGACTGGGAGGCGACGCTGCTCTCGCTCCGGATCGCCCGCGAGCTCGCGGCTCCCGACCGGTTCACGCCGCTCGTCGTCGAAGGGATCGCGCTCGAGCTGACGGCGCTCGCCGCCCGCGAAGCTGTGCGGCGCCGTCCCTCGAGCTGGCTCGAGCCGACCCGCGAGCAGATCCGGGAGCGGTTCCTCGAGGCCCCGGGCGTCGAGGAGCTCGCGGCCACGGCCGGAGTGCAGGCCGCCCAGCTGGCCCGCGCCTTTCGGGTCCACTACGGCGAGAGCATCGGCGAGTACGCGCGGCGGCTCCGGCTCGAGTGGGCAGCCGAAAACCTCGTCCGGACGGACGTCTGTCTCGCGTCCCTCGCGGCCGAGGCCGGCTTCGCCGACCAGAGCCACTTCACCCGCGCGTTCAGACGTCAGTACGGACTTCCGCCCGGTCAATATCGCGCGGCGTGCCGCTGAGCTGAACCCGTTTCGACGATGCGGTAGCCTGACACGGGCAAACCGCTCAGGCGCCGCGACCGTACCTCCGGCGGACAGGTTCGACTCGATGACAGACCTCCAGCGCTACCTGGTCGAGGAGATCGCCGTCGACCATGCCGACGGGCTCATCTCCCGGCGCGAGGCCCTTCGACGCTTGGCGCTCGTCGGCGTGAGCGTGTCGGCGGCATCCTCGCTCCTGGCTGCATTCGTGGCAGAGCAGGCGCGCGCAGGCCGCCCCCGGCTGGGCTCCCGCGGTCCCGCCGGGCCGGCCGCCGAAAGCTCCGAGGCGGCAGCCGTTCCGACCAAGCCGATCATGTTCCTGGGCCCGGGAGGCCGCAAGCTGATGGGAGCGTGGGCTCAAGCCCGCACGGCGCGCGGGGGCGTGCTCGTGATCCATGAGAACCGAGGCCTCACCGACCACATTCGCTCGGTGGCCGGACGCTTTGCCGCGAGCGGCTACTCGGCCCTTGCGATCGACCTACTCTCCGAGGAGGGCGGCACGGGCTCCTTCCCGGACGAGGCCGCCGCAATGGCGGCGCTCTACGCCGTCCCGACCGCACGCTTCGCCGCGGACATGAAGGCGGGAGTCACCGAGCTCGCACGACGTGTGCCGGGGAGGAAGGTCGCAGCTACCGGGTTCTGCTTCGGCGGCGGCATGGTCTGGCTGCTGCTTGCCTCGAAGGAGGCGCGGCTCGCGGCCGCCGTCCCCTTCTACGGCCCGTTCCCTGAGGGCTCGACGCTCAAGGGCTCGAAGGCCGCGGTGCTGGGCATCTACGCCGCGCTCGACTCGCGCGTGAACGCCACGCGCGCCGCGGCTCGAACGGCCCTGCGCTCAGCCGGCCTCAGGCACCAGCTGATCACGCTCCCCGGCGTCGACCACGCGTTCTTCAACGACACGGGCGGGCGCTACGACCGGGCCGCCGCGGCCGAGGCCTACCGGCGGGTCCTGGACTGGTTCCAGCGCTACGTCGATATCCCGCGCAAGAGCTAGGCGACTGAGCAGCGGACCGCCCTCCAGGCAAAGAGCAAGAAGGAATGCCCCTCATGAGACAGCTTTCAAACAGGCGAGGGGCCGGACCGACTTCCCGGCCCTCGTAGCCGCCCTGGCCAAGAAGGATTGCTTGCTTCGAGACGTAGGGGCCGGGAATCGAACCGGCTGAGGATCCTCCGGCTGCGGCTGTCAAGCGAGAGAACCCTCGCGCGGCGGAGCGTCTTGGCGCCGCAGCCGATGTCGGCGTCGCAGACCCCACGGATCGCCCATCTCCTGTCGCAGTGCTCTCTGTCCTAGGGGGTGAACAGTTTCCAGTGCCCCTCGGAGACGACTTCGACGGCACCATCGGTCACTTTGATGGCGGTCTGATCGTCAATCGCGTACCCCGGCACTCGCATGCCGGCGGCCCATTGTTCTGCGTTGGCCATGGAATTGTCCGGCAGATCCTCGTGATCCAGGTGCGGAAACATCGAAAACTCAACGATTCCCAGCGTGCTGTCGCCACCGCTGGGCGGAGTCCAGCGGACGAAGTCCTCCCCGATGCTGGGGGCCATCACCATGCTCCCGGCGCTCAGTCCCACGTAGACCGCCTCGCGCAGCGACGGCAGGATGTCCGCCAGTCCGGACTGGCGCATCCAGTAGCACAGATACAAGGCATCGCCGCCTCCAACCAGCAGGGCGTCGGCCTCCTGGACCATGGGGACCCAATGCTCTCTATCGATGCTGGGCAGCGCGGTGAGCTCCAGCACTCCCAAGGACTTCCAACCCAATTCGCACATGGGGGTGGCGGTGGCTCGTCCGCTAATGAACCGCCATGCCGCGCCAGGACCGGCCATGGGATGCCCGTACGCCGCGGTGGGAATGCAGAGGGCGCTGGACTCGGCAATCGGTTTGCCCAACAGGTCGACCAGCGCGTCTTGGATGCTCGTGTTCTTGATGCCGGCGGAAGTGAGAAGAAACCGCATGCTGCCTCCCGGAGCCATTACTGCAGGCGAGAACGGCTCCGAGCCTAGACAACCAGGCGCCCAACGTGCGCACAGGCGCCGCCGGCCTGCTGCGCCGGGGGTTGACCGATGATTCATGCGTCCCCGCTGAGTCTCTGAGGAAAGCACTACTCCCGCCCGCGAGCGAAGGAGCACCAGATCACGAGCAAGGTTGTCGCACTCATGTCGATGTCTCTCGACGGGTACGTCGCCGACGCGAACGACGGGGTCGCCGAAGTTTTCGACTGGTACTTCTCGGGCGACGTCGAGATCTCCATGCCGAGCTCGAGATCGGACATGACGTTCCACGTCTCGGCGCCGAGCGCCGACCACGTGAGGGGCTTGATGGCTGAGGTCGGCGCCATGCTCACCGGTCGGCGCACGTTCGAGGTCGCCGACGGCTGGGGCGGCCAGCACCCGTGGGACATACCCGCTTTCGTTGCCACCCACCAGGTGCCCGACGGCTGGCCACGGCCCGGCTCGACAGTCCAGTTCGTCACCGACGGCATCGAAAGCGCCGTTGCCCGAGCGAAATCGGCTGCCGGCCCGAAGTCCGTGGGAGTGCACGGCGCCCAAACGATCCAGCAGTGCCTGGACGCCGGGCTGCTCGACGAGATCCACATCGATCTGGCTGCCGTGTTGCTAGGCGCAGGAGTGCGGCTGTTCGACCACCTCGCAAACACACCGGTCGTCCTCGGGAATCCGACAGTCGTCACCGGTGTGGGTGTCACGCATCTGCGCTATCCCGTGCACCCGTCGTAGACCAAGTGGGTGATCGCGGACGCGGCCCACAACGGCTCGCGGAGATCACTTCCCGGCCGGAAATCGTGAGATTTCCGGCGCTATGCCCCCGGCGGGATTCGAACCCGCGCTACGGCCTTGAAAGGGCCGTGACCTGGGCCGCTAGTCGACGGGGGCCGGCGCGGTCAGGATAGCCGCCGCGCGGGAGAGGAGATAAGGGGTCCTTAAACCGGACTAGCCGTGACAGCCTCGCGGTACCGTGACCGGCGTGAACGTCAGGCTGAGATGCGGTTGAGCGGGTGACTCACGTGATCTGGCGGCGCAACGGGCAGGACGCGGAAGCGGCAGACGCCGGCTGGCTCGCGTGGCGCGGTTGGATCGGCCTTCTGGAACAGCGCGTCTCCGTCGAGGGCGACGATCGAGAGGACCGTCGGCGCAAGGTTCTGTTCACCGCCTCGG
>WNFV01003448.1_pt1 | contig 26933 bp, 25 predicted proteins | sample 5400101 | NCBI WGS metagenome assembly WNFV01 (sample SAMN13153361, study PRJNA577476) | soil metagenome | isolation source: 115 cm soil or saprolite under grassland replicate 1 | place: USA:California | collected 2016-06-15
GATCCGCCGCATCCTCAACCGGCTGGGCATACCCCGACGCCGCTACGCCGTGACCACACCACCTGGCGCCGGTTCCTCCGAACACAGGCGCGGACCCTGCTGGCGTGTGACTTCTTCCACGTGGACTGCGCGCTCACCCTGAAGCGCCTGTACGTGTTCTTCGTGATGGAGGTCGGCAGCCGGTACGTGCACATCCTCGGCGTCACCGCCAACCCGGACCGGCCGTGGACCGTTCAGCAGGCTCGCAACCTGCTCATGGACCTGGGCGAGCGCGCCGACCGGTTCAAGGTGCTGATCCGTGACCGAGCCGGGCAGTTCACATCCGCCTTCGACGCCGTGCTTGCCGACGCCGGCATCACCGTCGGCAAGATCCCACCGCAGTCCACGAGCGAACGCCTACGCGGAAGGTTCGTCGGCACCGTACGCCGCGAGGTCACCGACCGCATGCGCATCGTCGGTGAACGGCACCTCCGCCGAACACTCGATCGGTACGCCCGTCACTACAACGGGCGGCGGCCCCACCGAGCGCTGCGGTTGCAACCCCCACGCTCCGACCGCCCCGCCGTCGACCTGACCCACGAGCGGATCAGACGCCGGCCGTCCTCGGCGGACTGATCAAGGAATACGAACGCGCCGCGTAGAAGCCAAGTCAGACCAGCGGCGGGGTTTTGAAACCCCACAGGTCGGTGCCGGCCAGGATCGCTTTGCTGTGGGCCACCGCGACCGGGTCGATGTCGACGTAGAGCACCCTGGCTCGCGCGTCGGCCTGTTGCGCGATCTCGTGGACGTTACCCACCGACGGGATCCCAGACCCCAGGTCGAGGAACTGCCGCACCCCCGCGGCGAGCAGGAACCGCACCGCGCGGCGCAGGAACCCCGGTTGGCCTGCACCATCAGCCTGGTGTCCGGGCGGCGGAGATGAACTGCTCCGCCAATGCCCGGTCCGCGGCGAAGTTGTGGAACCCGCGGCGTTCATACCGGACCAAGCAACGGTTCCACAATGGCGCGTGGAGCCGCACCCTGCGCGCCGCAACGCTGACGCCGGACACCCGTCGATGAAAGTGATGTGGCCGTGGGTCATCTCTACCTTCTCGCGGATGTAGAACTGGATGCCGTTCATCCAGTCGGTGTAAAGGTCCTGCACGGCGCCGAGGCTGGAGTCGAGGGCGAGTACGTCACGCGACCACAACCGGCGTGCCCGCTCCACCGGCATCGCACAGACGAACCAGTCCGCCTCGACGGTGCTCGTCCGCCCGAGCCGGTAGCGCGCCCGCGCCGAGCTGATCGGGCCGCCGCCGACGCTGAGGCACTCCACCGTCTGGCCAAGCCGAAATTCGACACCGAGGGTGCGCAGGTGCGCCACCCAAGGGTCGATCCACGCTTCGTTGGTCGGCGCGTTGAGCACCCGGTCCCGCGCGCCGTCGTTGCCGCGGCCCATGATGTTCATCAGGAAGGCCTCGGCCATGTTGCCTATGGTGCGGGTGCTGGCGATCTCCTCTTTCGCGGCGACAGGCTGTCTCGGCGCCGTCCGTGTGGTACGTCGCGGCGCAGCAGTCCTTGGTCGACGCAGCTGCCAGAGGTGTCGACCTGGCGTCCAGCGGGCGATGATGGAGAGAGCGTCCCTGGCCATGGGGCGCGGACCCGAAGACGGGTGGGCTATGCGCCGCGCTCACGGTCGACTTCTCGTGGCCCTGATCGGTCTGGTCTGGCTGGGCTGGCTGGCATCGCTGCCCGGTGCCGCGTCGGCGGGCCCGCCGGCTACCGGCGGCGCTCCGGACGCCGTACCGCCCACCGCGCAGGAGCGTACGGTGCTGCTCGCTCAGTTGGCCGGCGCGATCACTCCGGTGACGGCGGAGTACCTGGTCGATGGTGTGGCGGAGGCCGAGCGGGGCGGCCATCAGGCGTACCTGGTGGAGATCGACACACCGGGCGGCCTGGACACTTCGATGCGCGACATCATCAAGGCGTTCCTCGGCTCCAGAGTGCCGGTCATCGTGTACGTGACCCCGTCCGGCGCCCGGGCAGCGTCGGCTGGCGCCCTGATCACGCTCTCGTCCCATGTGGCCGCGATGGCGCCCGGCACCACGATCGGAGCCGCCACGCCGGTGAACCTGGAGAGCGGCGAGAAGGCCAGCGACAAGGTGGTCAACGACGCGGCGGCGTACGCCGAGTCGGTGGCGGCGCACCGTGGGCGCAACACGACGATCGCGGCGGAGATGGTGCGCTCCGGGTCGGCGATCACCGCTGACCGGGCGCGCGAGTCCGATGTGGTCGACCTGATCGCGAAGAACCGGTCCGCGCTGCTGGCCGGGCTGGACGGCCGTACGGTGGTCACGGCCGGCGGGAAGGTCACGCTCCACACCGCCGGTGCCCGGGTGGTCAAGCACGACTTCGGGTTCTTCCGCCGGCTGCTGCAGCTGATCGCCGACCCCAACGTGGCGTTCCTGCTGATGTCGATCGGCACACTCGCGGTGATCTACGAGCTGGCTAACCCCGGCCACCTGGTCAGCGGAATCACCGGCGCGATCATGTTGATCCTCGGGTTCTTCGCGCTCAGTGTGCTGCCGGTCAACGTCGCCGGGCTGCTGCTGTTGCTGCTCGCCGCGGGCCTGTTCACCGCGGAGGTCTTCGCGCCCCACGGGGCGTTCGCCGCCGGTGGCGTTATCTCACTGCTGCTCGCTGGGATCTTCCTGTTCCAAGGGCCGTTCACGGTCAGCCTGGCGGTGCTGTTGCCCACCGCGATCCTGGTCGGCGGCGGGGCCCTACTCGCCGGGCGGCTGACCTGGCGCGCGCGGCGCGCGCAGCCGATCACGGGCCGGCAGGGCCTGATCGGGCGGGTCGCGGTGGTCGGCAGCGGCGGGCAGACCTTCCTCGACGGCGCATGGTGGGCGGTACGTGGTGAGCGCGGCCCGCTGGACGCCGGCGAGACCGTACGGGTCACCGACCTGGACGGTCTCACCCTGATCGCTGAACCGATCGAGCACACCGGGCCGACCGAGCGCCCCGGGCCGACGGAGGAGACGAGTCATGAGTGAAGTGTCTTTGGGTCTGTTCGTCGCGATCGCGCTGGCGATTGCGCTGTTCATCGCCTCGGCACGGGTCTTTCCCGAGTACGAGCGAGGCGTGATCTTCCGGCTGGGGAGGGTGATCGGCGCCAAGGGTCCCGGCCTGTTCTTCATCATCCCGATCGTGGACCGGGTGTTCCGGGTGTCCCTGCGTACGATCACCATGGACGTGCCGCCGCAGGACGTGATCACCAAGGACAACGTCACCGTACGGGTGAACGCGGTGAACTACTTCAACGTGGTGGACCCGGTGAAGTCGGTGGTGGCGATCGAGGACCACATCCTCGGCACCTCGCAGATCGCGCAGACCACGCTGCGCAGCATCCTGGGCCAGGTCGACCTGGACGAGCTGCTGGTGAAGCGGGACGAGATCAACCAGCGGTTGCAGCGCATCATCGACAGTCAGACCGACCCGTGGGGCGTGAAGGTGACAGTGGTCGAGATCAAGCACGTGGAGCTGCCGGACACGATGCGCCGGGCGATCGCGCGGCAGGCGGAGGCCGAGCGGGAACGCCGCGCCAAGGTCATCCACGCCACCGGCGAGTACCAGGCAGCGGAGAACCTCAGCCGCGCCGCCGCGGTGCTGGAGGCACATCCTGCGGCGATGCAGCTGCGGATCCTGGGGACCATGGCGGAGATCTCCACGGAGCGCACCTCCACACTGATCTTCCCGTTGCCGATGGAGCTGCTCCGGCTGCTCGACTCCGCGCGCGGCAACCTGCAACCCGTAACCGCGGAGCCCCTGAACCCCGAGCCCGCAAACCCCGAACCCCGGCCAGAGCAGTAGCTCCTACCTCCGGAGCCCCCAAGCGATTGACCAATTGCTAAGGTACGCAATTGATGGACATCGCAGTCGTGGCGAGCGCTTGGTGGTGAGCGATTGAGTAGGCCGCTGTATCAGGCGAAGGCTGAGTTCTTCAAGACGCTCGGTCACCCGGCGCGGATCCGGGTGCTGGAGCTGCTGTCGGTCCGGGAGCATGCGGTGTCGGAGCTGCTGCCCGAGATCGGGATCGAGCCGGCGCACCTGTCCCAGCAGTTGGCGGTGTTGCGCCGGGCGGGGCTGGTGTCCACGCGCAAGGAAGGTTCGACGGTCGTCTATTCACTGACCAGTCCGCGGGTGGCGGAGTTGCTGACAGTCGCGCGGCGGATTCTCACTGAGGTGCTGGCCGGTCAGGTCGGGTTGTTGGCGGACCTGCGGGCTTCGGATTCGCCGGGCGGCGCGTGATGTCCGGGTTACTGCGCAAGATCCGTACCACCGGACGGGCCGCCGAGCCGGCCGGTCCGGCGCCGGAGTCGGTCTCCTGCCCCAAGGCGGAGGCGCTCGGTGGCTCGGTCCAGTTGCGCCATGTGGACGCCGGTTCATGCAACGGGTGCGAGATCGAGATCGGATCCGCGTTCGGGCCGGTGTACGACGCGGAGCGGTACGGCGCACGCCTCGTCGCCTCGCCCCGGCACGCCGACGCGCTGCTGGTTACCGGTCCGGTGACACGGAACATGGCCGATCCGCTGCGGCGTACCTATGAGGCGGTCTCGGAACCGCGGATCGTGGTCGCGGTCGGGGACTGCGCCCGCGACTGCGGTGAGTTCGCGGGCGGGTACGGGGTGGCGGGCCCGGTCGGGGATGTGGTGCCCGTCGATGTGGAAGTGCCTGGCTGCCCGCCGGCACCGGAGGCGATCGTGGCGGCGCTGCGAGGCTTGACCGGCCGGTGAACACGATCGGATGGGGCCTGGCGGGCGCGACCGCGCTGGCCGGGTTCGGAGTGCTCGCGGCGGTGGTGACGCCGGCCCGGTGGCGGGTGGCCGCCGTGGGTGGCCTGACCTCGGCGGTGGGAGTGGCGGGTGCTGTCGCGGGCGTCGCCGCGCTCGGTGGCGCCAGCTTCGACGCGTGGCTGCCGTGGCTGCTGCCGCTGGCCGGGATCCGCCTGTCGGTCGACGCGCTCGGCGGGTGGTTCATGGCGGTCGCCGGAGCCGTCGTCGCCGTGACGGCGGCCTACGGGATCGGCTATGCCTCACACGGCCACGGTGACGCCTCCGACGGCTCCGACGGCTCCGACGGCTCCGACGGTGCCGGTCACGGGCCGGCTGGGCGCGGCGTACAGGTGAGCCTGCCGTTGTTCGCGTGGGGCCTGGTGCTGGTGCCGGCGGCGGCCAGTGTGTCGACGTTCCTGGTGCTGTGGGAGCTGGTCGCGGTGACGTCGCTGCTGCTCGTACTCGCCGAGCACCGGCAGCGGCGGCAGGTGGCCGAGGCCGGACTCTGGTACGCCGTGATGACCCACCTCGGCCTGGTCGCGATCCTGATCGGGCTGGTCAGCTTCGCCGCGGCCGCCGGCGGCGAGTCGTTCCCCGCCCTGCGGCAAGCCGACCTGTCCCCGGCGACGCAAGGCCTGGTGTTCGTGCTGGTCTTCGTGGGGTTCGGATCCAAAGCGGGTCTGGTGCCGCTGCACGTGTGGCTGCCCCGCGCCCACCCCGAGGCTCCCTCGTACGTGTCCGCGATGTTGAGCGCCGCCATGGTCAACCTCGGGGTGTACGGAGTGCTCCGCGTCGGCGTGGACCTGCTCGGCGGAGGCGCGCGCTGGTGGTGGCTGCTGGTGCTCGCCGCCGGTGCGGTCTCCGCTCTGTACGGCATCCTCCAGGCCGTCGTCGCCACGGATCTGAAGCGGCTGCTGGCGTACTCGACGGTGGAGAATTTGGGTTTGATCTTCGTCGGGGTCGGCGCGGCGGGCGTGTTCCGGGTCTCGGGCGCGGCCGGCCTGGCGGCGCTCGCTCTGGCGGCGGCGCTGCTGCACGTGGTCAACCACGCGGGGTTCAAGGCGTTGCTGTTCGGCGCCGCGGGGTCGGTGTTGCGCGCCACCGGCAGCCGGGACCTGGACGCACTGGGTGGGCTGCGCGCCCGGATGCCGGCCACCACGACGCTGTTCGCGGTCGGGGCGCTCGGCGCGGCCGCGCTGCCGCCCGGGAACGGGTTCGTCTCTGAGTGGCTGCTGCTGCAGTCGCTGGTGCATGCCGTACCGGCGGGTGGTGTGGTGACCGCGGTGGCCATGCCGGTGGCGGTGGCGGTGGTGGCGTTGACCGCGGGGCTCGGGGTGGCGACCTTCGTGAAGGCGCTCGGGGTGGGGTTCTTCGCCCGCCCGCGCAGCGACGCGGCGGCCGGTGCAGGGGAGTCGCCGCGCGTGATGCTGGTCGCGATGGGCGTGCTCGCCGCCGGCTGTGTCGGTCTGGCGGTGGCTCCTGCGGCGCTCGGTCCCGCTCTGGCCCGGGCGGTGGCGGCCGCCGGCCACGCGCCGGCCAGGCCCCTCACCGGTGGGGTGACGCTGCATCTGGCCGGGATCTCCAGCACGCTGTCGCCGGTGCTGGTCGTCGCCGCGCTGCTGGCCGGTGTGGTGGTCACCGCCGCTGCGGTACGCCTGGTGTCCCGCGGCGTCCGGCGGCGCCGGGCGGCGGCGTTGTGGGACTGCGGCGCCGGCCCGCCCACGGCGCGGATGGAGTACACCGCGACGTCGTTCGCCGAGCCGCTGCAACGGGTCTTCGACGATGTGCTCGCCCCTCAGGTCGATGTGGACGTCACCCCGTACGCCGAGTCGCGGTATCTGGTGGAGCGGGTCCGCTACCACGGCCGGGTGCCGGACCGGATCGAACACCGGCTGTACGGACCGGCGATCGCCGCCGCGCGGAGCCTGGGACGGGCCGGGCGGAGCCTCGCCAACGGCAGCGTGCACCGCTACCTCGGCTACGGCTTCTTCGGAGTGGTCAGCCTGCTCGTGGTCCTGGCGGTGACCCGGTGAACGCCTGGTTGGCGACGCTGATTCAGATAGCGGCGGTGGTGGTGAGCGCGCCGCTGCTGGTGGGGCTGATGCGGCAGGTCCGCGCTCGACTGGAAGGTCGCGCCGGGGCCGGGATCGGGCAACCGTGGCGGGACCTGCGGAAGCTGCTGCGCCGCCAGCCGGTCAGCCCCGACGGTACGGGCTGGGCGTTCCGACTCGCCCCGCTGATCCTGGTCGGCACCTCGTTGGTGCTGGCCGCGGTGGTGCCGCTACTGACCACCGCATCCCCGCTGGACCCCGCCGCGGACCTGTTCGCCGTGGTCGGACTGCTCGCCCTGGGTACGGTGGCGCTCGCCCTGGCCGCGATCGACACCGGTACGGCGTTCGGCGGGATGGGCGCCAGCCGGGAGATGACCGTACTCGCGCTGGTGGAGCCGACCATCCTGCTCGCGGTGTTCGCGCTCTCGGCGCGGGTCGGCTCCACCAACCTCGGCGCGATCGTGACCGCCACCCTGCACCACCCGATCCGGGTGGTGTCGCCGGCGAGCCTGCTGGCCGCGGTCGCCCTGGTGATCGTCACGATCGCGGAGACCGGCCGGCTGCCGGTGGACAACCCGGCCACCCACCTCGAGCTGACGATGATCCACGAGGCGATGATCCTGGAGTACGCCGGCGCCGACCTCGCCCTCGTCGAGCTCGCCGCGTCGATGCGACTGACCGTGCTGCTCGGGCTGTTGGCCTCGCTGTTCGCACCATGGGGCATCGCCGGCGCCGGCCTGCTCGCGCTGCCGCTGGCGCTGCTGGCGTTCGCGGTGAAGCTCGGCGTGCTGGGGGCAGCCCTGGCGACGGCCGAGGTGTTCGTCGCGAAGCTGCGGCTGTTCCGGGTGCCGGAGCTGCTCGCCGGCTCGTTCCTGCTCGCCCTGCTCGCCGTCGCGACCTCCTTCTTCCTGGCATGACGGACGTGACCATGACCGAGACCAGTTATCTGCAGGCGCTCGACCTGGCGGCCGGGGTGTTCCTGCTCGCCGCGGTCGGGATGCTCTGGCGCCGGGAGCTGTCCGCGATGATCCGGCTGCTGGCGGCGCAGGGCGTCGCGCTGGCGGCGATGGTGCTGATCCTCGGGCTGCACCAGACCGACCCCGAGCTGATCGCGGTCGCGCTCGGTCTGGGTCTGCTGCGCGCCGGTCTGCTGCCGTGGCTCGCGCGGCGCGCCGTCGGCACCGCTCCAGCCGAACAGCGGGAGACCCGGCCGGTGGTCAACATCGCGACGTCGCTGCTGGCCGCCGCGGTGCTCACGCTGCTGGCGTACGCGGTGACCCGCCCGCTGGTCGAGCTGGCGCCCTCGCCCGCCACCCAGGCGCTGCCGGTCGCCATCACGGTGGTGCTGATCGGGTTCTTCGTGCTGGTGACCCGGCGGCGGGCGATCTCCCAAGTGGTCGGGTTGCTGCTGCTGGACAACGGGATCACCGCGGCGGCGTTCCTCGCCACCTCCGGGGTGCCGCTGATCGTCGAGCTGGGCGTCTCGTTCGACCTGTTGCTGGCCGTACTGGTGTTGCAGCTGTTGACCGTACGGCTGCGTACCGCGTTCGGCACCACCGATCTCGACGAGTTGCGGGAGCTGCGCGACTGATGGACACCGTGCTCCTGCTCGCTCCGATCGGGCTGTCCCTGGCCGCCGCCGCGGGCCACGGGCTCGCCGGCTGGCGCCGGGCGACGGCCTGGGCGGGAGTCGGCGCCACCGGGCTGATCCTCGGCGTCGCCCTGGCGCTCGCGGTCACTGTCCACCGGGGCGGTCCGGTGCAGAGCCTCGGCGGCCTGCTGCGCGCCGACGCCCTGTCGAGCTGGATGCTGCTGGTCGTCGGCGGGATCGCGCTGCTCGCCTGCTGGGCCAGCCCCGGCTACCTCGCGGCCGGCCACGTCCCACTCAACCGCGCCCGCTGGTACGGCATCCTGCTGCACCTGTTCATCGCCGCGATGAGCACCGCCGTGCTGGCCGGCAACCTCGGCGTGCTGTGGGTCGCGATCGAGGCCACCACGATCGTCACCGCGTTCCTGGTCGGCCACCACGGGACCCGTACCGCCCTGGAGGCCGCCTGGAAGTACGTCGTGATCTGCTCCACCGCGATCGCGGTCGCCTTCCTCGGCACCATGCTGCTCTACTACGCCGCCCGGCACGCCGGCCTGCCCGCCGACACCGCGCTGGACTGGCGTACCGTCGCCGACCACGCCCGGGACCTGGACCCGGCGGTGACCCGGATCGCGGTCGGGCTGGTGGTGATCGGGTTCGGCGCCAAGGCCGGCCTGGTGCCGCTGCACGGATGGCTGCCGGACGCGCACAGCCAGGCGCCGGCGCCGATCTCCGCGTTGATGTCCGGGGTGCTGCTGTCGGTCGCGTTCTACGCCGTACTGCGCTACAAGGCGATCGCGGACGCGGCACTCGGTGCCGGCTATCTGCGCGCGCTGCTGCTGGTGCTCGCGCTGGCCACGCTGGCACTGGCTGCGGTGCTGCTGGTCGGTCAGCGCGACTACAAGCGCATGCTGGCGTACTCCAGCATGGAACACATCGCGCTGATGGCCGTCGGGGCCGCCGCCGGGGGGCGCCTCGCGGTCAGCGCGGTCCTGCTCCACATCGGCGGCCACGGCCTGGCCAAGAGCGTCGCGTTCCTCGGCTCCGGGCATCTGCTGCATGCCGAGGGCTCCACCGAGATCGCCGCGGTCCGGGGGCTGGCGACCCGTACGCCGGTGCTCGCCGGGGTGTTCGGCCTCGCCGTACTGGCGCTGCTCGGGCTGCCGCCGTCGGCCGTGTTCGCCAGTCAGCTCGGGATCGCCCGGGCCGGCTTCGGCTCCGGGGTCGGCTGGGCGGTCGCGGTCGGCTTCGGGCTCGCCCTGGTCGGCTTCGCGGCGGTCGCCGCCCGTACCGGCACAATGCTCTTCGGCCCGCCCGGTGGGGCGCCGGCGGCCGGGCCGGACCTCGGCGCAGCCTCGGCGGCTCCGCTGGTCACCGGGTTGATCGCCGTCGCCGCACTCGGCGTCGCCGCGTGGCCACTGTCCACTCTGTTGTACGGCGCGGCAAGCAACCTGGGGCCGGCACCGTGAGCGACGGGCGTACCGCCGAGAACGTCAGTGCGGAGCAGTTGCCGCGACGGGCCGACGAACTGCTGGCGGCCGGCTACCGGCTGGCCCTGGTCGCCGCGCACCACGACGCCGGCCGCGAGCTACGCGTCGTATACCTGTTCCTGGCGCCGCACCCGGCGCCGCGGGTCGAGCTGCGGCTGCCCGTCGACGCCGCCGACCCGGTGGTCCCCAGCCTGGCCGCCCGGTCGTTCGCCGCGGGCAGGTTCGAACGCGAGATGCACGACCTGTACGGGATCATCCCCGTCGATCACCCGCTACCCCGTCGGCTGGTACGCCATCCGCACTGGCCCGCCGGCTGGTACCCGATGCGCCACGACGCGGGCCTGCCCGAGTTCGGGCCCAGCGACGACGCGTTCCCGTTCCTGACCGTCGAGGGCCGCGGGGTGTACGAGATCCCGGTCGGCCCGGTGCACGCCGGCCTGATCGAGCCGGGCCACTTCCGGTTCTCCGTGGTCGGCGAGACCATCCTGAAGCTCAAGGCCCGCCTGTGGTACGTCCACAAGGGAATCGAGAAGCTGTTCGAAGGCCGCGAGCTGGCCGGTGCCCTGCCGCTCGCCGAACGGATCTCGGGTGACACGGCGGTCGGGCACACGCTGGCGTACTGCCGAGCGGTGGAGGACGCGCTGGAGTTGGCGGTGCCGGACGACGTGAAGCGGGGGCGCGCGATCCTGCTGGAGCTGGAGCGGCTCTACAACCACATCGCAGACATCGGCGCGCTCTGCAACGACGTCGGCCACGGGATCCTCCACTCGCATGCCCTGCGGATCCGGGAGGCGCTGCTGCGGCTGGCCGCCGACACCACCGGCCACCGGCTGCTCCGCGACGGCATCCTGGTCGGTGGCGTGACGCTGCGCCGGGTGCCCGATCCGGACCGGCTCGCCGCGATCGCCGCCGACATCCGGGAGGTCGTCGACCTGGCGCTGGGCAACACGCTGGTCGCGGAGCGGTTCACCGGCACCGCCGTACTCACCGCCGCCGAGGCCCGGGATCTCGGCGCGCTCGGGTACGTGGCCCGCGCGAGCGGCATCGACGTCGACGCCCGGCGGGATCACCCCACGCTGGACCTGAGCCAGTTCGAGCTCGACCTGGCCGACGTACTGACCGTGCCGATCCAGGAACGGGGGGACGTGATGGCGCGGTTCGCGCAGCGGGTCGCGGAGATCGACGCGTCGTTCGCGTTACTCGACGTGCTGTGCCGTACGGTCACTCCGGGCGCCGTGAACAATCAGGCCGCTGTGCCCCGGTGGGCCGGTCCGGTCTCCGGAGTCGGCATCGTCGAAGGGTGGCGCGGCACCATCGTGCACCGGGTCGAGATCGGCCCCGACCACCGGATCACCCGCAACAAGATCGTCGACCCGTCGTGGTTCAACTGGCCGGCGCTGCCGGTCGCGCTCGCGGACACGATCGTCCCCGACTTCCCACTGGTCAACAAGAGCTTCAACCTCTCGTACGCCGGCAACGACCTGTAGCCCCGCGTACCCTGAGGGGTGTCTCCCAGAGTGTGGGAGGTGTCTGGCATGACGCGCCAGTACCTCGCGGGTGAACTGTCGTGGCTGCTGTGGCAGTTGCAGGCGGTGGCCACGGATCAGGCGATCGCCGGGGACGTCGCCGGGCTGCGCCGGGAGGCGGAGACGCTGCCGGTGGACGCGCTGAACTCCGTCACGGTACGCGCGATACACCTGACCGACGTCCTGTGCTGGGAGTCGGTGACCAAGGGAGACGTGGCCGCCTTCAGCCGGCAGGCCGCGGCCTCCGCCAACCTGTACGAGTTCGGGGTCTGCGCAGGACTACTCGCGGACTGACACCGCCGGGAGGTTGAGCAATGACCACAGAGCAGGAGCCACAGGTTTCCGAGGCGCAGATCGCCGTTCACTGGCGGGAAGAGGACTACCTCCAGCCTCCGGCGAAGTTCATCGGCCAGGCGAACGCGGCCGATCCGGCCATCATCGAGCGGTTCGCCGAGCGAAGTTTCCCGGACTGCTTCAAGGAGTACGCCGACCTGCTGACCTGGGACTCCTACTGGCACACCACACTGGACACCAGCGAGCCGCCGTTCTGGAAGTGGTTTGTGGGCGGTCGGCTGAACGCCTGCTACAACTGCGTCGACCGGCACCTGTCGAGTCGCCGCAACCAGGCCGCGTTCATCTGGGTGCCGGAGCCGGAGGCCGAGGAGCAGCAGGCGATCACGTACCAGGAGCTGTACCGGCGGGTCAACGAGTTCGCCGCGCTGCTGCGGGACTTCGGCGGCGTGCAGGTCGGTGACCGGGTGACCTTCCACCTGCCGATGGTGCCCGAGCTGCCGGTGGCCATGTTGGCCTGCGCCCGGTTGGGCGTGATCCACTCGGAGGTGTTCGGAGGATTCAGCGGTGCGGCGTGCGGTGGCCGGGTCGCCGATTCGGGCAGCCACATTCTGGTGACGATGGACGGCTACTACCGCAACGGGCAACTGGTCGATCACAAGATCAAGGCCGACGAGGCGGTGGCGACCGCCCGCGAGCAGGGCCACGAGGTGGACAAGGTGCTGGTCTGGCGACGCCACCCCGGCCAGTACGCGTCGGCGAGCCCGATGGTCGACGGGCGGGACTTCTTCGTGGACGAGCTGTTACCCGACTACCGGGGCGCGGTGGTCGAGCCGGTCTCGATGCCCGCCGAAGCGCCGTTGTTCCTGATGTACACCAGCGGTACGACAGGCCGGCCCAAGGGCTGCCAGCACTCCACCGGGGGATACCTGTCGTACGTGGCCGGCACCTCGAAGTACTACCAGGACATCCACCCCGACGACACGTACTGGTGCTGCGCCGACATCGGGTGGATCACCGGACACTCCTACATCGTGTACGGCCCGCTGGCACTCGGCACCACCAGTGTGATGTACGAGGGCGTGCCGACGTACCCGGACGCCGGCCGGGTCTGGCGGATCTGCCAGCGGCTCGGGGTGAACATCTTCCACACCGCGCCCACCACGATCCGGATGTTGCGCAAGCTCGGCCCCGACGAGCCGGCCAGGTACGACTACCACCTCAAGCACATGACCACAGTCGGCGAGCCGATCGAACCCGAAGTCTGGCGCTGGTACCACGACGTGGCCGGCAAGGGCGAGGCGGCGATCGTGGACACGTGGTGGCAGACCGAGAACGGTGGCTTCCTGGGCAGCACCCTGCCCGCGCTGCAACCGATGAAGCCCGGTAGCTGCGGTCCCGGCGTACTTGGTGTGTACCCGGTGATCTACGACGAAGACGGCGCCACGGTCGAGGCCGGCAGCGGCCGGGCCGGCAACATCTGCATCCGCAACCCGTGGCCCGGCATCTTCCAGACCATCTGGGGCCAACCCGACCGATTTGTGCAGCTCTACTACGAGAAGTACTGCCGCGACAAGAACAGCACGGACTGGCGTGACTGGCCGTACTTCGCCGGTGACGGTGCCGTCCAGGCGGCCGACGGCTACTTCCGGATCCTCGGCCGGGTCGACGACGTGATCAACGTCGCCGGCCACCGTCTTGGCACCAAGGAGATCGAGTCGGCGAGCCTGACCGTCGAGGAGATCGCCGAGGCGGCCGCCGTACCCGTGATGGACGAGGTACGCGGTCGGGCCGTCGAGGTGTACGTCGCGCTCAAGCCGGGTCTGGCCCCGAGCGAAGACGTAGCGAACAAAGTGGCCCTGGCGATCGACCGTGAGATCGGCAAGATCGCCCGACCCAGGCACGTCTGGATCGTCACCGACATGCCGAAAACCCGCTCCGGAAAGATCATGCGCAGGGTGATCGCCGGCATCTCCAACTTCGCCGATGTGGGAGACGTGTCAACGTTGGCCAACCCGGAGATCGTCGAGGCGATCCGGCATCACGTACAGAGCGAGAAGGTCGCGAAAGGCGAGGTGCCGCGCGAGCTGACGGCCCAGGAAGCCGAGGAGATCAAGGCCTTCGGCAGGGCCGAATAGGCGGGGCACTCCGGCCCTTTCACGCCTCGGCGCGCAGGCGTAACGTCGCCAGATGGACGGGTGGTGACGGCGGAAGGAGGTCCGCCATGAAACTGTTCACCACCGACCTCAAGAACCAGCCGGGGGAACTGGCGCACCTGTGTGAGGTGCTCGCGGAGCGAGGCGTCAACCTGGAGCTGTCCGGGGTGACCGCGGGGGACCACGGCCTCGTCTACTTCACGGCCAGCGATGAGGACACCGCGCGGGCTGCGCTGGAGGCGGCCCACATCGGCTTCGAGGAACACCCGGCGCTTCAGATCAAGTGCGCCGACCGGGCCGGCGAAGCCGCCGCGTTCGCCCGCAAGCTCGCGGACGCGAACGTCAACATCACCGGCATGCTGTCGATGTCGATCTGCGGCGGCGAAGTCACCTTTGCGACCGTGGTCGACAAGCCCGAGGAGGCGCGCCGCCTGCTAGGCGACCAGATCATCGGATAGTCCCGTCCTGCCCGTCCGGTATGGCGCGGCCAAGTCAGCGTGGCCGCGCCACACTGTGGTACGCGGACCGAGCCGCGGCGGCCGTGGCTCAGTCGGCGGGCCCCGGGGCTAGGCGCAGTACGGCCAGGCTGCCCCCGCGCTGATCGACGAGCCGGGTCAGTGGGGCAGGTCTGAAGTCCAACGACCGGATCTCCACCTCGACGGACTCGGGCGCGGCTGTGGAGACATCGGAATGCTCACGACAGCCGACGGCACGCTGGCCGACCGCCTGACTGCTTTGCAAACCGACGGCGTCGGGAAAACCGCGGGTTTCGTGAGTCGGTTTCGGGAGCATTCATAGATCATGACGGTCCGCGAACCCGCCGTGCGGGCGCCGACGCGGGTGGCCGGTTACGCGCCCCTGCGCGATTACGCCGTGATCGGCGACGGTCGCACGGTGGGGTTGGTGGCGCGCGACGGTGCGGTGGACTGGCTGCCGTGGCCGGACCTGCACTCCCCGTCGGTGTTCGCCGCGGTGCTCGATGCGACGCGCGGCGGCTGTGTCCGGTTGGAGCCGGAGGTGCCGTACTCGGTCAGCCGCTCGTATCTGCCCGAGACGAACGTGCTGCGGACCAGCTTCACCACGGCGCTCGGCACGGTGGCGGTGACCGACGCGTTGACGCTGTCCGACCACGCGTCGCTGGTTCCGGCGCGCGAGCTGGTACGGCAGGTCGAGGGTCTGAGCGGCGCGGTGCCGCTCGGCTGGCGGGTCGAGCCCCGATTCGGGTACGGCGCGCGTACCGCCCGACTCGGGTCGCGGGCCGGGGTCCCGGTGGCCAGCTGGGGCGGCGAAGCGGTGGCCGTGTCCACCTGGGACGCCGGCGAACCGCGGTGCGAGGCGGGGTCGATCCAGGGGCGGATGCACCTCGAGGCAGGGTCGAGCGCGGTGATCGCGGTGACGTACGCCGACCAGGAGCCGCTGGTGCTTCCCAGCCGCGAGGACTGCGAGGCACGGCTGCACCACACCGTGCGGGCGTGGCGGCGCTGGGCGGCCGGGCGCACGTACCCCCGGCTGTGGCGGGACGCCGTGATGCGCAGTGCGCTCGCCCTCAAGCTGTTGGTGTTCGCGCCGTCGGCCGCCCTCGCGGCCGCGGGCACGACCTCCCTTCCGGAGCGGATGCACGGGCCCCGCAACTGGGACTACCGCTACTGCTGGATCCGGGACTCGGCGTTCACTCTGGACGCCTTCCTGCAGTTGGACTGCGTCGACGAGCCGGTCGGCTTCTTCTGGTGGATGATGCACGCCTCGCAGCTCACCCACCCCCGGCTGCGGGTGCTGTACGCCCTCGACGGCGGCGCCCACACCCCCGAGAAGACCCTGCCCCTGCACGGTTACCGAGGCTCCGCGCCGGTACGCGTCGGCAACGCCGCCATCGACCAGGTGCAACTGGACACCTACGGCGAGCTGATGCAGACCGCCTGGCTGTACGCCACCGGCGGCCACCCCCTGGACCGGGACGTCGCAGGGCGGCTCGCCGAGATCGCCGACCACGTCTGCCGTACCTGGCGGCAGCCGGACGCGGGTATCTGGGAGGTACGCAGCGCCCCGGAGCAGTTCACCCAGTCCAAGATGATGTGCTGGGTAGCGCTCGACCGGGCGCTCGACCTGGCCGAGCGGGGACTGGTCCCGGGCCGGCACGCCGCCCGTTGGCGACGCGAACGCGACACGATCGCCGAGTACGTGGAGACCAGGTGTTTCAACCCCGACCTGAACAGCTACGTACGGGCCGCGGACGGAACGGACCTCGACGCGAGCCTGCTGCTCGGCGTACTGCACGGATACCGGCCGTCCGATCCGGGTCGCTTCGACGGCATGATCGACGCGGTCCAGCGGTTGCTGCGACGCGGCCCGTACGTCTACCGCTACGTCAGCCCAGACGGCCTGCCGCACGAGGACGGTGCCTTCCTGGCGTGCTCCTTCTGGCTCGCAGAGGCGCTCGCCCGCCGGGGCCGGGTCGCGGAGGCCGTACCGCTGATGGACCGGCTGGTCGCACTCGCCAACGACGTCGGCCTCTACAGCGAGGAGATCGTTCCCGAGACCGGAGAGTTCCTCGGCAACCTGCCGCAGGGCCTGTCCCACCTGGCACTGGTCAGCGCCGCGTGCGCCATCGCGGAGGCGACGTCGTGAGCGTCTGGGCCGCGCTCGCGGGAGGATTCGTCGGCACCGTCGTGCTGACCACCGCACTGCGCACCGCCAACGAGCTCAGGCTCACCCGTACCGACCTGCCGTTCCTGCTCGGCACCCTCTTCACCAAGGATCGGAACCGGGCGAAGGCGATCGGGTACCTCGCCCACTTCGTCAACGGCCAGGTATTCGCACTGCTCTACTACGCGGTGTTCGCCGCGATCGGGCAGGCCAGTTGGTGGCTCGGCGCGGTGTTCGGACTGTTGCACGGCATGGTCGCCGGCACCGCGATCGTCAACATCCTCCTGCCGCTCGTACACCCCCGGATGGGTACGCCGTTCACCAGCGCGCCGACCGCCGCGCAGATCGAGCCGCCCGGGTTCCTGATGCTCAACTACGGGCGCGGCACCCCCGCGGTCATGCTCGCGGGACATGTCGCCTACGGCGCGATCATCGGCGCCTTCGTCGCCGTCGCCGGCTGACGCACAGAGGCTTGAGTCGGCGCGAGCCCGGGCATCACTGGTCCCAGTGGAGGAGTCATGCGATCGCAGGTCGCGGTGGTGCGAGCGGTGACCTGGAACGTCGAGCCGTACCTGCTCACCTCGTCCCACGCCACTCCTTCAAGATCGAGTGGCATGAGAATCCAGTAACTCACCTTCAGAGAACCCGGGACACCACGACGTGGCGCGCTGGAACGGACAGACCCCTGTCGAGCGGACAACTGGCCCGGGTGTACGGCTTCACCGACCTCGACGGCAGCCAGCCCGACGCCTGGCGGTGCGTACCCGAAGTTCAGGACGCGGGCCGACCGGCCGACACCACCGGCTATCGCTGACGATCAGCCCACGGTGTGCGGGTCGATGCCGAGTTGCTCGACGTCCTTCTCCACCTCCCGGGCGACCTCGGCGACGTGCGTGTCCGCGGCTGCGCGCTCCAGCTCGTGGCTGAGTTGCTCCAGTTCGGCGCCGCCGGCCATCATCCGGGTCAGCTCCTCCCGGCTGATCTCCGGTTTGGGGAAGTCGCCGAGACTGCGGCCACGTTTGAGGACCAGGAACCGGTCGCCCACCGGGTAGGCGTGGTGCGGGTTGTGGGTGATGAAGATGACGCCGAGGCCGCGGTCGCGGGCCTGGACGATGTACTTCAGCACGACACCGGCCTGCTTGACCCCGAGCGCCGAGGTGGGCTCGTCGAGGATCAGCACCCGGGCTCCGAAGTAGACGGCGCGGGCGATCGCCACCGACTGCCGTTCGCCGCCGGAGAGCGTACCGACCGGCTGGTCGGGGTCGCGGATGTCGATGCCCATCGCCAGCAGGTTCTCCCGGCAGATCTTCTTGGCGGAGTCGACGTCGAACCGGCGCAGCGGGCCCCAGCCCCGGGTCGGTTCGGAGCCGAGGAAGAAGTTCCGCCAGATCGACATCAGCGGGATCATCGCCAGGTCCTGGTAGACCGTCGCGATGCCCCGGTCGAGCGCCTCGCGGGGGCTGGTGAAGTGCACCGCCTCGCCGTCGACCCGGTACTCCCCTTCGTCCTGGCGGTGTACGCCCGAGAGGATCTTGATGAACGTGGACTTCCCGGCCCCGTTGTCGCCGAGGACGCAGGTCACCTCGCCGGGGTTCACTGTGGTGGTGATGTCCTTCAGGGCGATCACGCTGCCGAAGTACTTGGCGACGTCGCGTACCTCGAGCAGGGGTGGCGGGGGCGCGGGCTTGGAGGTGTTCATTTCCGCTTCTCCTCTGCGTACCGGCGTACCAGGTTGTTGGTGAGGGTGGCGAGCACGAGCATCACGCCGAGGAAGAACTTGAACCAGTCGCTGTCCCAGCCGGCGAAGACGATGCCCTTGTCGGCCATGCCGAAGATGACCGCGCCGATCGCGGCGCCGATCGCCGAGCCGTACCCGCCGGTGAGCAGGCAGCCGCCGATCACCGCGGCGATGATGTAGATGAACTCCTGCCCGATACCGGTATTGGCCTGCACCGACGTGATCCGCAGCGCGAGGATCGTGCCGACCAGCCAGGCCGCGAACGCGGTCGTCATGAACAGCGCGATCTTCGTCCTGGCGACCGGCACGCCCACGCTGCGCGCCGCTGGCGCGTTGCCGCCCGCGGCGAAGATCCAGTTCCCAGCTTTGGTACGCAGCAGCACCCAGGTGGCCACGGCGGTGACGCCGAGCCACCAGAAGATGGCGACCCGGAACTGCACCCCGAACATCGGCACCGTCGAGGCGAACAGGGCGTGCGCCAGACCGTACCCGGGGACGGTGGCGATGCCGCTGATCTGGACGCTGTTGGTGATCGCCTTGGTGACGCCGAGGTTGATGCCCTGCAGCATCAGGAACGTGCCGAGCGTGATGATGAAGCTCGGCAGCTTCGTACGGATCACCAGGAACCCGTTGAGGAAGCCGATCGTCAGGCACAGCACCAGTCCGACCAGCATCGCCGACCAGACGTCGAAGCCGTACACGGTGGAGAGCATGGCGAGGGTCAGCCCGCTGGTGCCGGTCAGTACGCCGGCCGACAGGTCGAACTCGCCGCCGATCATCAGCATGGCGATCGCCACCGCCATGATGCCGAGCGTGGAGGCCGGGTCGAGCCAGTTGGCGATGCCGTCGACGGACCGGAACACCGGCGAGAGGGTGGCGAAGAAGGTGAAGACGGCGATTGCCCCGACCACGGCGCCCAGTTCGGGCCGGATCAGCAGCCGGCGCAGCAGGCCGACCTGGGCGACGCGTTCGTCCGCCGTGGTAACCGCGGTGGTCATGGTGCCTCCTTGCGGGAGGCGGGGCGCCCCGGGGGCGCCCCGCTACGACGTCAGCGTGTGCCCTTGTCCGCGTACTTGGAGACCGCGTCGGCGTTGGACTTGTCGACGAAGCCCGGTCCGGTCAGCGACGGCTGGCCGCCACCGACCACGTTGGCGTTGGTCTTGTAGAGGTACAGGTACGTGATCGGCAGGTACCCCTGCAGGTACGGCTGCTGGTCGACCGCGAACAGGATCTCGCCGGCCTTGATCGCGGCGAGCACGTCCTTGTCCAGGTCGAACGTGGCGAGCTTCGCCTTCGAGCCGGAATCCCGGATCGCGTCCCGCGCCGAGATCGCGACCCCCGGGTTGAGGGTCAGTACGGTGTCGATCGACTTGTCCGCCTGCAGCTTCGCCTTGATCTTCGAGCTGGCGTCGGCCAGGTCACTGACGTTGACCTGCAGGTTCTCCATCGCGCCGAACTTGTCCTTGGCGCCGGCGCACCGGTCTTCCAGTCCGATGTTGCCCGCCTCGTGGATCACGCACAGCGCCTTCGTGCCGCCCTCGGCCTTGAGCTTCTCACCGGCGCCTTCGCCCGCGATCCGCTCGGTCTGCCCGACGTGGGTGAGGGCGCCGAACTCCTTGAACTTGTCAACGCCGGAGTTGATGGTGATCACCGGGATGCCCGCGGCCACCGCCTTCTCGATCGCCTCCTTGAGCGCATCCGGGTTGGCCATCGACACGACGATGCCGTCGACCTTCTTGCTCACCGCGTTGTCGATCAGCTGCGACTGCTCGGCCGGGTCGCCGGAGCCCTGGTAGGACACCTTCACCCCGAGATCCTTGCCGGCCTGCTCGGCGCCGCTCTTCACACGGCGAAGCTCAGATTCGATGTCTTCTCGGCCTTCTCGTCGCTGCCGGCCGCGTTGCACGCACTCAGCAACAGGGGTACGGCCAACACCGCGACGAGGAGTCGCTTTCGCAACTTCATGGGTTCCTCCGGTCCTCTGGTCCTCTGGTGGGGGGTGACGGCTCAGACCGCCGTCGGGAAGTGCAGATGAGCCCGGTGGTGCTGGGCCTGGGTGGGGTACGGCCAACGGCTGGTCACGACCTTGGCCTGGGTGTAGAACGCGACGCCTTCGGGACCGTGGATGTGCGTGTCGCCGAACAGTGAGTCCTTCCAGCCGCCGAACGAGTAGAAGGCCATCGGCACCGGGATCGGCACGTTGACGCCGATCATGCCGACCCGTACCGAGCGTTGGAACCGGCGCGCGGCCTCGCCGCTGCCGGTGAAGACCGCGGTGCCGTCCCGCAGCACCACCAGCACCGGACCGAAGATCTCGTCGGTGTAGATGTCCATCTCGGGCGTGACCTGGTCGAACAGGCACGGCCCGAAGAAGTAGCCGGCCCCGTGCCCGGCCACGGTCAGGTCCCGGCCGTCGACGACCAGGCTGGCCCCGGCGGCGACGCCGCGTTCGACGTACCCGGCGATCCGCTGTCTCGCCTCGCGGGTCACCACCGGGCCCATCTCGGAGCCGGGGTCGCGGCCGGGGCCGACCCGGATCGCGCGCGCCTTGTCGGCCAGCCGGTTCACCAGGTCGTCGCCCGCGGAGCCGACCGCGACCACGGCGGAGATCGCCATGCAGCGCTGGCCGGCGGAGCCGTACCCCGCGGCGATCAGGTGGTCGGCGGCGAAGTCCAGGTCGGCGTCGGGCAGCACGACGGCGTGGTTCTTCGCGCCGCCGAGCGCCTGCACCCGCTTGCCTGTGCTGGTCGCCCGCTCGTGGACGTACTTCGCGATCGGGGTGGAGCCGACGAAGGAGACGGCCGCGACGTCGGGGTGGTCGAGGAGCGCGTCGACCGCGACCTTGTCGCCGTGCACCACGTTGAAGACGCCGTCGGGGAGGCCGGCGTCGGCGTACAGCTCGGCGATCCGGTTGGACGCGGAGGGGTCGCGCTCGCTCGGCTTGAGGACGAAGGTGTTGCCGGTCGCGATCGCGATCGGGTGCATCCACATCGGCACCATCGCCGGGAAGTTGAACGGCGTGATCCCGGCGCACACCCCGAGCGGCTGCCGGAACGAGTACGAGTCCACATCGGTGGACACCTGGTCGGAGTACTCCCCCTTGAGCAGCTGCGGGATGCCGCAGGCGAACTCCACCACCTCCATGCCGCGTACCACTTCGCCCTTGGCGTCCGAGAGCACCTTGCCGTGCTCGTCGGCGACGATCCCGGCCAGCTCGTCGAGGTGCCGCTCCACCAGGTCGCGGAACGCGAACATCACCCGGGCCCGGCGGGTCAGCGACACGTCACGCCACTCCTCGTACGCCTTCTTGGCGGCCTGCACAGCGGCGTCCACGTCGGCGGTCTCCGCGAGCACCACCTGCGCCTGCTGCTCGCCGGTGGCCGGGTTCCAGACCGGGCCATAGCGGGTCGCGGCGCCGGCGGTGTGTCCCCCGTTGATCCAGTGTTCGATGGTGCGCATTCTTGGGTTCCTCACAGGTAGGGGCGCTGGGTGCGTTTCGCGGCTTCGTACCGCTCGCGGGCGGCTCGGGTGGTGTCCACAGTGGATACTTCGGCGACCGCCACGTCCCACCAGGCGCCGCTGTCGGGCGCTGAGACGAGCGGGTCGGTCTCGACGTGGACCACGGTGGTACGCGAGGACTCCCGCGCCTTGTGCAGCGCGGCGCGGAACTCCTCCACGGTGCCGGCACGCAGCACGTCCGCGCCGAGACTCTCCGCGTTCGCGGCAAGATCCACCGGGAGTACGCCGCCGTCCAGCTGCCCGCTCCCCGGGTCCCGGTACCGGTACCGGGTGCCGAACCGCTGTGACCCGACGGACTCCGACAGCGCGCCGATCGAGGCGAAGCCGTGGTTCTGCACCAGGACCACGACCAGCTTGATGCTCTCGGCGACGGCGGTGACCAGTTCCTGCGCCATCATCAGGTACGACCCGTCCCCGACCATCACGAAGACCTCGCGATCGGGGGCGGCCAGTTTCACGCCGAGGCCGCCGGCGATCTCGTACCCCATGCAGGAGTAGCCGTACTCCACGTGGTACTGCTTCGGATCCCGGGAACGCCAGAGTTTGTGCAGGTCACCTGGCATCGACCCGGCGGCGCAGACCACCACGTCGCGGGGCTGGCTGACCTCGTTGACCACGCCGATGATCTCGCTCTGCGCCGGCAGCGGCCCATGCCCGAGCCGGTACGCCCGCTCCACCGTGGCGTCCCACTCGGCCGCCAGCTCGCGGGCCCGTTCCCGGTACTCCGACGCCACGCTCCAGCCGTCCAGCGCCGGCGCCAGTGCGTCGATGCCCGCACGGGCGTCACCGACCAGCACCACCCCCGAATGCTTCGCGGCGTCGAAGGACACGACGTTCAGGTTGACGAACCGCACCTGCGGGTGCTGGAACGCCGAGCGCGACGCGGTGGTGAAGTCGCTGTACCGGGTGCCGATCCCGAGCACCACGTCGGCTTCGGCGGCCAGAGCGTTCGCCGCCGTCGTGCCGGTCGCGCCGATCGCCCCCACACTGCACGGGTGGTCATAGGCAAGGGACCCCTTGCCGGCCTGGGTCTCCGCAACTGGAATCCCGGTCGCCTCCACAAAGGACCGCAGCGCGTCGGTCGCCTCCGAGTAGATGACACCGCCGCCGGCCACGATCAGGGGGCGCCGGGCTTCGCGGAGCGCATCGGCGGCGCGCGCCAGTGCCTGGGCTTCCGGCGCCGGGCGGCTCACATGCCAGACCCGGCGCCGGAAGAGCTCCTCCGGCCAGTCGTACGCCTCCGTCTGCACGTCCTGCGGCAGCGCGAGCGTGACCGCGCCGGTCTCGGCCGGGTCGGTGAGCACCCGCATCGCTGCGAGCAGCGCGGACGGCAGCTGCTCCGGCCGGTTGATCCGGTCGAAGTACCGCGACACCGGCTTGAAGCAGTCGTTGACCGACACGTCGTACGACCGGGGATCCTCCAGCTCCTGCAGCACCGGGTTGGCGACCCGGGTGGCGAAGACGTCGCCGGGGAGCAGCAACACCGGGATCCGGTTGACGGTGGCGAGCGCCGCGCCGGTGACCATGTTGGTCGCCCCGGGCCCGATCGAGGTGGTGCACGCGAGAGTCGACAGTCGGTTGTTCATCCGGGCGTACCCGACCGCGGCGTGCACCATCGCCTGCTCGTTGCGCGCCTGGTAGTACCGGAGATCATCGCCAGCTTCCAGGAGGGCTTCGCCGATCCCGGCGACGTTGCCGTGCCCGAAGATCCCGAAGCAGCCGGCGAACAGGCGCCGCTCCACGCCGTCCCGCGACGTCCACTGGTTCGCGAGGAAGCGCACCAGCGCCTGGGCGACGGTGAGTCTCATGACGGCCTCCAACTGGTCAGCGGCAACCGGGGATCAACCGGCTGGCCGGGCCAGGTGTCGCGTACCCAGGCGTGCGCCGGGTCGTCGCAGATCAGCCAGGCCCGCTCGGCGGCCGGGCCGGCCATCACGTTGAGGTAGTAAAGGTCGTACCCGGGGGCGGCCATCGACGGGCCGTGCCAGCCGGCCGGGATCAGCACCGCGTCCCCGGTACGCACCTCCGCGAGTACGTCGACCGCGCCGTACACCCGCTGGTAGGCCATGCCGGCCCGGGCGATTTCGAAGTAGTAGATCTCCTCGAGTACGCACTCCCCAGGCCGGTCCTCGTCGTGCTTGTGCGGCGGGTACGACGACCAGTTCCCGCCCGGGGTCAACACCTCCACGGCGATCAACTTGTCGCAGGCGAACGCGTCCGGGGAGCAGAAGTTGTTCACCTGCCGGCTCGCGACGCCCGCGCCCCGCAGCTCGACGGGTACGTCCTGGGCTGCGCCGTACCGAAAAGTCAGACGGCGCTGGCACCGCGCGGACGGTAAGGCGAACCGCCCACCCTGCTCCGAGGTGATCGTGACATGTGCGTCGCGGGGCAGGTACGCGAAGTCCGTGACCCGGGAGAAGACGCCGGGGCGGCCGGCGAGCGCGATCGTCTCGCCGTCGCACTCCACGGTGCAGCCGCCGGCGAGCGGCAGCACCAGCATCTCCTCCTCGCCGGTGGTGAAGGTGCGTGCGCCGCCCGCGGTCAGCGAGAGGATCCGCAGCCCGGAGTACGTCCAGCCGGCCCGCTCCGGCGTCACCACCAGCGAGTACGGGTGCTCCGCGGCCGAACCGGCGGGCAGATGCAGCTTGTTCACGGCGCCTCCCCGAGCATCCCGGCGGCGGTGTCGACGGCGGCCACCACGTCGTCGTCCGGTGGATACAGCAGGGTGCGGCCCACCACGAGGCCCTTCACGGTCGGCAGCTGCAACGCCTTCTGCCAGCTGGTGTAGGTGGCGTCCGTGTCCGCCGCCACCTCACCGCCGAGCAGCAGCAACGGCAGCGTGGTCGCCGCCGCGACCCGCTCCATGTCGTCGGTCACCGGAACCTTCAACCAGGTGTACGCACTGGTAGCGCCGAGTCCACTCGCGACGGTCAGGGAACGGATCACCGCGTCGGTGGACAGGTCGTTGCGGACCCGCCCTTCGACCCGGTGCGAGATGAACGGCTCCACCATCGCCATCAGTCCGGCGGCGGCCAGCCCGTTCACCGCCTGGGCGCACGACTGCATCGTCGGCGCGGTCGCCGGGTCGGCGGGGTCGATCCGGAACAGCATCTTCCCGCCGTCGAAGCCCATCCGGGACAGCGTGGCGGCGTCGTACCCGGTGAACCGGTCGTCGATCTCGAAGACCGTACCGGCGAGGCCGCCGCGGTTCATCGAGCCGATCACGACCTTGTCGTCGAGCGCGCCGAGCAGCAGCAGGTCCTCGATCACGTCGGCGGTGGCGAGCAGCCCGTCGACGCCGGGGCGGGACAGCGCGAGCCGGAGCCGGTCGAGCAGCTCCATCCGGTCCGCCATCGCGAGCGCGCTCTCGCCGGCCCGCAGTGCGCCGCGCGCGGGGTGGTCGGCGGCGATGATCAGCATCCGGCCGCTGGGCCCGACGAGGGAGTCGCGGCGGTGTCGGCGGGCCGCGGCCTCGGCGATCGCCTCAGGGCGGTTCACCCGGACGTCGAGCAGCTCAGACAGCTCAGTCATCGCCGGCCTCCCGCGTGTCGATCTCGACCCCGGCCCGCGGCGGCGGGGCCGTCGTCATCGGCGTCCGCCTTGAGCGTCTGGACCGCGGCCTCGGCTTGCGGCGGCGGGGCCTCGGCAGCGACCTCCGCGAGCAGCGCCTCGACCTCGGCGCTGGTCGGCATCGCGTCCGAGCAGGCCAGCCGGGACGCGACGATCGCGCCGGCCGCGTTCGCGAACCGCAGCAGCCGTGGCAGGGGCCAGCCGGCGAGCAGCCCGTGGCAGAGCGCCCCGCCGAAGGCGTCTCCGGCCCCGAGCCCGTTGACGACGGTGACCGGCACCGGTGCGACCTCGACGGTGTCGGTCCCGTCGTCGGCGAGTACCCCCTTCGGCCCTTGCTTGACGACGGCGAGTTTCACGCCGTGGCTGCGCAGTGCCTCCGCTGCGGCGCGGGGCTCCGTGACGCCGACCGCGGTGTCGCACTCGTCGAGGTTGCCGACCGCGACGCTCACGTACGGCAGCGCCTGCTGGACCCAGTGCCGGGCATCTTCCCGGGACGCCCAGAACTGCGCCCGGTAGTCCAGGTCGAGCACGGTGATCCCCCGTTTTCCGCGAGCTTCCAGCGCGGCCAGCGTCGCGCTGCGGCTCGGCTCGGCGCACAGTCCCGTGACCGTCACCCAGAAGACGCCGGCGCTCCTGACGGCCGCCAGGTCGAAGGCGTCGATCAGCAGGTCGGGAGGGGGGTTGCGACCGTAGAAGTAGATCGGGAAATGGTCCGGCGGGAAGATCTCGCAGAACGTCACCGGGGTCTGCCTACCGGGGATCGTGACCACGTGGCGGGTGTCGACGCCGTACCCGCGGAGGGCTTCGTGGACGAACCGGCCGAACGGGTCGTCGCCGACCCCGGTGACCACGGCGGCGCCGCGACCGTGCCGGGCGGCGGCGACCGCCACGTTGGTCGGGCTGCCGCCGACCCACTTGCCGAACGAGGTGACCTGCTCCAGGCCGACTCCGGTCTGCAGTGGATAGACGTCGACCCCGACCCGGCCGGCGGTCAGCACTTCGGTCATCGTCCGAGCCCCCGCAGGTAGTCGATGCTGGTACGCACATCGCCCGCCGGTCCGTCGCCCACCGGTTCGGCGGTCAGGATGGTGTCCTGTTCCATGACGTACCAGCCGGGGTAGCCGTTGTCCTCCAGGGTGGTGATGATCCCCGCGATGTCGATGTCGCCCCGGCCGAGCGGGCGGTAGACGCCGTCGCGTACCGCGTCGGTGTAGCTCAGCTCGTCGGACTGCACCCGGGCGGCGAGCTGGGCGTCAACGTCCTTGAGATGGGTGTGCGCGATCCGCTCGGGCGCTTCCCTGGTCAGCGCCACCGGGTCGGTGCCGCCGATCAGCAGGTGACCGGTGTCCAGGCAGAGCGGCACGCCGCAGCCGTCCAGGACCCGGTGCACCTCGTCGCGATTTTCGATCATGGTGCCTACGTGGGGATGCAGGGTGGCGCCGACTCCCCGATCGGCGGCGTGTCCGGCCAGCCGGTCCAGGTTGGAGAGCACCGTCTTCCAGCCGGTCTCGTCCAGGTCGGGGCGGCTGTCGTACCCCCGCTGCCCG
>WNFV01006487.1_pt1:0-15000 | contig 26913 bp, 16 predicted proteins | sample 5400101 | NCBI WGS metagenome assembly WNFV01 (sample SAMN13153361, study PRJNA577476) | soil metagenome | isolation source: 115 cm soil or saprolite under grassland replicate 1 | place: USA:California | collected 2016-06-15
TGTCAAATCGAGATTGTGTGGGTGTTCAGTCTACCGCTCATGTTCACGTTCTCAAAATCAGGCTTTCGTTGGAAAAACCAACGCCGACGTCAAGATCAGTCTCCTTTCTCTTTTCGGGAGCAGAGCTGAAAAAGATGGATAGTCATGTTAGAACTAGTCACTGCTTTCTGCAACCTTCCAAAATTGGAAAAAGGTTTAGTCTTTCTCGGTTCTATTTTATTTCTCTTGACTGTTCTTTTGCTTATAAAGCAAATCAGGAGCTATTTGAGTCAAGTTGACGAGTGTTATTTGACTCAGCTATCTGAGTTTGCGCACCAGAATAGGATCCAAGCCAAAAAAGCGGGCTACGTGGCATTGCATGAGCTATCGTTCTCGTGGTTATCGGGGGTAAAAATGAGTGTAAAGACACTCCCTATACAACAGTCCAATTTTTAGAAATCGGGTGCTAAAAACACCTGGCGCGTGCGACATGTGCGCGAAAAGTACTTAAGCAGATTACGAACGGCTTTTCTCGCCAACGGAACTGCGTCACCAAAAGTCGCGATCTGAAAGAGACGTTTCTTTCAGGAAGGGCAATGCGGGTTCGACTCCCGCTCGTGACAAGAAGCAAGCTAGGTATGCTCACTAGCTGAAAAAGGCAAGGGAAAGAGATAAGACCTGTGCATCCCTTCCATCCGGCACAAGGCATGTTTCTTTAACGATTTCTAGCCTAGCGAGAGCCCTATTCGTTGTAAGATTGAAAAAGGTAGTGAGCAAGGTAGTGAGCTTGAAAGCGAAGCACGAGTCGTTACATAAAAATAGTAAAAAACAAGTAACTTAACTCAGCTGGTGAGGAAGAGGGCGAGAGCAAACCTTCACTAGCTTGTTTCCTTAGGCGAATTTCGGTATCAAGAGATGAAAGTGAAAGGCGGAGGTATCCTTGGACCCCAGAAGCTAGTTCCAGTATCCTCATTTCTTTGGACACCAAACATGCAACATATCTTCCATTGGCATTAACACATCATAGTGAAGCTTCCTTCACTGAACAGATCTTCAGCAAGAAGTGACTAGTTGTCATTCCAAACTCCTAACCTTTTGTTTATCTCTTGCTTGCTTCGATTATAAATTCATCAAATGAAGGATTCAGAGCTTTTGTGTCCCTACAGTTAAGTACCAATATCTTTATTGTCCGTCCAGCTATTCAGGAAAGGAAGGCAATCGATTCAATTCATTCCCCAATTTCAGGCTTGGTGCTGCGCATTATTAATAATATCATATAGAAAGATGGACTAGCTCGAGACCTTGGCTTCAACCAATCAATTGAATCTTGGACACATTTAATTCTTAGATATTGCTTAAGGGATCACCACATATATTTATCAGATTATCATGTCTGTCTCGTCTTGCTATTTCCATCGACCAACCATGAGAGTGTTAATCAACTCCACCTGGAGGAAGTGTCAAAGGCGTCTGTCTATCAGTTATCGATAGATCGAACAAACCTAAAGGATCTGGTGGTTGTGTAATTGTAAGATTACTGATCATGGGATACGGATCTAGTTCCTGGCTCTGCCTACGCAGAGCTGAGTCGGATAGTCTTGAAGAGATGTCTTGGAATGTTTGATGGCCGTGAAAGTAAGAATTCTTTTATTTAGCCAGAATTCGCCTACTTTACTTTAGAGGACTAGCTCTTCCTATTGGACTCGTGGGATTGGAGACAGCACAACCTCAGGTTCACTATCTTCTTTAGAGTCCTTAGACTATGGATATGATATGACGATTGTCAGCTAACTTCACTAACCAATGGCACTATTTCGCACACAAGACATTCTAGCCTTGTGATCTCGAACACTACTTATGATAATAATAAATCCAAAGTACAGTAATCAGAATCAGTAACTGTATAGCTGTCAACTTCTTTTCTCTAGCATGCTGTAAGGAATCACCCCCACTGGGTCCACCTTGCACTTCCAATTAAGAAGCTAAAGGCAGTGGGACAGATAGACTAGAATGGGCTGGTTTTTCAAAAGACTTGAACACCCATCCGATATAGACTCATCGAAGGCAATGCGATAGGTCGTAGCCTGGGAGATAGGGGTTGAGCAACCAAGCGAACAAGGGCTCGTACTGTCGGAGGGTCCACAGGTTCCATTCTTGATCTGATTTCTCGCTATCTTATTCGGTGGTACAAAACTAAATACGACTCCTATTCTTGCCCGATGTAGGTAGCCACGCCCACTCTAATTCCATCCAATGTATACCACACTTTGGTAGAAGTTAAGCGCTTAAGCAGCTCCAGAAGCTGCAGAGAGGTGAAAGCTGGAAAGCCAATAGCCAGAATTCTTTTGGCAATAGTGGAATAGCCAGCTAATACTGGTGCAAGCTCGGGTATCGAGCAACACTACCTAGTAACCATACCATACATCTACTAAACAGAGGATGACATAGCCAATAAAGGATTGGTAATTCCTGTCAGAAGAAGAATCAGAGGAATCGAAGCAATCATAAAAGCAGGAAATTGCAATGCCTTCTCCACCCCGTGTTGATAAAACAATTGTATTTAGCGCGCCTCAAGCCTCCTTCCTCGGGGTAGGTCCCGCGTATGACCCAACCCATCTCCCCGAAGGCAGGCAGGTTCGGAAATAGCTTGCGCAGAAGCGAGAACCCCAGGTCCATATCTAAAAAAAAATATGTAGTTTTTGTAAGCGAGCTGAGGAATAAAAGTAAGAAAGTGGAGCATAGCGTTAGTCTCTTTCGGTGTATCAATAGGCACCTGATCTATCATGCAAAATACCCCCAATATTCAATCCAAGGAAAGTGAACCTCTAATTAAGATAACATCCGCCATCGTTGCCTGATTTTCTTGGTAATGATGCAGCACCTGGATGCGGTGTAAGACAACCTCTTCATGGGCACCCTCCTACTTGACTGCTTGCCTGATAGCCTGAATGCCTGATAGTCTGATGTATAGTTTAAAAAAGCAAGTAGTTTTTTCAAGACAGTGTTTTTCTTTTTCATGCAAGGGTAGAGATAGACAATGGTCGTGCTATTAGCCATGCCATGGTGGTACGCTAAGTATAATTCATTCAACAAACGAAGGGTCAGCAGATACCAGAGAATAGGGCTCAGCAGATGTGGATTAATTCTTTACTCTAGTCAATAGAGGGAAAAGAGTAGAGAGTGCCTACCATTGTGGAAGTTCACCACTTGCTTTGGTTTAGAAATTTAGGTTTCCCAGAAGAGAAGGATTTCTATTTGATGGAGCCCAACGCCTGTTAAAAGTGTCCTTGCCATGATAAGACGCAGGAAACGACCCACCTACCGCTAGGGGCTACTTAGTATATTTTGTGGTAGATTGGCTTGGCCTTTGCTCTTCTTTCTAAACGGAACAAGGTGAAAACAACCCTAAAAGCTAAATCGAACTATTTCCTCGCTCTTTAGAAGCATCAGAAGTAGGCGGATCTCTATCTAAATACTAGGCTCCATTGATTCCGGGAAGTCCAGGGTTGGTACCGCTTCTTAGTGAAAGGTAGGTTGTTAATGATACCGCTTAGTCAATATAGGTTAAATGCAACGACCAATTGACATATAGTACTGTGCTTAATTAAGTTAAGTTCGCTATTCTAGTGCGATGTTCAGTTCACTGTCTCCACTCCACTATTCTTATCTTACATAATAACCTGCCTCTTCTTTAATTGATTGGAAAGCTGGTCAATAAAATGCCAGTGGTAAATCCATTGAGTAGCAGCTCGTATCCAAGGAAAAGGCCATAACAAGGTATTCTCCCCAATCTTATTATCTTTCCCTTTCGAAGGAAGAAGGTCAGACAGCACTGGTCAATAGGAGCGGGTGGGCACATAGCAATAATAAATGGCAACAAGGCTCAACAGAGCAGAGACACAAGAATACCTATATAGAGACATGAGAAATAATAAGCCAAGGAGATCTTTACAAAACGAGAATTCCGCATCCGGTGAAAGCTGAAGTCACATAGGGAAGGGAGTTTCTGCAGATGGAGAAAAGGGAGATATCACACTGTGTGTGATAGGTTATTAGCTGGAGGATTGAGATTGGTATATGGCATTCAGATAGTCATATGCCACTGAAAGCATGGAAAGACTAGGTGAACGGGCTCACCAGGCAGGGAAAGCTAGATATAGCCTCTCTTCCTCCACTTGTTTTACGGATTCACATACTGGTTGGTATGTTCATCAAGTTCTCGATTACTACTTACGGTGCCCACTGACTCCCTTTAATGGTACGCAGTCCCTGCCAATTTCTCGAAAGAAAGTGCTATCCACTGAGGGGCAAGCGGAGGAAGTGCAGAAATCGCGTATCCGTCTTATCCTCGATGGAGTACAGTGGCTATAGAAAGAAAGGAAGAGTTCGATTGCTTGGAGAAGGTATTCTTCTTGGTCGACGGGACCTCCCCTCTTCTTACCCAGAAAAGGAAACTAGTCACTTCTTGCGGAATGATAGATCCGTTTGTCTTGCTCTACCTAAGCAGGATTGAGTACGATGATGCTCCCTACCTATGTGTACCTCATACTTTTCGGGCTAGAAATGCCATATAGTTAATGGAACTATCCATTTTGGTCGATCTTGATTAGTAGATTGCCAACTTCTTCTTCTGATGATAGGAATCTTCCCTTTATTAGGTGGCTATAGCATAACGAAACAAGTAGGTTATTCTTTACTAAGTTGGTTCCTCGGCTCGATTGGTAATGCAGAAATCACCTGGGCTTGCAAGCTATGTGATGTGACATACCTGGCTCAGCTCAATCCTACGACGAATACCTTCTGCGCCTACGACGAATACCTTCCTTTCCTTAGCGGAACAAACACTCCTATCTCCTGCTAAAGCTGGATGCGCGCCGGCACACGGGCCAAAGAGGACTAAGGAGAAGGGATGCCATACTAATAGACTGGGCAAGCAAAGCAAGGCAAGCGTTGATGACTCTCGATTGAAAGGTTAAGAGAAGGATGCGCATGGCACGTGGAGCTAGCGACTTCGCGTATTACTTATTGATCGAAAGTAGGGCTTACAGCAACCAATGAATACATACCGGGAAGGGCTGAGAGCTACCTACTCCTTACAGGGCTGCGTTTACCCATTCCTTGCCTAGAAGAAAAAGAATAACCATCTTCCCTCTTCTCCTCCCTTCACACTCGACTAGAGGGCGGGATTCTTTCATCCAATTGATGGCACTTTACTGAGACTGGAAAAACGGGTAAGAAACCCCGTCAAATCGATTCAACTTGACTGTCATAATTAAGAAAGTGAAGAGATGGGCGCCCTATTCTCTGTGGTCTGTGAAGTTCTGTCAGCTATTGCCCGTGCTCAGTTCCAGATTTCTTCCATCAGTAGTCGGTATCTTCCATTTCAAATGCTAGTGAACATCACTTCTTCTAATATGCAATTCCCGAATGGGAACAGACTTGAAACCCTTCTTTTCCTAGCATTTCAGCCCAGGCGGCTTCCCTCTATATTAATAAGTTCTTTCGAGCAATCACTGATGTAGGTAGGGCTGGTGCGAGAAGAGATTGTCTTATGCCAGAAAAGAGGTGCTCCATGTCGAAGGCAGAAAAGACGTGCTTATCAAATCGGTGGTCCAAGCTCTACCAACCCGGGACTCTAACAACACTGGTCTATAGGGCTTAAGCTAGGGAAGGGGTATAGAATGGTACTTTCCATTTCTCAGGAATCCATAGAGAGAAGATCCTCCAGCTGCGGGTACAAGGCAGTTACACTTATTTCAGCAAAAACTATTAGGAATGATGCTGATGGCAGATGCTTGCACTATTCACTTAAGGCTGGGTTGGCTTCTCAGTTAAGAAGAAGCAAACAGTTCGGCCTGATTGAAAACTAGCGTTTCTTGTCCTTGCATCTTGCGAAAAAACGGAGTAAAAAAGAACAAGAGCATGAGTTGGGTCTGTGATTCCTGTTCGAGAAGCGGTTCCAACATCTGCCTTCAGGGTCTTGTGATAAAATTGATATAGGATTGGGCATTGGTGTCCTCCTGGGTGCCAGGCAAAGAAAAAGAGAAAGGTCTCTCTCGCCTGTCCAGTGATTTTCTTCGATTTCCTTGTTCTTCTTTCCCAGGATTTCCAGATCGCACTCATGGAACTCAGAACCATGCTTTCAAGTACAGAGGACTCCTGAATAAGCTGACTTCGTTTTATTGAATAGCCAAGACCCTGGCAGTCAAACCTTAAGAAAGATAAGGAAGATTGATTGGACTTGAATTCCCACTTGATTGCTTTTTCTCTCTCCTCATGTTTTGCTAATAGTTTTTATCAACATGGAGATACGAAAGTAGAGAACGCATTGCATTCAATGTGATTTCCGCTGCCTTGCTTCGATTTCGTGCGTTTAAAGGCAGGGTTGAGCAACCAATCATAAGCCAGCGAGAAAACGGATGCGCGTTAGCGCAACGGCTTTCGCGCTAGTTGCTCAAAAAATCGTATAAAAATCAAGCAAGAAAAAGGTTCTGGCAGGCTGCGCGGGCGGGGGACTGTAAATCCTCTCTTTTGCCCATTGGACTCGAAATCCAAACGGAGTGAGTGGTTCGATTCCACTCTCAGAACGAGACTGAACGAAAGAAAATGCAAGTGAAACGAGACGAGAATCTTCGATTGGGAAGTGCACTTGTCCCACAAAACCCGGATCTGGAAAAGTGTTCAGTGCATCCCAATCTTCACCTGCGAAACCTTTCTTTCTTAGTTCTTCCCACTTGATGCTTTCGAACTACTGGTTATGTCATCACCTTTCTTTGATGTTGACTCTGACTCTGAGTGGTTAGAAGATCAGCAGCTAACCTATTTTCTTTTCTAACTTACCACCTGTATCTCCGGAAACGCAAACCGGAAATGACAATCCTTTCAACAGTCTGTACAAAATTACTTAGTACGAATGCACATCTCGGCCGTCGGGTAGCTGCTCACCATTTCAAAGTCTATATCTGTGGTTCCAGAAATGGAATTGCTATTCTCGATTCAGACAAGACACTGATTTGTTTACGAAACGCTCTTCATTTTATAGGATCTCTCATTCGTAAAAAAGGCCGTTCCTTCTTTTTAAAGACCAATCAAATTTTTTTATATGAGATAATGGAAGAAATGGCGAGCTGTATCAATGATTCTCAATGGAAGATCGGGGCTTTTTTGACCAATTCTTATGCTAATCCTAAGAAATTCCGTTCAAGAAAGAAGAAAATCAATTTTGGGTTGAACCAACAACCTGATTGTGTGGTTATTCTGAATCCAGATAGAAAGTCTTCGGTCATACTGGAAGCTGACCGATCACAAATACCTATAGCATCCTTAGTAGATTCTACGATCCCATGGGAATCCTATAAAAGACTCACTTATCCCATCCCAGCGAATGATCCTATACAGTTCGTATATCTATTTCGTCATTCGATCACGAAAACAGTGATTCTTGAACGGCCAAGAATCCCAGCGATGAACGTGGGTCGGCCGAGAGCGGGAGCTAGGCGTTTCACTTTGATTACGGGGAAGTCCGCAGGGGCCCACTCCCGAAGTGTCTCCTCCTGGCCCCATTTGGCCGAGCTGGCACCTGTAGTGGCCTCATACGTTGATTTGTTTGGCGAGGCTGCGGGGAGTGTACCGCTGCCACAAGGGGGGGCAGCTCAGGCAGCTCAGGCTGTTCAGGAAACACTAGCCCCACAAGAGTGGACGGCCCCCCTACCTGAAGCTTCAGGTAGCGGACCCTCCCATAACCCTGGACTCGGGGCACCAATTCAGGAGGCACCCTTGCAACCCCCTCTCCCGAAAGATGTGCAGCGAATACTTGAAAGCGCCTCCCAGTTTAGAAAAAAAATATCTCCACTGTTGCGTGCTATAGCAGCGCAAAAAGGGAGTGTTGACTTCAGTTCAGAGTCTTCTGAAGACCTAATCGAAGCGGCGTTCGACTGGGAGGACGGACCCTCTTCTAATCCAAAAGCCCTAATAAACTTATTTGAAAGCCTTAAAAATTCTAGGGCTGCATCTAAGTACTTCAAAAGGGCGGAGAGATGGGTCAAGAAAGAAAAGAAACGGAGAACCGCACCGGTTGATTCTGATTCTGATTCTGATTCTGATTAAGGGAAGGGGGATTCATAAGTGTGGGTAGGGACTGAAGTTATTCATTTGAAGAAAAAAATGCTGGTCTGCCGACCCGCAGATGTAGAGAAAGAGAGAGAGGTTGCCTCTCTTCTTGAACTGCGTAACCAAAGTCGCGATCAGAAAGGTATCTATCCGGACCTTGCATCTGGAAAGCGCCGGTTCGAATCCGGCTCGTGACATGATTATAGATTCTAGTCTATCAGAATCTTCCGGTATTAATATGTAATTGGATAAACTGAGCTTTCACCTATAAACTTATATTTCTGTGCAAGAAAGAAAGACTAAAAGCGCGTTCTACTAAACTCCGGATTGACTGGTTGTCTTACGCTGTGCTAGCAGGGGCAGGGGTTCGAATCTTCTTGATGCGGATTATCCAAGCTTAGAGTATGAAAATAGGAGCTCTTCTTACCTGCTTTGCTTTCCTCTAGAAGAGACAGGCTTACTGAAGCTAGCACTAGCAGCGCGTCTTGTCCTCAGTCAAATCCAATTCAATAAAGAACAAGAAAATGTAGGTGAACAAAGAAAGAAGGCAACTGCACTGCTCTAAGCCGTATGTCATGTGCAGGTACTGTACGCGCTGCTCTATTGCCAAGGCTAAAGAGCTCTTTTATATATAGCGAAGACCTTCCATTTTCTACGTGAAAGCGTAATCTGTTTCCCGAAAAACTGAGAGCTGGGACAATAAAATCAAGTTATCCTGGCTACACTTTTAGTGAGTTTTATTCCCTCATATGCAAGAAAGGGGGACTAAACAACGGATAGAGGCTTCGTACAATGGTGCTCTTTGAGGCTAGGAAGCAAGAGTGGTTTTTAAGGCAAGTAAGCTATAGAGATTTGACAAAGCACATCAACATTGAAGCTCTGGTGCGAGTGCACTAAGCAAAGGAAGAGGCAATACGGGTACACATACAGGCAGTATTTAGCCAGATGTAGCACCTTAATTGGCTCTGTTCCCAACCTTAGCGGCCTCCATCCAGATAAAGAAAGGATCCATGATGTGCATGTGCCTTTTCAAAGAGCTAATGTCATACATAACACAAGACTTTAGTAGGCCCTACTACTAACCAAGGATTGCAATTTTTACCTGAATTTTGGCTGTTTCTGGATTTCTCTATCAATTAAAGCACTGGGCGGGCGGCTTAACAAAAGTAACGAAACTGGGAATACTTTTAAAAAGCTAACATAAAATCTGATCTGCCCAATCGAAGATGCAAGAATAAAAGAACCGATGCTCATTCAAGAGAATGCTTTTTCACCTTACTAACTTTTTTTTTCAACAATAGCCAACCAACGTGGATGTTACAACCCAACCTGATAAAGGGACCGAAATCTTATATATAGTCATTTCGATTGGTTTTCCATCCCATCGCTTCCGGAGCTAAAAATATCAGATTTCAGGATTGAACAAGGTAGGGAAAGAAAGGCTCGCACATGAGATGTTAGAAGAAATGACGGCTAATGGATGCAAGCCGAATCAGTGCACGTACAATATACTAACTAATTCAGATATATGGTGCCAAGGCAGGTAGAAGGATGCTTCGAAAGTACTTTCTCGCTTTTCCTAACAATGCGAGTGTTATCACGATTTCTAGTCACCATGGGATGAATAGGAGGTGGAGAAGGGGGAAGTAGAAGAGACAGGAGAAGTGGGGGAAGATGATTCAGTAGTAGGAGTAGTGAAAGGAGTAAGTACTTGGAGAGGGGATGAGGTTGAAGAAATGGAGCTGGTAATAGGAGAGACAGGAGAGGATAATTTAGCAAAGGGAGAGAAAAACTTGTTCATTGAACACCACATGTCGACTGATGTACATCCGGGCAGACACTTGTCTCCCGTGAGGAGAATAACCCAGAGAAACACAGGGTAACGATCTTGAAGCGATTTGTGTAAGGACGTAGACAAGCAAAGCATAAACAACCTATAACCTTCAAAAAGGTATAATCAGGAGGTCGAGAAGTGCTCGCATAATCAGTCCCGGATAGAATGGCCCTGGCTCCTTCCTATATTGTCCCCAATGAAGATCCTCTTTCTTTGAACTTGGTTTCGAAAGCACTATAAAGAAAAGAAAAGAAAAGAAAGTAAATTTCTTGCTTATTCGAACGAATAAGGGATTGTTTTTAAGGAAGATAGCCTTAGCAAGTCAGTGAGACCGACAATGCTCCATGGACCAATCTTCTTCTGACTCAGCTTGTTATATTCACCGGCATAATATCTCTATCGGGGTAACACCACCCACCAAAAATCCCCTTCATGGGTTGCTAGTGGTGAAAACGGGCGAGGTGAACTTGATCTCAGGAAATCGAGCGTTGGAGGACGAATGTTACTCACCATTCACATACATAGTACTTGTGTGCACCCTAAAACTCTTTGAAAGCGTCTCTAAGCCTTTCTTGTGCTGAGAAACAAAACAGTCCATCGGCAGGCAATGTATAGCGGCGTGGAAATGCCAGCCACCCTCTCTATGCTTTTCCTGCTCAACAACAATACGGTAAAAAGTAAACGAACTTCTCACCGAGTCTGTCCATAACAACCTGCTTCGTGACGTCTTTTCTCAAATATGTTTCGGAGTCAACGTGACTAAAAAGTATCTGCGCAGCTTGAACAAGTGATTTTTAGGTCATGTCGATCCAATTAATATATGCGGCTCTACTCTTTAACCAGGCTGAGATTGGTCTGTGGATTTGTGCTGGGCGTTCTCCAATATAGATAGGCTTTGTTTGTTCGCCTACTGTCCCTAAAGAAAAATCGAAGGTTGTACGGAAGACTCATTTTTCTGTCCCATATTTGACTTGCTTAGCGCCCTTGCTGCACCGATTGGTTCCACTTGACAGCCCAGTTGTTCATTTCTGGTTTTTCAATTGTGTTTTATAAGAAAGCCTTCCATGCATCAATCACGTGGGTGGTACTTTATATGCTGCTTTCATCATTTGAAATAAGAGTTTTCCGGATCACACTGGCAGCAAAATCCAAGAAATTTTGTAGCCAAAGGCCTTGTGCACAATATGGAAGGAAGAGGAAAAATGCACGGTACGCAATGTATTGTGATGGACCCAGATGAATCGATCTTCATAAAGGTCAGCTAGGTCAGCCATAGGCACATAGCTCGGCACAAAGTTCAAACTTTTCAAATCAATGCGATGAATACAAACAATTTCCTATCGAAATCAAAGCGAAAACAAAAAAGGAAACGTTTCCGTGTTTGTTAGAAACCCAGCTCTTTCCTTTCCCTTCCTGACCTTGAAACTGGCTAGCGCCTTTTATGAACTCTTATCCAAAATCTCTCATCAATCAAAGTCTGTTCCTTCTACTGCACCTCAAGCACCTCCGGTTCAGGTCTTTTATGATTGTGACCAATTTCCTGGCCCGTTGGAAGGCCAAAGCTGCCCAAGTGATTGATCTCCCCCCAGAAAAGGAACAAGTTCGGATAATGATGAATAACATGAGTAGGCAATACCATGACTATTTCGATTTCCAAGCGATGACCACTTATGACTCTTTGATTGAAGCAGCCACTCGTATTGAAGATGCTATCTACAATGGGACTCATGGATCACAGGTCAAAGAGGCAGATCCAAAAGGAAAGAAGATAGCCCTGGGGGGAACAAGCAAGAACAGTGAAGTCAATATCTTGTCTGACGGAAAACCAAAGACACTCAGGACTTTCACTCCGTTCGGCATAACTCTCAGCCGCGCCTTGGAAAAGAAGCTTAAGAAGCATGGTGTACTGACGCCTTTTCCCCCATCTCCGCCACCAGATCCTCTTCCTCCTAGGTACAAAGCCAATGCCTACTGCAAGTACCATCAGACAAAAGGCCAAAAGTGTTTAAAGCTTAAACATGACATCCAAGACCTTATTGATTCAGGGAAAATTGAGCCGCCAAGGGCAAACCGTCCTAATGTCACTACTAATCCCCTACCCACTCATGCTGTACTTCCTCCTGCCAATATAAACATGATCGAGCCAACATTGTCGAGTTGGTAGTCTCTGACTCCCTCCTTATTACGCCAGCCGGAGAAAAGGGAGAAACCGATGGTAGAGACATGACTGGAATCCGGGAGACTGACGAGATTGAGCCCCCACCTCAAGTTCATATGCTCTGGTGGGATGATTTCAACGAGAAATTCCCAACCCCTCCTATTACTCCCTGAAAGCCCTGCAAGTGATGAATCCTTTACCCTTGCTCATATTCTGGAAAATCTTCCCATGTCATAAACCTTCCATTCTGTATAGGTAAACCATTTAGGGAGAATGGGTTTTTCGGTCTTTCTCACTAATACGTCTTTTTTTTCGCTCGTCAAATGTTTACCTAATCTTCCGCGGAGAATAAGAATGGTTTTTTTCGATCGGTTTTCTTCTTTTAAAGAACTTTGTAAATGAATGATTTAAGAACACAGACAGAGAGATATTGACTTTTTTCACATCTGTAACTACATTCTATTCTCACATTTCTTTTTTGATCTTTTTATGCGATCGGAAATTTCTTTTTTTCTTACTTTTTATGCGATCGGAAAACGAATGAGATCAGAAAGATAGGCGGACGACTTGACGATAAGGTCGGATGTTTCCGTGAGCAGTAAGCAGCGGATCTCCCCTTTTTTTGGGGAAAGCTGGTGGCCCTTTTGGCGTGTTAATTCTTTCGACGGGGCGGCCTTCTTCGTTCGGTAGATCCGGTCGAGGTGGTTTTCGTTTACCAGCGCGTAGGTGGTTTAAGTTCCTATGACCGAGTCTTTCTGGCCCCTGTGAACATATTTTCTTAATGTATTAAAGAGGGCCTCTCTAACCGGTGAAAAGTGGTAGGTGTCCACTAACGGCTATTCCTGGCTCGGCTCCGATAACGCAATTCCGGGAGGAGTCGGTAGTTGGGCACTGGATCCCTTCGGACCTGGAGAACGTGTGACACTGGGTCGGGGTTTGGTGAACCAACAGGTCGCTCCTTTAGTTGAAGTATCGGGCCCCTTTTTCGTTGCCTAGGTTACACCTTCGGAATACCCCAGACGGGGATTTCGCTCTATTCCCCCCAATCTTCACTTTACGCCACGCCGACTCTCCGTCGTGGAATTAGACCAAGGGTCGAAGACCCATACCATAGGACCCCGTCTCCCGTATCTTATCTTTCGCACGTAGGAGATCGAGACACAGCCTTAGGGCTATGGGGAAAGTAGATCGATTGCCCAAGAATTACAACTACATAGAGGGTCTCTACAAGTCTATAAAGAAGTTTCAAAAAATTGATCGGTAGTAGTCCGGTCGCACCCGAACAATAATATTCCAGAGGGAAATGCACCTAAGATCAAATATTTTGAGCCGGCTTCCGTGGAAAATTCAGACTTTCTTTTTGATGCTGCGATCACATAAAAACATAAACTTTGAAGCTCAATAGCTAAATACATGGCAATTAAATCATGAGCCGGGATCATTAAGAGCATACTGCGAGTAGGAAGTGGAATTAATACAATGAATTCAGAAGCATCAAACCTCTCTTTTTCGAAAGAATCGAAACACATCGAAATGGTACCAGCCGTACTTAATAATAGAAGGATTTGGCAGAAATATGTAAAATTGTCCCTCCTAAAAAAATTATTCCAGAATAAATGGGCAATAGTTAGGAGAGGTGCGCCAGCGGCGAGCAGAAGCAAGGTTATTAGATACCGAAGGAAAGCCCGGCCAGAACCACACGTGCAAGTTTCCCTGCATGTGGCTCGTCCGTGATAACTTCTTGGCGCCACTATCCCAGCCCGGATCCAGCCGGGTTCTATTGATCATGTCCCCTTCCCAACAGTTGTACCTTGTCTTGGGGCGTCTTTCTTTGGCTTTACTATCAAGCCCGCCGGAAAAATCAAAGTCTTTCTCTTCCCGTCCCGGGTCATAGTGAGGCGAAGGTGCGTCCACAGAAGAGGAAATCGCAATGCATCTTGCTCAGCAGGCGTAGCTTGGAGTGGGAGTGTTGCGGGAGTAAGGTAAGGAAAGTGGCCTAAGAGAGGAAGCCAAACAAACCAACCTGGGCCTTTTGAGCGCTGCTAAGCTAATATGCGCCAGAGAAAGAAAAGGAGGTAACTATTCGGTCCGGAGCATTGATTCCCCATAACGAATAGGCTAACTCTATCTCTCAATTGCCTATCCTGTGCTCGAGAAGGTCCCCCAGTTCCTCGGCAGCACCTTGAAGTGCATTTAGTTGTCTAACTTTAGACTCGGGATATTCCCCACTCCATGGCATCTTTCGCTCATCCATTCAGCCCGCCCGCCCAGACGCGGCGCCCTTTCGCATTATCATCTACCGCCCTTTCTTTCCTCCCGTCCCTTCACGCATGAAGATCGTCGTATGTATGTTCGACTTCGGTTGCCGGTGCAATAGAATTGGCGGGAGTATATTATGGCAGGATCAGTCACCTGGGCAAACCAACCCTCCTCCAAGAAGAATTGTGCTATGCCCCCCCCCGATATCCCTATAGAGCGAAAGAGCTGCCTGGTGATCCCTAGGTTGCAGCACGTCCGGTCGTTAACTCCTCGCTAGCTGCCGCCGTTTCTAGGACCGACCGACGCCTCACCTGCATGCACAGGTACCTACGTAGTGTAGTGTCGGTCGCACATTCATAATAGCGTTCGGACTCATGTGCCTTCCTGAACCAGGGGAGTTCCCTTGCTCCTGCTGCGTACGATTAGCCAGCCTTGCGGCGGCAAAAGGATTAGGACGTCCCCCCATGCTAAGGTTCCCTGCGGTCCGGCCGCATTAGGTTAGGGAGCTGGGCGATAATAGCTCCTCCGCATCCCAAGCGCGCTGCCCTCCTAGGCGCGCAACACTAAGTAATCCAAGCCAACCCACATTACTAACTAACGGTGGATAATCATCTTTCTTAGAGGTACTAAATACAACTCCATGAATGAGCAAAATGAAGGT
>WNFV01006487.1_pt1:20000-26913 | contig 26913 bp, 16 predicted proteins | sample 5400101 | NCBI WGS metagenome assembly WNFV01 (sample SAMN13153361, study PRJNA577476) | soil metagenome | isolation source: 115 cm soil or saprolite under grassland replicate 1 | place: USA:California | collected 2016-06-15
TTCATTCACCAAGTTCCCCTATTCTAGGCCGGTGTCCGAGGTTTTTTCCACAAATTCATTTATGTAAGCCAGCTCTAGATCTCTGGGTCTCCCTTTTACCCCTCTAATTCCCTTGGGATAAGGTTCCAGTTAGTGAGAGAGAATGTACTTTCACTGATTGGATTGTTCCAGCTGACACTTCGCCAAGCAGAAGCAGGAATCTTGTCCTTTCTTTCCGCCCACCCAACTATAATAAGAGTTATAAAGCTCAATCCAAGACATGAAAGCGGATAACCAAGGTAGTGTAGTCATTGGTTGGAGGAGAGCTAATAGATCGGACACCTTCGCCAAGCCTGAAGAAAGTAGGTAGCACCTTTTTTTTCACTATCTTTTTGAACTTCCCTTAGAAATATAAATGAGGAGAATCTCTCTTCCCTAGCAAATTGGATTCGTCGAGGTTGAGGGCCTAAACACAATTGAAGTCTTGGGGCTATGGAACCTACCCCACGGAGGCTCTCTTTGTCCCATCCACCAGGTTCTGCACTTTAGGGAGGCCCTTTTTTTATGAATACAATGATGAAGGGGACCCTGGAGTGAGATACTTTGCTTTAGTCTTTTCTTGCCCACGTCTACTTTACGACAGCGAGCGAGTGCCCCTCTTTCTTATGGTCTGACTCCCATCTATTCCGCCCAAGGAAGGGCATCCAAGACCAAAGTTGGCAAACCTTTGGCTTCAGTCTTATATCGCAAGCAGGCATATTCTTCTTCTTGACCCTCGTCTCAATAAAGCCGCTCTCTTCTTCAGGAACTTGGTGTCTCTCTTCCTCCTCCTATACTCTGGTGTGATAACCTCGGCGCCACATTCCTAGCAGCGAATCCCATTTTTCATGCCAGGACGAAGCATATTGAGATTGACGTTCATTTCATCCGCGATCTCATTGCTACGAAGCAGCTCACCATTCGGTTTATTAGCACGAAGGAATCCTCTTTACCCAACCTTGATTGAACTTTTTCGGATTGGTTTTCGTACGCTACGCGCCTTTCGAATGTTTTCTTTCCTCTATTAAAAGAAAAGAATCCACAGTAGAAATGCTAACAAGGAAGAGAAGAACCCGCCCGGAATGCCAGCCTTCCATATCTTATTATTTCTTATTGGTATAGAGACTCAATCCTTCATGGATTAGAAGCACAACGCAGAATCAGCAAAATCAAAAGCTAGGCGCGTAGCGTGGTATAGTCCCCACAAGTAGCCAAGGTAAGTGAAAAGCGAGTGTCGGGCGGATTTGCCATTCAAGCAGAAAATTCTCATTCAAATTAAAGCAGCATAAAGTCCTATATAAAGAAGAGGCGCGGAGCGGTTCAAGTGCTCTGTCTCTATCAGTATGGGTTGCAAATTCTGCTACGTAGCATCCAGCACCAACAGAGTAGATGCGGGTTGAAGGGTTTCCAACTTTGAAACATGGCAGCAGCAAGTTGGTTGGTGATTATCGGTCTGTCGGTGAGAACCTTGAATAGGAGAGAGGCTTGCCAGTTGTGGGTTTGAACGTGAGATCCATCAAGGTTTACCACAGCATTACTTGAGTCCTCCTCTAACAATCCCTGAAACTGTTGAATCAGCTCTTCCTCAAGTGTTGTTTGGTGGTCAGGAAAGGTTGATTGGTTGAGGTCCATGGCGGTATGGGGTTGGAGGCAGGTATGTGTAGCAACGAGTTGGTAAATCTTCGTTAGGGCTTTGAAAGGGTTTATAAGGGAGGAGGCGCGGAGCGGTTTTTTTTGGTTTTGAAACGGGTTGGAAGTGCATTTTCTGGAGGCTGTTGCATAGCCAGTGGGATGGGACAGGTGGAAACATCAGGTTGGTGGGTAGGTGGTTTCCTGCAATCGTCAGCAGGATGAGACAAACAGGAAGCTCCGAGGGTTGGGAACAGGTGTACATCTGTGATGCTCTCATGATGGGATCAAAGGGTATTCCTATAGCGTGGGTACACCATAAGGAGCCGTTGTGTGGGCCTGCCTGCGCCGCTGTGGTTCTGGAATCTGCAAAAGGTGGTCTGTGACTCGCCGCCAGAGGCTCCAGGTACAGACTAGAGAGGTTTGTTTTTAGCTGGGAACAGGGCCTTCGCTTCGCGCCTATTCCGGTGCTTGATGACCTATACCACTAATCACAACTACTTTACTTATTCGTCAAAAACCTATTCCCCACCAACCAAGATTATTATTCACGCACCTACCATTAGCGCATCCACCGACTACCAGCTACTGTTACGGGAACCTTCGGACACGGAACAAGATAAATAGAGAAGGATCTGAAAGAAGATTGATTTGAATGACAGGTCTGGCCCTACTACCATCTCTTCCTGGAAGCTCTTTCTGTTCAGGTGCTGCTCCTAAAACATCTGTAAAACAGAAGAAAGTCCCGCGCTATTCCGATTTTGGATTCATAGCCTGGGGCAATCCTCCCTCACACGAATGCCTATTATAGGACCAACTCCCTTCTTTTCTTCATCTGCACCTTTCACTTCATTAAATGCCGCAAATCAATCGGCTGTGAACAAATTTATTCAAAACCTTTTGAAGAAGAATAGCTATCTTTGCTCTTTCTTGCGCTTCTACCTCCTTCTTCCTATCCGAAATCGTCTGTTAGAGAATGGCCTTATGTACTATATAAGCAAATCGGCTCTCTGAAAGTGAGGAACGAAACTGGCCATACTGCCACTTCCCTAGTCACTTTCCTTACTTATTCTTACTCTCTGGCACTGGGGGAGTCACTTCGCTCGCCTAATGCTCTTCCTTGTCTTGGAGGAATCCCGCTGCGCGCCTTTTAATTTGAGGCCTTTATCCCCGACCCCAAGCCCTAGTTTTCTACCTTTCTTGGGATTGGCTAATGCCGATTTCCTTCTTAGAGCCTGGTTCGTAAGGCCTCTTCAGCTAATAGATGTGTCAAAGACCGTTGCCAGCTACTGCTAGTCGCAAACAAGCCCTTTATATATAACCTTCTCTTCCGGGCTAGGAGTGAAATGCCCTCGAGCGACTCGGGGCTAAAAGCCCTAATGAAGAAAAAGAATGGTCCTAAGATTGCCTACTTGATCCGCTACTTTATTCTTCCCAAAAAAAAGGAAGGTTTTGCCCTCTTACTATCTTCGGTACTGCTTTTGAGAAGAATGAATCTCAAGTTATATATAACCTCAGGTTCGGTAGGGGGCGTAGGAACGGATAGCGCTCTTAGTTAGCTTAGGAGCGGAGGTACGAGACAAAAGGGGAGTTTCCCTCGATTAAGCAGTTTCCACTAGACCTTTGGGTAATAGTTTAGTTGTTCCCAGAGGAATTCAATCTGGGCAGCTAGAAAAGGAGAGGGGCGAAGCCTAACTCCAATGCCCGGGGATGTTCTCAATCTAGAAGGCGAGCTACAGATGGGTTTACCACCGTGGTGCAGAATAGGGAACATAGGGCGGGCTAACAACTGGAATGAAAGAATCAGTTGACTTTAAGGCCCTTTCTGCTCCCTCGGACTCTTTGGCAAGCAAGCATCCCATTGATTCTTCAGAGGCAGATAAATACAAGATCACTGGCTGGCCCTTGTTTCGGCGGCATCAACACTGGAGGTTTCGTCTGGTACTGTTTGATTGAATCAAACACCTTTTGGTGAGCCTCGGTCCACACGAATTGCTCTTTCTCTTTGATTCTGAGCAATTGCCCCCAGCTCCTCAACCGGCCTGCTGTGTTGGAGATGAACCTTCTTAGGAATTCATTTTCCCAATCAGCCCATAGCCCAATATCGAGACCACAGCCTATTATTCAAACCACAAAGGATCCCTCTTTCATCGTCCAATCTTCTCGATCGAACATATTGACATCAATACTCCTTTCCATGGCCATTCACGGCCCGCGAAGATCAACCACTCGTGCCCGAGATCACTATCCAATCAAAAACCAGACTTCCAAGATCCATCTCACTCAGACCCTTTTGAATGTAGCGGATAACAACGGAGCGGGGCTATCGAATTGATATGTATTCGAATCTTAGGAGCTGGTAATCACTGATATGCTCATATTGGTGACGTTATTGTTGCTGTAATCAAAGAAGCAGTGCCCAGCCTCTAGAAAGATCTAAGACGAGCTGTAATTGTACGTACATGTAAAGAACTCAAACGTGACAACGGTATGATAATACGATATGATGACGGTTGTCATTGATCAAGAAGGAAATCCAAAAGGAACTCGAGTTTTTGGTGCGATCGCTCGGGAATTGAGACTTATGAATTTCACTAAAAGAGTCTCATGAGCTCCTGAGGTATTATAAATACTAGTAGTAGAGACTATGATATAGTAGGGTACCAGAATATAGATCAATTAGTAGATTGTGTCTGACGCATATACATGAAAAAAGAAAATAATTATATAAAAATAAGAATTCTAATCTTAATAAAAGGAAGGGTTCGAATAGCATCTACTAATATTACCGAAAACTTTGTGAAAATACTTCTACGAGAAGGTTTTATTGAAAACGTTCGAAAACCATAGGGAAAGTAACAAATCTTTCTTGGCACGTGCCCCTGCTCCTGGTCTTCGAACTAGTCATTAATGGTCGGCAACATAGGTACCCTTTTTCGGTATGCGTTGCGAACACTTTCATTTTTAGCGTCTCATCTTCTCTGGAGAAGCTCAAATCGAACGGATAGAGCAGATGGTCCAACTACAGAACTTCTTCTTTTTCATTACTTCCATGGTCGTGCCCCGTGGCACGGCAGCACCCGTACTATTGAAATGGTTCGTCAGTAGAGATGTTCCCACTGGTGCCTCTTCTTCCAATGGTACTATAATTCCTATTCCTATCCCTTTATTCCCTTTTTTGGTCTATCTACATTCAAGGAAATTCATACGCTCCATGGACAGAGCAAAAAGTGGAGTGTTGGTCAAAGCAAGCCGCCCTATTCTATTACCAGACAAAATTGGGAGAAGCTCATCCGCTAGAAATGCTTTATTTCGTTTCGTTCCCGTTCTTCATTTCCTTATTATCGAATCCATGGGGGACTTGTCATATTTAGAATCTTTCTGCGGTCTGCTCTGTTTACAATTCTTTCGTACTCTCTTCTCTTTACCACGCGATAGGTCAGCGAAGCGTGAGCGGGCGCTCCGAAGTAAAGGCCAAACACTTCGGCCTAAGGGGAATGAGCAACAAAATGACAAGATGAGGTGCCCCGGGCACCCCCATATAGAAAGAAGGGTCGAAGGTTTTGGGCCTGTAGCTTTCCCCGCCCCCCCCTCGTCGAGTGGTGCTTGTTTGGGGGGTGTGCCACCTGAAATCGGGCTTGAAGCTCTCGCCTTACCAACGAGCCGACTGTTGATGGCTGTTGGTCACGACTACTACAAAAAAGTGAAGATGAATCTTTCTATTTCACATGGAGGAGTGTGCATCTTTATGTTGGGTGTTCTTCTGTCGTGCGACCCGATGGCTTATGTGCGACCTGTGGCCCACGCCTCCTATTCTATTTGTTCAGGGCGGGCGGCGTGAACTCTGATTCGATCCGGGTATTCAATCCCGCCGCTGAGATGCTCAGTTGACTCCTTAACCTTGATAGGAAGATGGCTTATTCCTAAATTCGTGCATAAGGGTAAGGAACTTTGGATGAATTAATGCGAATGGGTGTAAGCCTCGCAGCTCGGAAACACCCAGTGCTGACCACACTGAGAGACACGAAAGCGCAGGTAATGCCAGTTGGCGAAGTGGCGTTAAGCATCCCTAGCGGTACGCAAAGAGAGGTCGTGATGATATCATCTACGTCCGTACCGCTCCTCGTGGAGTAGATCCCGCATCCAACCAACCCTTTTTTTACCAGGGAACGGGAGAATTCCCACTACCGCAGGCAGGCCAGCCGGGCCGTGAGCGCGGTGGGAACGGGCTTCCCAAAAAGCGAGCCCCGGCCCGGGTCAGCATAGAATGGGGGGGGGACGGCCCTAATGTTGTGTTGGCCGGGTTGCGGGCGGATAAAAGCGGACGTGGGGACTCGGGTCGGGGCACAGCGTAACTAAGAGAGCCATTCCATTTAGTGCGAGACAGAATGGGCGGGCACAAGCGGTCTGGTGTCCGAGCCGATTGGTCAGACGACGACTACTGCACATATTATATTAGCCGCCTATCCCGGAATGGACTGGGATGGAATAGAAAGAACGCGAAGCAACAAGCAAGGGATGAGCGCTTTGTTGCTAAAGCGCATACGTTTTCTTGCTGGGTCGGTTTGTTTTTGGGGGGTGGGGCAATAAGCTTGCTTCTTCACAAGCTTATCCCCGCCCCCTTTCCTGTCCGTCCCGACCGGCAGCAGTTGGGTCTCCCCATCTCTCCTCAACTTCCCCGGTCTTCGGCCCGAGCTGTATGAGGCAGAAACTCGTCCCACGTACGGTTCGGAGGCCGAGCCCCACCCCAGCAATAATGGTGCGGCTTAGGTCAACTAATACGAATAAGATACAGTTCACTCAACGATTGCCTTTGGGTTCCGAACTCCATATGGGGAAGGAACGTTGTTGTTTGCGAGGTCTCGATCATTTACATGGACCCACTTCTCATTCCATTTGTGGGAATTTGATGATTTATAAACCGTCCCCAACGAGCGAAAGGTTCATGTTTGAACATGATGAATCACTTCGTGCCGACCTGTTGCCCATAAACTTTCCTGCCTCATATGAGAATGGAAAACTGGAAGATTTTCTGCATCGGTGGATGAAGAATCACGAACATAAGAATTTCTGGTTTAGCATGTTCCCAGAAAGAAGATACTTTTTTTCCATTCGAGAAACGAGGAGCACGACTGAAGTGGCTATACATACAAATCCATTTACGGATCTATATGCTCCGATTGGAACTGGAAGTTCCAGAACTGGCGGCTGGTATACCACCATAATGAAATTGCCTTTTATTTTTAGTATTCGGATAGGATTTCTG
>WNFV01002079.1_pt1 | contig 26909 bp, 22 predicted proteins | sample 5400101 | NCBI WGS metagenome assembly WNFV01 (sample SAMN13153361, study PRJNA577476) | soil metagenome | isolation source: 115 cm soil or saprolite under grassland replicate 1 | place: USA:California | collected 2016-06-15
CCGCCTGGTACGCCTCCATGGAAGGAGTGGCGGAGCCGAAGAGGAGCGCCGCGCCGGCTGCCAGGGCGCGAATCGCCGCCACGTCGCGCGCGTCGTACCGCGGAGACTCTCTCTGTTTATAGGAGCCGTCGTGCTCCTCATCTACGACGAAGAGGCCCGGGTCTGCCACCGGGGCGAACGCCGCCGAGCGGGGCCCGATCACGGCGCGCGCCTCCCCCGCCCGCACCCGATCCCACTCCTGCGCACGCTCCCGTTCGGATTGAGCCGAATGCAGGACGGCCGCGCGGGACCCGAACTGTCGGCGAAGCTCCCGGGAGAAGATGGGCGTCAACGCGATCTCCGGCACGAGCCAGACGGCGCCGCGACCCGCCGCGAGCGCCGAGGAGATCGCGCGCAGGTAGACCTCGGTCTTGCCGCTGCCCGTCACGCCTTGCAGGAGAGCCGGGAAATAGCGCCGTGCCGCGATCGCGTCGCGGATTTGCGCCAGCGCGTTCTCCTGCTCGGCCGTGAGCCGAAAGTTCGGGCGCGCTGCGGGTGGCGGCGGCGGCTCCTCGGGCTTGCGCGCCTGTTCGAAGCTCCGGAGCGCGCCGCGGGCGAGGAGGTTTCGGAGCACTGACGGCCCCGCGCCCGTCTGCATCCGTATCTCGGCCGCGACGGCCGGACGACCGAGGGCTTCGAGGTAGGCCAGGATCTCCTTTCCGCGCCGGCTTCCCTTCAAGCTCCGCGCTCGCTCCTCGGGCGTGCCGGCTCCGGGAGCGTAGGCGATTTCCGAACGCGGCTTTCGCTCTCGCGCGGCGGACACGGCGCGCAGGAAACCGCGTTCTTCGAGGGACCTCAGAGCTTCCTGCCGGCCGGCTACGGGCAGGTCGCTCAAGGCCACCGCTGCTCCCTCGCGAAGCCGCTCGAGGATCTCTCCCTCCGCGCCGCCCGGGCGGGAGAGCGCGCCCCGTTCGGTGATACGGTACCGGACGGTGCCCGCCGCGGGCAGCCGCGCGGGCAGCGCGGTCTTCAGGACCTCCCCGGTCGAGGCGAATGATCTGCGCGCGACGCGCTCCACGGCCGCCAGGAGCTCCGGCGGACAGACTGGCTCGACATCCAGGACCCCGACGATCTCCCGCAAGCCGGGTGTGTCTTCCCCCTCGTGCGCGAGAACGACGCCCGTCAGCGCGCGCTCGCCGAACGGCACGCGAACCCGAGCCCCCGGCTCCGGCATCGCGAACGCCGCCGGCACGCGATAGGAGAAGTTCTTACGGATGGGAAGTGGAAGGGCGACCGAGATGATGCGGCTCGCTACTGCTCCGCTTCCAGGGGATTCGGGCTTTTCCGCGGCCGAAGCCATCAGAAAGAAGCTATCAGTTCTCAGTTTTCAGTTATCAGTTCCGGGATCAGCCCGGTAAACTGTGGACTGAGTACTGAGAACTGGAAACTAGGTCCGCGAGGGGATCGGCGTGTCGTCCTCTTCGGCCTCATCGCGGACGAAGACGTAGGAACGCCGTTGGGGATCCCAGCGGTAGCGACGGACGGCCTCGTCGGCCAGATCGGGCGTGATCAGCACCGCGTCGCGATCGATCGAGAGATCCCCTCGCGCCAGCGTCACGTCGCGTTCGATGAAGGCCCCGGATTGAAAGGCCGGGCCGGCCGAATCGGCGCGGCCGATGAACACGACGACCGAGAACCAGGGGGTGTCGCGGCCGGAGTCGCGCCGCACGAACGCCAGGATGAAATCGAGGATGCCGTCGTCGTTCAGGTCTCCACGAACGAAAAACGGGTGGTAAACCCCGTAGAGACGGCGGACGTCGCTTTCCCCATCCCGAGCGGGCTGGCGGTCCGCGTCGGTCGCGATCCGAAGATCCGTGTGCTGCCGGAGAAAATCCTCCACGGCGGCTTTCTCGGCGGACTTGAAGGCGTAGGCGCCCGGGTTGACGTGCGCCGCCGGCACTCGCGCCGAGCGCCCGGTGTCTTGCGGAGAGGAAGCGGCGGGAACGGCAGCGACGGAGGACGCGCTTGCCTTGTGACAGGCCAGGATCGCCGCGGCGCAGAAGATCGCCACGGCTACGTCCTTCCGGGCCTTCAAAAACCTGATCATCTCTCCTCCTCCAGCCGGTTCATTCTAACCCGTCACCGCGGGTGGCTCGCCCCGACGCTCTCGAATCCATCCGAGTGCTGCGAACGTGTCCAGGTACCGTCGTTCTGCCCCTGGTCGCGGAAGCGACAAGAGCAGATCCTTCGCTTCGCTCAGGATGACGGGGGTAGGGTCACCTCGACACCTCTTAAGAGATACATCCAGTAGATGACCGGCATGCGGCCGCCGCGACGTGCTCTGCCCCGGTCGCGGCGCGCTTGCGCGGGATCAAGCGAGCGATCGAGGCCGCATCCGGCCGAGTCGCTCGCCGGTGCGCCGCCGGCGCAGATCCCGCGCAAGCGCGGAGCGACGTGCTAGGGTTCGACCAGGAGAGAAGGAGAACATCCTTGAGAGAAGAGCGTGACAGCCTCGGGGTGCGGCAGATTCCGGACGAAGCGTATTGGGGCGCGCAGACCTCGCGCGCCCTGGAGAATTTTCCGATCTCGGGCGAGGTGGCCCATCCCGAGATGGTTCGCGCGTTCGCCCGGATCAAGAGGGCGTGCGCGGAGACCAACGGCGACCTCGGCCGGCTCGACGCGCGAAAGGTCGCCGCGATCGTGCAGGCCTGCGACGAAGTCCTGGCGGGACGGCACAAGGAACAGTTCGTCGTGGACGTGTACCAGGCGGGGGCCGGCACCTCCTTTCATATGAATGTCAACGAGGTCCTGGGCGGGCGGGCCGCGGAGATTCTCGGGGCAACCCCCGGGGACCGCGCGGCCGTCAACCCAAACGACGATGTCAACCTGGGGCAGTCCACCAACGACACGTTCCCGACCGCGCTCCACATGGCTGCGATCGCCGTCGGAAGGACGCTTGCGGAGGAAGTCGGGAAACTTGCGGATTCCTTCGAGCGCAAGGGCCGGCAGTTCGCTTCCATCGTCAAGTCCGGCCGGACGCATCTGATGGATGCCGTCCCGGTCACTCTCGGACAGGAGTTCCGCGCCTTCGGTTCCGCCGTCGCGCACCGGCGGGAGGCGCTTTTGCATTCGCTCGACGCCCTGCGCGAGCTGCCGCTCGGCGGCACGGCGGCCGGCACCGGCATCAACACGCCGGCCGGCTTTCGGCAGCGGGCGATCGAGAAGCTCTCGAAGCTCGCGCTCGAGGACTTCCGTCCCGCCTCCGATGCCCGGGAGGGTCTGCAGAGCCGCGCGGCCGCCGGCGACTACTCGGCGGCGCTTCGGGGTCTGGGCGTTGAGCTTGGCCGTATCGGGAACGATCTGCGCCTGCTGGCGTCGGGTCCGGCGACGGGCCTGGACGAGATCCGCCTTCCCGCCGTACAGCCGGGCTCCTCGATCATGCCGGGCAAGGTCAACCCGTCGCTGGTCGAGTGTCTGAACATGCTCTGCTTCCAGTTGATCGGTCTCGACACCGCCAACGCGCTGGCGGTCGGCGCCGGCCAGCTCGACTTGAACGTCATGATGCCGCTGCTGGCTCACAACCTGACTCGCGGCCCGCAGTTGTTCATCAACTTCCTCCCCGTCCTGCGAGAGAAGTGCGTGGACGGGATCACGGCAAACCCGGAGAAGTGCCGCCACTACCTGGAAGAGTCGCCGTCCGTCGTCACGGCGCTCACGCCCAGGATCGGCTACGCCAGGGCGGCGGAAGTCTTCAAGGAGGCGGTCGCCCGGGGCGTCCGCGTCCGACAGATCCTCCTCGAGAAGAAAGTCCTGACCGAGGAAGAGCTCGACGCCGCGATGACCCCCGAAGCGCTCCTGGGTCCTCTGGAATAGCCGCCCCAGGCCGTCAAGCGTCAAACGTAAGACGTTAGACGAAGTGCCGAAAAGCCTTTACCTTTTACGTTTATCGTTTTACGTTTTACGGCTAAGGAGGGCGAACCATGACCTGGCCACAAGACTGGCAGACGAACGTCCTGTTCCTCCTCCGGTGGGGTCATTTCCTTGCGGGCATCACCTGGATCGGCCTGCTCTATTTCTTCAACCTCGTCAACGTCAGCTTCATGAAGGAGCTCGACGCGGCGAGCAAGGGAAAGGTTGTGCCGAACCTGATGCCCAAGGCGCTCTGGTGGTTCCGTTGGGGCGCGGTCTGGACGGTCTTCTTCGGCTTTCTCTATTACCTCTTCCTCCTCGGCACCGAGAAGATCACCGGCCGGATCCTCGTTTTCCTCGTCGCGTGGACGGTCGCCTGGCTGATCGTTGCGGCCCTGCTGCGGATTTCAGTCGCCGGAGGACCGCTCAAGGACGGGCGCGTTCTCGCCGCCGCCATCGCCATCCTCGTGCTGCTCGTCTCCTGGGGCGCGGTCTCCTTCATGCGCAGCGGCGGCAGCAACCGCACCGTCGCGATCGCGATCGGCGGCGGAATGGGCTATGTGATGTTCATGAATGTCTGGATGATCATCTGGCCGCTCCAGCGGAAGATCATCGCCGCCACGAAGGCGACCGCCGAGACGGGCGCCCCGGCGCCCGCCGACATGCCCAGGTGGGCACGCCGCGCCTTCCTCGCTTCACGCACGAACGCCTGGCTCTCCATCCCCATGCTCTTCTTCATGGGCGCGGCGAGCCATTTCCCCATCTTCGGCGCGATCCCGCAGTAGGAGACGCGGCCGGCGGCTTGGCTCTCAGGCCTTCCGCTCGCCGGAGACGAGGTAATCGCGGACGAGCTTCATGTCCTCCCAGACGTCCTTCTTGCGCTCGGGAGAGCGCAGGAGGAACGCGGGATGGAAGGTAGGCATGACGCGCACTCCGCGCGCCGTACGCCAGCGTCCGCGCATCCGGCCGATCGGCTCGTCGGTCTCGAGGAGCGCCTGTGCGGCGAACGTGCCGAGGGTGACGATCACTTTCGGAGAGATCAGGCGGATCTGCTCATCCAGGAACGGACGGCACGCCGCCACTTCGTCCGGTTCCGGGTTGCGGTTGTTGGGAGGACGGCAGTTGTGGACCACGCCGCCTGCGGTCACGAAGTTATGCGTGTCTTCGACATCGATGCAAAAGAAAGTGACGTCGTGTCGAGCGCGCAACGTGATGTCCTCGATCTCGACCTCGTCGTAGAGAACCTCCGGAGTTTCTCGTCCGAATCGAGCCGGATCGTAGGGAGCTCTTACCGAGACGTCGGGATGGAGCTTGTATCTCATCGCGGGAGGAACGTACGGCGCGATGCGCTCCGACAGCTTTCGCGTCGTCGGAACGTCGAAGAAGAGCCGCCCCCGCATGGCCTTTGCCGGAAGGCCGACTCGAGTGAGTTCCCTTATGAGAATCTCGAGATCTCCCGGCGCGAAACCGCAAGTTGCAATCTCCGCCAGGGGGCGACGAGTCGGTCGAATACGCGTATAGCCGTCGTCCATGAACCAGACAGCAAGGATGCGATCGTTCAATCGACCCGCCAATGACGGCGGGACACGCTTCTTCGGCCGATAGAACTCGTGCCGAATGACTCCAAGGGCCCGATGCGCAAGGGTGCGCACTTGAATGACCGGATACGACTTCGGACCCCCCACCACAGCCGCGACTGCGAACTTTTGAGAACGAGGACTCAATTCTCCGAGGAGATCCGACTTAAACGCGGCGTAGTCGGCCTGAACGGCGGAGTGGGAGAAAGATAGGGACGCAGTATCAGAATCGAGATTCCCATCTCCGAGAAGCGTGCCCCAGACGACATCTCTGGCGAGAGGACTGAGGCCCTGCCCGGTCGCGATTCGTGCGCCCGGCTCTAGTCGTTCGACGGGAACGTAACCCTGATCGGTCAAAACGGGGTGGTCACCGGTCAACTGAACGGCCGTTTGGGAGGAGCCGACCCGCTTGCCTGAGCGGTATGTCAGGCGAAAAACACGACGACCGGCTAGCGGGCTGCAATGCCAGCCGATCACACGCCGAGCAACAATCCGGCCGGCGTCGTCGACGGACATGACAGTTCCGTCGTATTGCCGGCGAACGATACGCCCGATCCGTTCCCAAGAACCGTCACCTAACTGAACCGGCGCGTTGTACCTGAGGCATTTCAGGACATTGCAAATATAGACGTCTTCGCGTTTCCTTCCCATCGCTTCGATGATCTTGGTCAAAAGCTGGCCGGCTTTGCCAACGAAGGCGAGGCCCTGGAGGTCTTCCTCGTGGCCGGGGGCTTCTCCCACGAACATCAAGTCGCCTTTCGGGTTTCCCTGACCGAAGACGATGTTCGTCCGGCCCCTCGACAGCTTGCAGCGCGGGCAGCCGGCAAGGAACTTCTGGAGGGCGGGAAGATCCGGCATCGAGCCGGGGATCAGACCGGGGACCCCTCGGGGCGCTTCGAGGAAGAGATCCGTCACGCCGAGGTCGCGAAAGAACTTGAGTTGATCGTGAAGGGAGTCGGCCGGCAGATCGGCGGGCACGCCGGCAGTTTACGTCGACCGAACCGAAGAAGTCGATGGCCGGAGTTCGAGGAACGCGTCCCAGATCTTCTCGGCGACCTCTCTCTTCGAGCGGCGCGAAACGATCTCTTTAGCGCCGTCTCGCCGGAGGATCAGGACTTCGTTCTCCTGCGCGTCGAAGCCGATATCGCCACGGCCGACGTCGTTGACGACGACGATGTCGGCGCCCTTGGTTTCCATCTTCCGGCGGCCTCGAGGTTCGAGATCTTCCGTCTCGGCCGCGAAAGCCAGGATGGTCTGACTCTTGTGGAGAGGCTTCAGGCTGGCCAGAATGTCGAGTCCGGCGACCAACCGCAGCGAGCGGTCGCCGTCTCCCCGATGAAGCCGTCCGGCGCTTTCCTGAGGGATGAAATCCGCGACGGCGGCAGCCATCGCCAGGCCATCGCACTCGGGGAACTCGCGGACCAGAAGCCCGTGCAGATCCGCCGCCGTCTCGAAGGAGAGGAACCGGACTCCTTCCGGCCGGGCAAGCTCCGTCGGGCCCGAGAGGAGCGTCACGACGGCGCCCCGATCCCGGGCCGCTTCCGCGAGGGCGTAGCCCATTCGCCCGCTCGAGCGGTTCGAGAGAAAACGGATCGGGTCCACCGGCTCGCGCGTCGGGCCCGCCGTCACGAGAAGACGCAGATCGGCGAGGTCCCGCTTCGCGCGGCTGAGTATGTCCCAGGCACGACCGACGACGTTCTCCGGCTCGGCCATGCGCCCCACGCCCTCGTGGCCGGAAGCCAGAGACCCCGACCCGGGCCCGACCAGGCGCGCGCCGCGCGCCGTCAGCATCGCGACGTTGCTTCGCACCGCCGGACTTTCCCACATCGCCGTCTCCATTGCCGGCGCGAGGAGGATCGGCCCGCGGTGAGCGAGGAAGTAAGTCGAGAGGAAGTCGTCGGCCAGGCCATTGGCGAACTTCCCGATCGTGTGCGCCGTCGCCGGCGCGACGAGCAGCAGGCCGGCCCAATCGGCGAGCGTCACGTGATCCACGGCCGGCGTGTTGCCGTCTCCCCACACTTCGGTGTGGACCGGCCGCTTGGACAGCGTCGCGAACGTCAGCGGCGCCAGGAACTCGCGTGCGCCCCGCGTCATCACGACCTGGACATCCGCGCCGCGCTCGATGAGCCGGCGCAGGATCTCGGCCGTCTTGTAGGCGGCGATCCCGCCCGTGACACCCAGAACGATGTGGTACATGACGCGAGGGGCGCGGCGCTCTATGAGCGACGTTCTCTCACACCCGCGCTTGCTCCTCCGCCGGACTCTCTTCGGTGGATTCGGCCGTGCCCTCCTCGAGCACGCCCCCTTCCGGGCCGTAGTCCCACCGGATCAGATTCTGCTCGAACTCCTGGGCGGCCAGGCGTGTGGGCTTGACCGGCCGGTCGGTTTCGATCTTGGGCCTGGCACCGCGCATCAGTTGTTCGGCGCGGCGGGCGATCAACAGGGCCAGACGGAACTTGCTGTCCACACCTTCGGGTATCTTCTGAATCATGTCGCAATCCCCTCTAATGAAATTCTCTGCGGATGCGTTCCAGACGCGCTGCCTGGCGGGCCGGTGTCAGCCTTCTGGCCCGAACCACTGATTCTAACTCAAGACTGGCCCGATTCAGATCGTCATTGACGATAACGTACTGAAAATCCTCGGCTTGTTGCACTTCCTTGGCTGCGTTGATGAGCCGCTTCCTGACCGACTCCTCCCGGTCCAGCCCGCGGGCCACGAGCCGCCTCTCCAGTTCCGCGGGAGAGGAAGGGACGATGAAAATCGCGACCGCCTCGGGATAGGCGAGCCGAATGTCCCGCGCGCCCTGCACGTCGATGTCGAGCACCACATCCTCGCCGGCGGCCAGGTGCGGCAGGACCTCGGCGCGCGAGGTCCCGTAGATGTGGCCGTGGACCTCGTTGTGCTCCAGGAATTCATCCCTCTGGACCATTCGCTGAAACACCTCCGCGGTCACGAAGTGGTACTCGCGCCCCTCCTGCTCCCCCTTGCGCATCGATCGGGTCGTGTGGGAAACCGAGAAGTGAAGCGGCTCGCCCGGCGGGTTCTCCAGCAGGCGGCGGATCAAGGTCGTCTTTCCTCCACCCGAAGGAGAGGACACGATGAACAGGTCGCCACGGCCAGGGCCGGTCATTCCACGTTCTGGACTTGTTCGCGGACTTTCTCGGTCTCAGATTTCATCTCCAGGACTTCGCGGGTCAGCTCGAGGTCTCGCGCCTTGGATCCCAGAGTATTGAGCTCTCGCAGGATCTCCTGCGAGAGAAAGTCGAGCCTCTTGCCGACGGGTCCGTCGGCGGAGTCGAGGAGATGACCGAACTGCTCGAGATGTCCTTCCAGCCGCTGCAGCTCTTCGGCGATGTCGGAGCGGTCGGCGGCCAGCGCCGCTTCCTGTTCGAGGCGGCCCGAGTCGAAAGCGACCTGGGGAAAGAGCGTTTGAAGGCGCTCCCGGAGTATGGCGTGGATCGTCCGCGTGATCTCCTCGCGCCGGGCCGAGAGGAGACGGACCTTCGCCCGCAGGAATCCGATACGCTCGGCCAGGTCCGCTCCGACGAGCTTGCCTTCCGCCTCTCGCATCCCGACGAGCGCCGCTGCGGCTTCCTCCGCCACGCTTGCCACGGCCGAGACTTCCTCGGTTGTGAAGCCTTCCCCTCCTGTTTCCACCGAGAAAATCTGGGGGATCGTCAGCAGATCCCGCGCCTCCAGGCGTCCCGTGACCGGGAACTTCGCCGACAGGGCGTCGAAACGGGCGAGCACCGCCTGGAGCAGGCCCTCGTCGATCGACACTTCTCTCTCGGCGCCGGCACCCCGCTTGATCCGCAGCGTGACCTCGACCTTGCCGCGTGCCAGGTGGCGGGAGAAGATGCGCCGCAGGACCGGCTCGAGTTCGGTCTCCGTCTCGCGCACCTTGACCGTCAGGTCGAGGAAACGATGGTTGACGCTGCGCACGACGACGTCCGCCGAGGCATCCGGTCCCATCGGCCCATGCGCCCGGCCGAATCCGGTCATGCTCCGGATCATGACGCGTTTCCGCCCTGCTCCCTTCCCGGAGCCTCCTCTTCGCCCCCGAAATACTGCATGTCGTGAAGCCTGCGGTAGAGCCCTTGCCGAGTCAAGAGCTCGCGGTGGGTGCCTTCCTCGACGATCCGGCCGCGGTCCAGCACCACGATCCGGTCGGCGCGGCGGACCGTCGAGAGGCGGTGGGCGATGACGAGAGTCGTGCGGTCCTTCATGAGGTTGGTGAACGCGCGGGCGACGAGCGCTTCGGACTCGGAGTCGAGCTGGGAGGTCGCCTCGTCCAGGATCAGGATCGGGGCATCCTTGTACAGGGCCCGCGCGATGGCCAGCCGCTGCCTCTGCCCTCCCGAAAGCCGCCCCGCGTCCTGCCCGAGAGGGGTGTTGTATCCGGCCGGCAAGGCTTCCACGAACTCTTCCGCGTAGGCCGCGCGCGCGGCTTCCCGGACCTTCTTCTCGGGGGGCGAGTCCTGGCCGTAGGCGATGTTGTCTCGCGCGCTGGAATCGAAGAGGATGGTCTCCTGCGTCACGACGGCGATCTGACGGCGCAGAGACGCGAGCCTCACGTCGCGCAGGTCCATCCCTTCGATTGTGATCACGCCCGCCGTCGGGTCGTAGAGTCTCGGGAGGAGGTTGACGAGCGTGGTCTTCCCCGCTCCCGACGGGCCCACGATCGCCACGGTCTCGCCCCGCCGGATGATGAGCGTCACGTCCCGGAGGACGGGTTCCCCGGCGTACGCGAATGAGACCCTCTCGTAGCGGATCGCGGTGGCGAAGGGGGGAAGATCCGGCGCTCCCGGCTTCTCGACGATCTCGCTCCGGCTGTCCATCAGGTCGAAGATTCGCCGGGCGGAAGAGAGCGCGAGCTGGACAGCCATGTTGATGCGCGTGATGTCCTTCAAGGGCTTGTACATCATCATCAGCGCCGCCAGGAACGTGAGGAGATCCCCCGGCGTCATCGCCCCGGCGTGGATCCGCGCGGCGGCATAGACGAAAAGAGACGCCAGGCCCACGCCGGCCAGCGTTTCCATGAGCGGTGAGTTGAGCGCCTGGATCCGGACAGTTTTCCGGTTGGCTCGGAAATACGCCTCGTTGACCTCCTCGAACCGCCTCTCCTCGAAGGGCTCCATCGCGTACGTCTTGATCACCGGGTTGGCGCGGAGCGTTTCCGACAGCAACGCTCCCATTTCACCGATCCGCTCCCTTGTCGCGGTCGCGGCGCGGCCGAGGCGGCGCGTGTTGTTGATGATCGGAAGCAGGACGAACGGCGCCAGGAGAAACACGAGGAGCGCGAGCCGCGCATCCAGCGAAAAGACGTAGACCAGCAGGAGCAGGAGCGTCAGGAACCCCTGTACGAGGTCCGTCAGGTTGTGCCCGAAGGCGTGCTGAATCTGCTCAACGTCGGACAGCATCCGGCTCATCAGATCGCCCGTGGAACCCTGGGAGTAGAAACGCGTGGACTGGGAGAGGAGTCGCCGGTAGGCGTCGCGCCGCAGGTCGCGCACCATCGCGACGCCGATTCCGTTCAATTCGAATTCGGAGAAATAGGAGAAGAGACTCTTCGAAAAGAGCGCGATGAACAGCAGCACCGGGACGGCGTACCGTAGCGAGATTCCTCGAGCCTCCGCGGCCTGGCGTGCCGCCGCGTATCCCTCGTCCAGCCACCGGAGCAACGGACCGCTCCGGGAGGCGGCGGCGCCGCGCAGCCCGCCGAAAGACTCCGCCGCGCCCGGACCCAGCGCGTCGTCGAAGACTCTGCCGACCAGATACAGCATGGCCACCGCGGACAGCGAGACAATCGCCATCGCTCCGATCGCCGCCAGGGCGCGGGCGCGGTATCGCGCGAAATAGAGGAGCAGTCGGCGGAAGGTCTTCACTGCCGCGCGGCCGCCAGATCGAAAAGAAGCCTCAAGACACCGTCATTAGAACACTAGCAGGCCGGTCATCGGTGCCCCGGCAGGCTGCAGATCCCGCGCAAGTTCGAGCAACGTCCTCTGGCCCCGGTCGCGGCACGAGGAGTCTCCCAGAGGGGAGGAGCCTCGCGCCGCGGGAGGCACAGCGAGCGAAGGGACCAGGCGAGCGATTGAGGCCGCAACCGGCCGAGTCGCTCGCCGGTGCGCCGGCAGGCGCAGGCCCCGAAGCGAGCGGAGCCGACGAGTTACGGCGCCGCGGCCGCCTCTGGCTCGAGGAGATCCTCGTCGAACTTGGGATGCGGGACGTCAAGGAAGGTCTCGACGCCGGCGCTCGTCCTCGTCCGGCGCGCGATCCATCTCGCGTACCAGGCCTCGAGGTTGAGCAGAAGCCACAACTTGTTGTAACGGCGCTGGGCACCCCCCTCGACCAGTGAGCGGACGGCGAACGCGTCGATCACGCCGTCGGAGGCCAGGAGACCGCGCTCGAGAATCGCGAGAGCCGAATCCCTCTGCCGTCCTCCCACCCAGCGCTTGAAAGGAGGAGAGAACCCTGACTTGGGTCTCGTCCGGATGGCTTCGGGCACCAGAGGCTCGACAGCTTCCCGGAAGGCGACCTTCGTCGAGCCCGGGCGCAGGAGCCGGTGCGGCGAGAGAGAGAACGCGTACTCGACCAGGCCTCGGTCGAGCAGCGGGACTCTGGCTTCCAGGCCGACGGTCATCGTCGAGCGGTCGACCAGCGCCAGGCCGTTGTCGGGCAGGTAGGTGTGAAGGTCCAGCCACAGGAGGCGATGCGTGATCGGAAGGTCGGGCCTGTCGAACTGGCGGAACAGGCGCGCGGGATCGCCCGGCGCGCGGCGAAGGACGCGCCGTTGCTCGGATTGCGAGAAGAATCCGCGCACGGCGAAGTAGCGCTCGGCGAACTCCGGAGCCAGCAGACGGGCCGTCCCTGCCAGGCGGCTCGCCAGAGGATGCTCCGCCAGCGGACGGACGATGCGGCTCCAGAGGGAAGAGAAGATCCCTTCGAGGGCGCCCCACCTCTCGCGCCGCGACTGATAGCGCATCATCGTCTCGTGCCACCCGTACCCGCCGAAGACTTCGTCACCGCCGTCGCCGCTCAAGACGACCTTGACCCGCTTGCGCGACATTCGCGCGAGATCGAGCATCGCGAGGGCCCGCGAGTCGTACAGCGGTTCGTCGTAGACCTCCGCGCACCGCGAGAGCGCGGAGGCGAGCCCGTCCATTCGCAGGATCTCCTCCTCGTGCCGTGTGTTGAACGACCGTGCCGCTCCACGCGCGTAGCGGACGTCGGCAAGGTCGCCATCGGTGTAACCGACGGAGAAGGTCGGAAAGTCGGAGCGTCCCCGGGACGCCAGGGCCACGATGGTCGTGGAGTCGAGTCCCCCCGACAGAAAGGCGCCCACGGGCACGTCGGAGACCATGTGGGACGAGACAGCCTGCCGCAGGCGCTCGCGCAGCTCGTCGGGATCGTCGCGGACCTCGCGCCGCTCGAGCTCCCAGTACGGCCGGACTTCGAGCCGGCCGCTCTCCGGCTCGTAGAGCAGATTGTGGGCGGGCGGCAGCTTTCGGATGCCGGCGAAGATGCAGCGGTCAAACGGGACGTAGCCGTAGGCGAGGTAATCGCAGAGCCCATCGGGATCCAGTCGCGCGCCGATCGGCTCGAGCGCCAGCAGGGCCCTGGGCTGGGATGCGAACACGAGCCCGCCTGGCAACCGCGCGTAGTAGAGCGGCTTGATGCCGAACCGGTCGCGGGCGAGCAGGAGCCTTCTCTCGCGCTGAGACCAGAGAGCAAGGGCGAACATCCCTTCGAGGTGCTCGAGTCCCTTCGGGCCCTCCCGGTCGAGCCATCGCTGAGCCACCTCGCCGTCGCCGTCGGAAGAAAAGCGCTCGCCCCTCGATTCCAACCGGGCCCGCAACTGCCGGAAGTTGTAGACCTCGCCGTTATGAACGAAGACCGAGCCTCCGTCGGGAGCGAGGAAGGGCTGCGCGCTCCGAGGCGACGGATCGAGAATTGCCAGGCGCGTGTGACCGAAAAGCGCGCGCCCTTCGGGAGAGCGCCAGGTTCCACGGCCGTCGGGGCCACGCGCGGCCAGACGCTCCAGGGCGCCATCCAGCGCGTCCGCGGGAAGAGGGTCGCGCCCGACCCAGCCCACGATCCCGCACACTAGAGACAGGCCCCCGTGGTGAGCGGCGTCCGCGAATACCCTCGCCGCGATACCGTCGTGCAGCGGAGTCTCGGCATGGTTGCCATTGCGTTGCGGGATCTGGGCTCGGGCACGGCTCAACAGATAGTACGACGAGCGTCTCCCGGACTGGATGGGTAGAGGCTTGGCCCCGACGGCTTACGCCCCCGAACGCGCGGAATCCAGGACCTCGATCACGGCATCCGCGGCTCGCTCGCTGCCGCCCGGTGGACCCAGGCGCGCCGACACGAGAGCGAGACCGTCGCGCATCCGGCGCAGGCGCTCGGGAGACCCGAGAAGCGCCGCACCCTCCCTTTCCAGTCGGTCGGCGTTGACGTCCTGCTGGAGAAGTTCGGGGACGACTTGTTCCCCGGCCACGATATTGACGAGGGAGATCCAGGGGACACGAACGAGGAGCCTGCCGACCGCGAAGCTCGCCCGGGAAGTCCTGTACACGACGACCATCGGCGTTCCACAGAGGGCCGCCTCGAGCGTCGCCGTTCCCGAGGCGACGAAGGCGAGATCCGCCGTCGCGAGCAGAGCGTGCATTCCCGAGACGGCGAGTGTGATGCCCTTCTCCGCGGATCCGGTGAACAGGTCTTCGGGCAGCCCCGCGGCCCGGATCGCGATGAGCTCGAGGTCGAGGCCTCTTGCCAGGCGGACCGCGGCCTCCGACATCGGCGGCCAGTGACGGCGCAGCTCCGCCGTGCGGCTGCCCGGCAGCAGAAGGAGCCGCCGGCGCGATCCGGGAGGTCGAGGGAAGGGCCGCTGGAGACCCTCACGCACGTCATCCACGAGCGGATGCCCCGCCCACACCGCGTCGGCGCCGAGCCGCCTGTAGATCTCGGCCTCGAAGGGGAAAAGCGTGATGATGCGGCGCGCCCGGCGCACGATCGTTCGTGCCCTCCCGCGCCGCCAGGCCCAGACCTGAGGACTGACGTAATAGATGAGAGGGATACCGAGACGACGAAGTCTGCGGGCGAGCAGGCCGTGGAAGTCGGGAAAGTCGATCAGGATGGCGGCGTCCGGACGCTCTCGCCGCGCGCCGGCGACGAGCGCGCGCAGGGCCCGCGTCAACGCCGGCAGCTTCTCCAACACCTCGGAGATTCCCACGACGGAGAGGTCCTCGGGGGAAACGATCGCCGAGAGTCCCTCCGCGCGAAGGCGAGGCCCTCCCATGCCGAACGCGCAGAGACCCGGCCGCTTCTTTCGAAGAGCGGACAGCAGTCGCGCTCCGTGAAGGTCTCCTGAAGCTTCGCCTGCGGAAATGAGGAGTTTCAAGGAGGGGAGATTAGATCAGAGGCTCTGTTAGAATTCGCCGCCCCCCATGCCTCCGCCCGCAGGCAGCCGTTTCAAGACCGCGCTCGTGGGCTGCGGCCGGATCGGGGAGCGTCACGCGCGCATCCTCGCGTCGAGTCCGGAGTCGCGGCTGGTCGGACTGGTGGACTCGGAACTCGCCAAGGCCCAGTCCTACGCTCGCAAGCACGGGGGCCGCCCGTACGCGGAGATCCGCGAGATGATCGCCGCGGAGTCTCCGGATATGCTGGCTGTCTGCACGCCGTCGGGAGTTCATGCGGAAGGAGTCATCGCGGCCAGCCGCGCCGGCGTACGCAACATCGTCGTCGAGAAACCGATGGCGCTGCGTCTTCCGGACGCCGACGCGATGATCGAAGCGTGCGATGAGAGCGGAGGACGGCTCTTCGTCGTCCAGCAGAACCGCTACAACCTGGCGATCCAGAAACTGCGGGAAGCGCTGGAAGCGGGAAGGTTCGGCAGGCTTGTCCTGGGCTCTGCGCGCGTGCGCTGGTGCCGGAGGCAGGACTATTACGACCAGGCCTCCTGGCGCGGGACCTGGGCGATGGACGGAGGAGTCTTCTCCAACCAGGCCTCACATCACGTGGACATGCTCGCCTACATGATGGGCGAGGTCGCGTCGGTCAAGGCAATGGCGGCGACACGCCTCGTGTCCATTGAAGCGGAGGACACCGGGCTCGCTCTGCTGCGTTTTTCGAGCGGCGCGCTCGGCGTGATCGAAGCCACGACGGCCGCCCGGCCGGTCGACCTGGAGGGCTCCATCTCGATCCTGGGCGAGAACGGCACAGTCGAGGTCGGGGGATTCGCCATGAACGAGATGACTGTCTGGAAATTCCAGGATGAGACGCCTGAAGACGCCGGGATCCTGGAGCGCTACCAGACGAATCCGCCGGACGTCTACGGGTTCGGCCATCATGAGTTCTACAGGGGCGTCTTCAAGGCAATCCAGCGGGAAGAGAAACCCTTCGTCGACGGCCTGGAAGGGCGCAAGTCCCTCGAGGTCATCACGGCCATCTATGAATCCATCGAGAGCGGCCGGGAGGTCCATTTTCCTTTCACGCCGGAGCACTCAAGGCTCGGGAAGCGGGAGGCGGGAGCCGGGAGGCGAGCCGGAACATGATCCCCCTCTCCCGCGTCACGGTCACGCCGGAAATGAAAAAGGTGATCCTCGATGTCGTGGACTCCGGAAGGTTCATCCTGGGACCCGAGGTCAAGGCCTTCGAAAGAGAGTTCGCCCGATACACCGGGGTCTCGCACGCGATCGCGGTGTCCCAGGGCACGGCGGCCATCCAACTCGCCGTGCAGGCGATCGGGCTCGTCCCCGGCGACGAGGTCCTCGTGCCGTCCATGACCGCTTTCCCGACGATCGAAGGGGTCATTCACGCCGGGGCAACCCCGGTCTTCGTAGACAACGACGCCTACGGATGCATGGACCCGCAGGACGCGCGCCGGCGGGTGACGGGCAAGACCGTCGGTATCGTCCCCGTGCACCTCTACGGGGGGGCGGCCGATCTGGACGGCCTGCACGGCCTGGCGCGCGATCGGGGACTCTGGATCATCGAAGACTGCTGCCAGGCCCACGGGGCTCTTCACGGCTCGCGGAAGGTCGGCTCGATCGGCAAGGCCGGCTGCTTTTCCTTCTATCCGTCCAAGAACCTGACGGTCTTCGGGGACGGCGGGATGGTGACGACCGAAGATCCCCGGATCGCGGATCGGGTTCGTCTGCTTCGGGACCATGGACGCAGCGACAAGCATACCCACGTCGAAGTCGGATACAACCTGCGTTTCAACGAGATGCAGGCGGCTGTCGGCCGCTGCCAACTCGCGCTTCTCGAGGACTTCATCGCGAAGCGGCGCGCCATCGCGGCCCGGTACGACGCCGCCCTTTCCAAGATCGCCGGGCTGACCATCCCGAGCGAGCGGCCGGGCACGCGGATGGTGTATCACCTCTACCCTCTGCGCTGCCGCGACACGGCCACGCGCGACGCGCTGCGCGAAAGCCTCAGGGTCCGCGGCATCGAGACCGGCATCCACTACCCGATCGCGAACCACCTTCAGCCGGCGATGGCCTCGCGCGGCGCCCCCCCGTTCCTGCCCGAGTCGGAAGCCCTGGCGCGCACGACAGTCTCACTGCCGATGTTCCCGACGCTGTCGGACCCGGACGTCCAGACGGTGATCGCAGCCGTCAGAGACTTCTTCTGACGCCCGACCGGCTCGCGGCGATCCGGATACCCCGGATTCCTAAATCACTTTCTTTGCCAGTTGCAGGCTCGGATCCTGCGTGGTGTTGTCGGCGGTCGCGCCATAGACGATGAGGCTTCCCGAATCGACCGAGATCTGGATCGAGTCATTTGCGCTGAGGGAAGCGCCCAGAAAATCCGCCGCGCTCCCCTGCTGGAAGAAGGTCGCCGGATAAGTCTTCGAAACCGTCTGCGTGACCGCTCCCCCCGCATTGCGGACGATCACCGTGATGGAAGCGCCCGAGGTGAGCGTGCGGACGCCGATATTGAAGCGGAACCTCGCGGGATCGATCGGCGCGACGAGCACCGCGCGCTGTCCTGCCGACAGGGCGTCCTCGGTCCGGATCTGGTCTTCGTTGAAGCCCGTGGTGCCGGCCGCGCCGGCGTCGTTGTAGATCCGAACGACCGTCAGGGGCGCAGGACCCGTCGTCGCGAGAAGGTCCAGCGTTCCCACGCCGGACTGACCCATCGCTGGCAGGAGATCTGTGAAATCGGTTGTCTGGTGAGGCGCGAGAGAGTAAGGGAGCGAAGGACCGCCGCTGCCTCCCGGAATACCCGACGGGTGGAAGATCAAGACGCCGGTGACGGCAAGCCCGCTGGAATTGTGGATCTGGACGGCGGTCTTGAAGAACGACCCCAGGGCGCCGGGGGAGGAAAGAACGACCGGCAGGACGCGCGTTCCGCCGGTGGTCGAGGGAGGCGCGGCCAGTTGAAGGCTCGGGTCCTGGGTGATGTTGTCGGCCGTGGCTCCGTAGAGGACGGCGCTTCCCGAGTCGATCGAGAAGGTGATGGACTCGCCTCCCGACAGCGGTGCACCCAGGAAGTCCGAAGCCGACCCCTGGACGAAGAACGTCGGCGCGAAGGTCTTCGGGAGCGTCCGCACCAGGTTGCCCTGTCTGTCTCGGATCGTAATCGTCATGGAGACTCCGGAACTCAGGGTCCGCACGCCGATGTTGAAGCGGGCGCGCGTAAAGTCGGGCGGAGCGAGCAGAATGCCGCTCGAGCCCGCGGAAAGGGCGTCGCCGGGCCGGATCTGCTCTTCGTTGAAGCCCGTCGTGCCGGCCGCGCCTGCGTCGTTGAAGATTCGAACAACCGACAGCGGCGCCGGGCCAGTCGTGGCGTTCAAGTCGAGCGTGCCGATGCCCGATACGCCGAGCGCCGGGAGAACGTCATCGGCGGACACGGTCTCGTACGGGTGCAGCCCGTAGGTCGCCGTCGGATCCAGGGCCGTCCCCGGGACCCCCTGAGGATGGAAGAAGATCGCTCCGAAGACCAGCGAAGGGGACGGATTGTGAAGCTGCGCAGAGGTCTTGAAGAAGGACGGCGGCACGCCGGGCGCCGAGACGACGACAGGCAGAACGCTGGAGACCGTTCCCGTCGTCAGCCTGCCGATTTTGTTTCCGTTGAACTCCGTGAACCAGATGTTGCCGTCGGGGCCTGGCGTGATGCCCTCGGGGAGACTGCTGCTACCGGCCGGGATTGCGAACTCGGCCACGACGCCCGAAGGCGTAATGCGCCCGATCTTTCCGCTGTCTTCGTCGAACCAGAGGTTTCCGTCCGAGCCTGTCCGGATACCGTCTCCTCCGGAGCCGACCGGAAACTCCGTGATGACCCCGGCGGTCGTGATGCGGCCGACCTTGCTGGCCGTCCTCTCGATGAACCAGAGGTTCCCGTCGGGGCCGGACGTGATTCCGAAGGGGCCGCTCCCGGGCGTGGGGAGAGGGAACTCCGTGATGACACCTGCTGTCGTAATGCGTCCGATCTTGTTCCCAGCGTTCTCCGTGAACCAGAGGTTTCCATCGGAACCGGCCGTGATCCCGGAAGGCCCGCTGCTGGCCGTGGGGATCAGAAACGCGGTCGCCACACCTTCGAACCCGATTCGCCCGATCCGATTCCCCGGGGCTTGGGCGAACCAGACGGCGCCGTCGGGTCCGATGGTGATTCCCCTGCTTCCGTCGCCGGGCCGGGAAAGGGGGATCTCCTGGAACATGCCTTCCGTGGTGATGTGGCCGATGAAGCTCCTCCCGGTCTCGGTAAACCAGAGTCCTCCATCCGGCCCGGTAATGATCCACGCGGGCTGGGTGCCCGCCACGGGAAGCGGAAACTCGGTGATCACGCCGGCCGTCGTGATCCGACCGATCTTGTTGGCGGTCTGTTCCGTGAACCACAAGTTCCCATCGAATGCGGCCGTGATCCCCAGCACTCCGCTGGAAGCCGTCGGGACCGGGAACTCCGTGATGAGCTGTCCGCGAGCCATATCAGCCAGAAGGAAGACGGGGGCCGCCAGGATCGCCGTGACGAACCATCGCTGACGCATGATCTCCTCCTTCGAGTGGACGCTCTGAGACAGGTTCTGGCCGGAAAGCCTACTACCACTGCCGCGGACGCGGCAAGGTCCCGTCAGGTGGAAGTGGCCACGCCGCCGGCCGCGCGTTGGCCGCCGGACCGCACGGAGGCACGCCCTCGGATCCAGCGGCGGTACCAGGCCTCCAGGTTCAGAAGCAGCCAGAGCTTGCTGTGGCGGCGCTGCGTCCCCCCCTCCACGAGCGAGCGGACCTCGCGCGGGCGAAGCAGACCGTCGGCGGCGAGGTCTCCTTCTTCGAGCGTCGCGAAGGCAGACTCGCGGTTGGCCCCGCTGACCCAACGCTTGAACGGAGGAGAGAAGCCGGACTTGGGGCGAGTCAAAATCGCCTCGGGAAGCCACGGGCGGATGGCGTCGCGAAAGGCGATCTTGGTCGCGCCGGGGCGCACGATCCGCTCGGGTGGAAGCGAGAAGGCGTATTCGACGAGCTGCCGGTCGAGCAGCGGCACGCGGGCCTCGAGCCCCGCCGCCATGGTCGAGCGGTCCACCAGCATCAGGTTGTTGTCCGGAAGATAGGTGTGCAGATCGAGGAAGAGCAGCCGTTGAGCCATCGGCAGGTCGGGCCGATCGAACTTCCGGAAGAGCCATGCGGGATCTTCGGGCGCGCGGCCGAGGACCCGTCTCTGCTCGGCGGCATTGAAGAATCCCCGGACCGGGAAGTAACGTTCCGGGAAGTCTCCCGCCAGAACGCGCGCAGAACCGGCGGTGCGGGAGACGAACGGAACGCCCGCGAGCGGCTCGATGACACCGCGGTAGAGGGCGGAGAGCCCCGAAGCCAGCGGCCCGAACCAGCCGCGCAGCGCCTCGTACCGCATCACGGTTTCATGCCAGCCGTAGCCGCCGAAGATCTCGTCGCCGCCGTCTCCCGTCAGCACGACCTTGACCGAGCGCCGCGCAAGGCGGGAGAGCTCGAGCACCGCGAGCGCCGTCGAGTCGTACAGGGGCTCGTCGTAAACCTCGGCCGCGCGGTCGAGCGCCGAGGACAGATCGCCGAGGTCGAGGATCTCCTCCCGATGCGCCGTGTGGAAGGTCTGCGCCGCGACCCGAGCGTAGCGGATGTCATCCTGGTTCCCGTCTCCGTACGCGACGGTGAACGTCGGGAAGGCGCCTTCGACCCGCGACACCGCCCGGGAGACGACGCTCGTCGAGTCGAGGCCGCCGGAGAGGAACGCTCCGACCGGGACGTCCGAGACGAGGTGCGAGGTGACGGCCGCGTCCAGCCTCGAGCGAAGCTCTTCGACGTCGTCGCAGATCTGCCGGCGCTCGAGCTTCCAGTACGGCGTCACGCCAACGCGCCCCGTCACGGCGTCGTACGTCAGTCGGTGCGCCGGGGGGAGCCTTCGGATTTCCGAGAAGAGCGACCGGTCGAAAGGGACGTAACCGTACGAAAGAAAATCCGAGAGCGCATCCGGGTCCAGGCGCGCGGAGACTCCGGGTATCTGCAGGAGCGCCTTCGGCTCGGAAGCGAACGCGAATCCTCCGGGCAGGGAAACGTAATAGAGCGGCTTGATCCCGATGCGATCGCGCGCGAGCAGGAGTGTGCGATCCCTCTGGTTCCACAGCGCCAGGGCAAACATCCCCTCGATGCGCTCCACGAGGCCAGTTCCCTCCCGGCGCAGCAGCCGGTGAGCGACTTCCCCGTCGCTTTCCGAGCCGAAGACTTCTCCGAGGGACTCGAGATCCCGCCGCAGCGAACGGAAGTTGTAGATCTCGCCGTTGTGTACGAACGCCGACTGCCCGTCCGGGGAGACCGACGGCTCCTTGCCGCGAAAGGACGGATCGAGGATCGCGAGCCGCCGGTGTCCCAGAATGGCCCGCCGGTCCGGGCTCGTCCACGTTCCGCTCCCGTCCGGTCCTCTCCGGTTCAGGGTCGCGAGAGCCCTCTCGAGCGCCGCCGGATCGATTCCCTCCGAGTCGATCCAACCCGCAATGCCGCACACGACGACGTTAAACGTTAAAGGTAAAACGTAAGACGGAGAACCAACCTCTCGCGTACGGATTCCACGTTGTTACGTTTCACGTCTTACGGGTTAGGAGGGGAAGGGATACATTAACCAGGCGACGGCGAGCGCTCCCACGACGAGAGCCAGAAACAGCTTGACGAAGAGGGCCACTCGCTCTCGTCTCTCATTGCGCCACAGGAGAGCGAAGAAAAGGGAGATGAGCAAGGCATAGATCGTCATGATCAGGAAGTGATCGACCGGGATGAGCGATCCAGCTGGCTTCACGGCTTTCTCCCGACCGCGATGTCGTAGGCATCGAGCATCAGCAGGAGGTTCATGAGACCGGCCGTCAACAGATAGGCGCAGCCATACTCGTAGGTCACCGAGAGGATCGAGCCGTTCGGATTCGCCGACACCAGGCGCGCCGCGAGATTCAGGAGACCGGCCCCGTACACCGCAAACGTGGCGAGGATCGTCAGAGGCTGTCCGGCCTCGGGCGAATAGAGTCGCCCTTCGAACGAGAGGCCGAGCAGGAACGTCGCCGTGACGATCGCGGCGTAGAGGATCGCCGTCCGCGGGCGCCTCAGGTAGAAGTGTCCCAGCCCTGGAAAGATCCAGGCCAGCGCCGCGGCGGCCAGCGGACTTCCAACGCGCCTCGTGGCGAGCGCCGGCGGACGCGGGACCGGCTGGGGACCGGCAAACTCGTTCACCGGTTGGACTCCGCAAAAAGAGGACGGAGCCGGGCGAGAGTCGCCGAGAGCTCCTCGGGAACCACCCGCAGTCCCGCGGTGACGGTCATGAAGTTGGTATCTCCCTTCCAGCGGGGAACGACGTGGACGTGATAGTGGCCGGCCACACCCGCGCCGGCCGCGGCTCCGAAATTGATGCCAACGTTCAGGCCGTCGGTATGGTAGGCGGCGACGAGGATCCTCTCCGCGCGGGCGATCGTCTCGATCAACTCCTGCAAGGTCTCCGAGTCCGAGCTCGACAACCAGGCGTCGTGGCTGTAAGGCGCGACCATGACGTGGCCGTTGGTGTAAGGGTAGCGGTTCAGAATCACGAACACCCTTTCTCCCCGGAAAACGACCAGAGAGTCCCCTTCGTCGCCCGACGCCGCGGCCTCGCAGAAGATGCAGCCGCCCGTTTTATCAGCCACCAGATACTCGTAGCGCCAGGGAGCGAAGAGGACGTCCGGCATATCCGGATGTGCGGCCCTAGCGATTGATGAGCTCCTTCAGTTCCTTGCCCGGCTTGAAATACGGGATCTTCTTGGCGGGCACGGCCACCTTGACCCCCGTTTTCGGGTTTCGTCCCATGCGCGCGCCCCGGTCACGCAGCCGGAAGGAGCCGAAGCCACGCAGCTCGATCTTTTGGCCCTCCTTCAGAGAGCGCACAATCGCGTCGAACACGGTGTCCACGATGGTCTCGGCCTGCTTCTTGGTGACATCCGTCGCGACCGCGACCCGTTCGATCAACTCGGCTTTCGTCATCGCTCCCCTCTCCTGGCCCCGCCCGGCGGGGACTCGGTTTCGACCGGAGGATTAACCCTCGGAGACCGTGTCTTTCGGTTTCTTGCGCGTCCGCTTCTTCTTCGCGGCGGTGGACTCTCCTCCCGGTTCGGCCGGCTCTGCCGCCGTTCCGGCCGGAGTGGCCTCGGAAACCGCTTGCGGCTCGGGCGGCTCGGGTGGCTCGACGTGAGACGCGGAAGCCTGGGCGCCGGAGGGTTCCGGTCCCCCGCTCGCCTCGAGGTTCGACGCGGATAGCCCGACTTTCATCTCGGCATCGTCAATCCGAAGGATGCGGGTCCGCACCGGATCCCCTTCCTTGAAGTGATCCTGCGGCTTTTCTCCGCGAGGCAGTCCCGTCTCCGAGACGTGCATCAGGCCCTCGACGAGGCCTTCGATCTGCACGAACACGCCGAAGTCCGCGAGCCGGGTGACGACTCCCTCGACGATGTCGCCCGGCTGGTGCTTCTCCTTGAACGCCTGCCAGTCGTTGGGCTGGAATTCCTTGATCGAGAGAGAGATCCGGCGGTTCTCCTGATCGATCGAGGTGATGATCGCCTGGACGTCGTCCCCCTTCTTGAGCACCTCCGAGGGGTGCTTGATGCGCTTCGTCCAGGACATGTCGGAAACATGTACGAGGCCGTCCACGCCCTCCTCGATCTCGACGAACGCGCCGAAATCCGTGAGGTTGCGCACCTTGCCGGAAACCGAGTCTCCGACCTTGTACTTGGCCAGAACGCCCTCCCAGGGATCGGGCAGCGTGTCCTTGAGCGAAAGGGAGATCCGGCGCGAATCGCGATTCACATCCGAAACGATCGCTTCCACCGTGTCGCCCGGAGAAACGACCTTGGCGGGGTTCTTGACCTTCTTGGACCAGGACATCTCCGACACGTGGACGAGTCCTTCGACTCCCTCTTCCAGCTCGACGAACGCGCCGTAGTCGGTGACGTTGGTAATGCGCCCGCTCACCCGCGAGCCCGGGGGATAGCGGTCGGGGACGTGCATCCAGGGGTCTTCGGTCAACTGCTTGGTGCCGAGCGAAACGCGCTCGGTCTCGCGGTCGAACTTCAGAACCACGACGTCGATCTCATCGCCGACCTTGACGATGTCGGAGGGGTGATTGACGCGCCCCCAGGACATGTCGGTGACGTGGAGGAGACCGTCCAGGCCTCCCAGATCCACGAACGCGCCGTAGTCGGTCAGGTTCTTGACGGTGCCCCGCAGGACACGGCCTTCTTCCAGGAGCTGCAGCGTCTCTTTCTTCTTCGCTTCCTGCTCGATCTCGACGACGGCCTTGCGGGACAAGACGATGTTGCCCCGCTTCTTGTCCACCGAGATCACCTTGAAGTCCAGATCGCGGCCCCGGAGCGACTCCAGATTCTTGACGGGCTTGACATCCACCAGCGACCCCGGCAGGAACGCCTTGACGCCGATGTCCACGGCAAGGCCTCCCTTGATCCGATCGATCACGCGGCCCCGAACAGTCGAGCCGGAACGGTAGGACTTCTCGACCTCGTCCCACACTTTCATCTTCTCGGCTTTGTCCTTGGAGAGAACGACGTAACCGTTCTGGTCTTCGGTGCGTTCGAGCAACACGTCCACGGCGTCTCCGGGCTTGACGAGGACGTTGCCGGCAAAGTCCGTAAACTCGGAGACGGGGATGATTCCTTCCGACTTATATCCGATATCCACGATCACCTCGGAAGGCGTGACGGTCAGGACGCGCCCCCGGATGATCTGACCCTCCTGAAGGTTTTTGAAGGAGTTCTCGTATTGGGCAAGCAGGTGCTCGTACTCCTGGGCCGTCAGCTCCTGCTCTTCGGTTTCGGTCTGCATCGGTTCGGCTCGTCGACCTCCTTTGTCGTTTTCTCCTGTCATGGGAAAGGGACTACCCCCTCATAAGTATTTGAGAGCCAAAACAATAGTCTATGTTGGCGGCCGAGTTCGAGTCAACCCGAGCCGCGCACCCGGCGGTCGATATCGGAGACCACATCCTCGACTGTGCGGCCCGTCGAATCGACGACGACATAGGTCTCGTCGTGCGTCAGGGGCGAGTCCTTCCGGGTTTGATCGTCCCTGTCGCGCCGTTGCATCTCGGCCAGGACGTCCTCGTAGGACTGGGGCGTGCCCCGCGAGGCGAGTTCGGCGGCGCGGCGGCGGGCGCGGACCTCGAGCGACGCCGTCAGAAAAAACTTGTGCGGAGTATCGGGGAAAACCTTGGTGCCGATGTCCCGGCCCTCCAAGACGGCGCCCCGCTCGGCCGCAAGGCGGCGCTGCAGGGCCACGAGGCGCCGGCGCACCCCGGGAAGCGCGGATACCGCCGAGGCGTACCGCGAGATCTCCGGCTCGCGGATGGCGGCGGTCACCTCGCGGCCGTTGACGAAGACCCGCACGCCTTTCCCCGAGGTCTCGAGCTCGATCGCGAGTGACTCCGCCAGAGGTTCGACATCGGCCGCGTCGGTGATCGGGAGGCCGATGCCCCGCTCCCGCGCGGCGACGCCGACCGCCCGATACATGGCACCGGTGTCGATGTAGGGGACGCCGAGCCGCGAGGCGAGCATCTTCGCGACCGTGGACTTCCCCGCGCCTGAGGGACCATCGATGGCGACGATGACCGGCGAACTCAGGGCTCGCGCTCCCCGTGTCCGGAGATCGGCGTCCCTCTGCGCCGAAGACTCCTCTTGAGGAGGTCCACTTCGTGCGGCGACAACCTCCGGTAGGCTCCCGTCGGCAGTTGCTCGTCACGGACCGGTCCAATGGCGATCCGTTTGAGCTTCGACACGGGGTGTCCGATCAGCTCGAACATGCGGCGGATCTGCCGGTTGCGCCCTTCGGTCAGGATCACCCGAAACCAGGTGTTTCCTTCCGCGCCCCGGCCCGTCGTCGAAATCCGCTCGATCGTGGAGGGGCGTGTCCGCCGCCCTTCGAGCGAAATGCCCCGCCTCAGCCGGTCGAGATCCTTCTTGTCCGGCTCTCCCGAAACCTTGACGCGGTACTCCTTGGGACACCCCGTCGAAGGGCTCGTGAGATCCCGCGCGAGGTCCCCGTCGTCGGTTAAGAGCAGCAGGCCCTCGGTCTGCACGTCCAGCCGCCCGACCGGCTTGATTCCGCGCCGCAGGCCGCCCGGCAGGAGATCCAGAACCGTGTCGCGACTCTCCGGATCCGAGACGGTCGTGACGAAGCCGCGGGGCTTGTTGACGAGGATGTAGGTCCTGGGGCCCGCGTGCAGGTGAACGCGCTTCTCATCCAGACGCACGGCGTCCTTGCGGGGGTCCGCCCTGTCTCCCAGCTTCGCGACGCGGCCATTGACGAAGACACGGCCTTCCCGGATCCATTCCTCCACCTCGCGCCGGGATCCGAGCCCCGCCTGCGCCAGAATCTTCTGAACCCGCACTCCCTCTCCCCCCGGGAGAGGCAAGGGTTGAGGGGACGGCCTCCGCCGGCCCGGCTCCTTGCTGGCGTGCTTCAATCCTCCTCACCTTCGCCGTCCCCATCTTCGTCCTCATCCTCCTCGTCGTATTCCCTAGCCCTCACCGTGCCCGCCATCGGTTCCGGCGGCATCGGCTCCGACACGGTCGCGGCCATGTCCTCGGCCAGCTCCTCGGGCTTGGGCAGCTCCTCGAGCTCTTTCAGGCCGAAGCGGACCAGGAACTCCGGCGTCGTGCGATAGAGAAACGGCGTTCCGACGACGGCCTTTCGGCCGGCCGTCGTGATGAGTTTCTTCTCGAAGAGAGTGTTGACGACGCTGGCCGAGTTCACTCCGCGGACCTCCTGGATCTCCGGCAACGTGATCGGCTGCCGGTAGGCGATGATCGCCAGCGTCTCCAGGGCCGCGAGAGACAGGCGGCTGCGTTCGCTCACCTCGTGATACCTGCGCAGCATCGAATCGAACTCCGGCCGCGTGACGTAGCGCCATCCTCCGGCCACCAGCTCCAGCCGGATTCCCCGATCGGGTCT
>WNFV01002228.1_pt1 | contig 26908 bp, 28 predicted proteins | sample 5400101 | NCBI WGS metagenome assembly WNFV01 (sample SAMN13153361, study PRJNA577476) | soil metagenome | isolation source: 115 cm soil or saprolite under grassland replicate 1 | place: USA:California | collected 2016-06-15
AGTCGCCCAAGACGCGACCGACAAGCCAGCAAGGCCAATCGGCCGCTATCCCGACGAGGGAACGGCGCGCGGTGGGCGAGCGTCACCAGCCAATGTAGGACAGCTCGACCGAGGCCGGCGGGACCGGCAGGGCGCGCAACTGGGAGTAGCGGCCGCCACATCCCCGCCAGATCCTGGCCAGCGCCGCGCGGAGATCGTCGTTGCTGGCGCCCTGGCGCAGCAGGACCCGCAAGTCGTGTCTAGCCCGCCCTCCAACGCATCGACGGCTACCAGGGCGCCTACCTGCTGCGGCGCGACCACGACCGCCACGTCGAGCTGCAGGTGCTCACCATGTGGGACTCGCTGGAGGCGATCACACGGTTCGCCGGCGCCAACCTGGACCACGCCGTCGTCGAACCTGCTGCCCAGGCGGCCCTGGCCAGCTACGACCCCACCGTCACCCACCACACCGTGGTGGTCGACACCGTCGGCGCGAACGCCCGCATCGGCCAGTGAGCCAGCCGTAACGGAGCCGATCACGCCGACTGGACCAAGAACCAGGTTCGGCCATGGATGCCGCCGCTCCACAGCTCGACAACCAGGCCTTGGCGTCCGCTGTCAAGGGTCGCATCCTGGGTGGCCTGCGGCCTGTTCGATGGTCTGGCCGCTGGCGCCTGTCTTGGTGAACAGGTGGCAGGACATCACGTCGCCGGTCGGGAACCCGCATGTCATCCCTGGCGGGCGATGGTGATGATCCAGTTGGTCTGCCAGCTCTGCCCGTCGTCGTGGGAGAAGGCCTGCTCGAAGCGGGCCGAGGTGGCGGTAATCTCTCACCAGTCGAACCGGACCTTGACGGGCTGGCCGTTCAGCACGTCCTGGCCGACGAACCGGCTGTGCCCTCGGGTGAAGCGGCCCTCCACCGGCGGGTCCATGTGTCCGAGCCGGCTGGTGGAGGCCCACCAGATCCGCCACAACCCGGTGGCCGGGTTGAACAGCCGCAGCGTGATCGCCTCCAACGGCTGGCCGTCGGGGGGGGCGAATGGCGCCGAGAAGCTGTCGATGTTGCCCAGCCCACCTAGGATCGGGTGGCCTCTCCGGTGGCCTCGAACTGCACCCACTCGGTGCAGTCCCTGTTCAACAGGTCGGCCAGCCTGCGGTTGTGGAGCCGGCTCGCCCAAGCAGGAAGTCGAAGTCCCGGCGGCCGTCGGTGGCGGCCTGCACCCGTTTATGAATCGCCTCCTGCTGTGGTCGACGGTTGCAGCCAGCCGCCCGGTGCTGCGACCGGAGGTGAGACCGCAGGCCCGCGGGCTCGATTACCGATGGTGGCCTGCTGGCGGTCGTCTCCGGCCCGCCCGGATCGCCAAGCCGGGTGCTGGCTGGACGGTGAGACATTGCTGGAGTCCTTCATCCTGGCGCTGAGCGGGCCGCCGAGCTGGGCGGCCGATCTCCTGGGACTCGCTGCCCATTCCGGGCACCGGGCAAGGTAATGGCGCTGGTGGACGGGCGGGCCACCCGGACGCGGCAGCCGAGATGCGCATCGTGACTGGACAGCGATCAAGCGGCAACGATTCGCTCGTGGGCGAACCCTTGGAGGCCAGCGGACGACCCGGCCCGGGCGTCAGCCAGCTTGCTTGTTCGACGGGACGGCCTCCAGCAGCGTGGTGGCCGCCCCGGTCCGCTGGTACAGCACCATCCGTCCGCGCCGGCGTGCGGTCACCAGCCCGGTGTCCTTGAGGACCTTGAGGTGCTGGCTGACCGCGGCTGGGCTGAGGCCGAGCTGGACGGCCAGCTGGGTCGTGGTCCTGGGCAGCCCCAGGGTCGCCAGGAGGGTCGCCCGGGTCCGGCCGACCAGGGTAGCCAGCGGGTCGCTGTGGTCGGTGGGTACCTCGCGCCACAGCTCGGCCAGCCCCCGTGTCGGGTAGGTGATCGTGGGCTGGTCGACGGTGCAGCACTCCACGAGCACCGTCGGCCAGATGAAGGCGCACGGAACGAGCAGGATCCCGGTGCCGGCCAGGTCGAAGCGGTGGGAGCAATGGTGCAGCTTATCGATCTGGAGCAGGTCGTGGTCCAGGGCGACCTCGGGATGCAGGTCGGCCAGGACGCGGGCGAGGCCACCATTGGCAAACTGCTCCATGCGATAGGCCACATCGGCCGTGCTGAGCGCGCGCAGCCGCGGCCAGAACGGCTCAACGGCGGCCTGCCAGTACCGGTGCATCGCCTCCACCACGCCGGGCAGGTGGCCGGCGGGATCCTCGTACAACGGCCCCAGCACCGCGGGGAGCGGCCGACCGTCGCGGACCTTGTCGAGCTCGGCGCGGACGACGGCCGGGGGGGTGGCGGCGACGGCGGCCAGCTCCTCGGCCAGCACCCCCCACGGCCCGGTCGGGGGTGGCAGCAGGAATGAGGGCAGGTATCGGCCGGTGGGTGCCAGCGCGGTCAGCAGCCCCAGATCGAGCCTGCCGAGCTGCGGCCGTACAGTCGACAGCCAGCCGCCGTGCATGGGCTGACGGGTGGGGTCTTGGAGGACGAGCAGGCTGGCCACCAGCTCACGGACCGGTGAGTGGGCGAACCGCATCCGGGCAAGGTCGACATGGGCCAGCACCATCTCGATCATGGGCCATCCTAACGCCAGGTGGCGCGACAGCGGGCCGTGCGCACAGACGGGTGGTGCGCCCGACCATGCCGCGCCGCAACGATGGACGCCGACGATCGTGCCCGGCGGTCCGGCAGACAGGCAACGATTCGGCCACCACGGAAACGTTGTCGCCGTCCTGGCGTCGTGGTGGCATCTGGGCATGAAGCACGGGGCAGCCCTCAGATGTGCGCCCTTGAAACGGCCCAAGTTTGGACGAGCGTCATCATCCGGAGGCCTGTCTGCGCCATGCCGCCCCGACCCTGCAGGCCAGGATCGAGCAGGCCCGACCAGCAACCCGTGGACGGTGGCTTCGCTTCCTCCTCCACTACCTGGAGATGGTCATCGCGATGCTGGTTGGGATGATCGTGCTCGGAGCGGTGGTGCGAGGCGTCGTGGCCGTTGCGGGGCTGGACTACTCCTCGGCCCGGTTCCCGGAGCTGGCCTCTCTGGAGATGGCTGTCACCATGTCGGCGGGGATGGCCGCCTGGATGCGCTACCGCGGGCACGACTGGGCGAGCACCCTGGAGATGTGTGGCGCCATGTTCGCGCCCATCGTCGTCCTGTTTCCGCTGCTGTGGTTTGTCGTCATCTCCGGCCAGTCGATGATCGCGCTCATGCATGCTGCGATGATGCCGCTCATGCTTGTCGTCATGCTCTGGCGCCGCAGCCAGTACACCGGGTGAGCGTGCGGCCCGACAGGTCATCGACCCGGTGGCGGGGCGCTCGTCGGGCTGCCCCATCGATAAGTGCGCAACGGCCAGTTGGTCTCCCGTGGCGGTACGAGGCTCGGTGGCGTCCGGTTCCTGGTGTAGTCGGGCAACGGGAGTTGGTTCCCTCGAACCTGCGGGAGCACGAAGGAGGACCTACGCCCAGGTGAGGCGGCCACGATTCCGTCGCCGACGAGTTCTGGCCCGGCCGGCGCGGTTGCCGCCTGGTTGAACCCACGCTCGCCCGGTCAACGCGACATGAGAGATACGACTGCGGCAACGATTCGGCCTTGAGCGAATCATTGCCGCCTACCCGGGGCCGGGATTAGATGTGACTGCCAGCTTCCGGGATGCTGGTTGAGGCAACAGAGCATCAGGGCCAGCCGGGCGAGCAACGAGCGACGAGGTGGGAGCAGGAGCCGGCCCGCATGGACCATGGCGGCATAGACGCGGCGATCGGCGACACTCCCGGTAGCGCGATCGACTCCACCGGCACTGATGAGGGCGGCTGAGATGGTCTCGATGTCCCTGCCGACCAGCATGCGGTCCTCCCTGCTCGGCTACTGGCACCAGGCCAGACCGTATCAGCGGCTCGGCTACCTGGTCGGGAGCGCGCTCATCCTGGTCGGCCTCGCCCACCTGGCCGCCTGGCTGCTGGTCGGCGGCGCGTGGGCGGGCCCGATCTCGTTCCGTAAGCCGACCACCTTCGGGATCTCCTTCGGGCTCACCACCATCACGCTGGCCTGGATCGCCGGGCAGCTGCGGATCTCGGACCGGACCGGCTGGCTGCTGCTCGCCCCGCTCGCGCTGGCCGACACCTACGAGGTCGGCTGGGTCTCGGTGCAGCGCTGGCGCGGCGTTCCCTCCCACTTCAACTTCGACACAACCCTGGACTTGTGGCTGTTCCTGCTGGGCGGGGCCGCGATCGCGGTCACGGTCACGGTGATCGTGGTCGTGACGGTGCTGGCGTTCACCGCCATGCAGGCCCCAGCCAGCATGGCCTTGGCGATCCGCGCGGGCTTGCTGATTCTGCTGATCGCCCAAGGTGTCGGCGGCTGGATGATCGGGCACGGCGTGGGTCCGGCCAGCGACGGCCAGACGGTCGGCCTGACGACCTTCGGCACGGCTGGGGTGATGAAGGTGCCGCACGCGGTGGCCATTCACGCCATTCAGGTGTTGCCGGCACTGGCCTGGCTGCTCTCCTTGGCCGCCATCGACGAGCGGCGGCGGCTGTCCCTTGTTCGCGCCGCCACCGCCGGCTACCTGGCATTGGTGGCGGTCAGCCTGCTGCAGACCTTTTCCGGAAGGGCGCCCTTCGACGTCGGTGTGGCCACCGCGGCTCTGTACCTGCTGGGCGTGCTCCTGCTCGGCACCGCGTTCTTGGCCGCACTGCTGGCCCTCCGCAACCCGACGACGGCATCCGCCGGCTGATCGTTGTGGGCGCCGATCAGCGCCGTACCTCCCCCCTGCGGCGCCATTCCGCGGCCACCGTTCGGTGTCCGGATGTGGCTAGCCGCCGGTTCGCGTGGGTGCTATCCCAGGGTCGATGGCTGCTGTTCTCGGCGGTCGTGACGACCGGGATCTATTGTCGGCCGGCGTGTCCGGCCCGACCTCGGGCTGACCATGTCCGGTCGTTTCTGTTGGCTGCCGCCGCCGAGGCCGCGGGCTACCGGGCGTGCCTGCGCCCATCTGGGGTGACCCATTTCGCTCGCCGGCTGCTGGACGACACCGACCTGACGGTCACCGAGGTCGCCTTTGCGGCTGGGTTCGGGAGCCTGCGCCAGTTCCACCGGGCCTGCCAGGAGGTGTTCCGGGCCTCGCCGCGGGTCCTGCGCGCCAGACGCCGCAAGACCGACCGGCTGGTAGCCGACGGCGGCCTCGTCTTGCGCCTGCCGCCTTCCATCCATGCATGAGCCGCCGATGGCGGTGCCCGGCGCCTTTCGGTTCAACCATTGTCTGCCCGTGAACCTGGATGGGTCCGTCGGGAGACAACAGCAGGACGACAATCTTTCCGCGGCCTGAGAGGCAACGATGATGTGGCAACAGGAACCCTCGACATGACCTCCGTGTCGGCGTCCACGGCAAGAGGGGCCACGCACGAGCCCTCGGACGCGGAGTTGATCGAGCGGTCGCTACACGAGCCAGAGGCGTTCGCGGTCCTGTTCGACCGATACGCCGCCGACATCCATTACTACGTGGCGCGACGGCTGGGCACCGCCGCTGCCGACGACCTCGTCGCCGAGACGTTCCTGGTCGCCTTCCGTCGCCGGACCACCTACGACCTCCGCCGGCCGCAGGCCCGGCCCTGGCTGTACGGCATCGCCACCACCCTGATTGCCCGGCAGCGCCGCAGCGAGCAGCGATTCTACCGGGCACTGGCCCGAACCGGGGTGGATCCGCTGCCCGAGCCGATCGCCGACCAGGTCGTGCGCCGGGTAGCCGCCCAGGGCCAGCAGCGGCTGCTGGCCGCGGCGCTGGCCGCGCTGGCGCAAGGCGACCGGGAGGTGCTGCTGCTGGTGGCGTGGGGTGGCCTGGCCTACGAAGAGATCGCCGAGGCGCTCCAGGTGCCGGTGGGCACCGTGCGGTCGCGGCTGCACCGCGCGCGCCGAAAGGTCCGCCAGGTGCTGAGCGCCGAGCGATCCACGTCCACAGAGGAGGCTTGCGGTGGATGACCTGAAGCTGCTGGAAGCTATGCGTCGGGAGACCCCCCCGATCACCGCGGCGGCGATGCAGTCGGCGCGGGCGCAGCTGCTGGCTGTGACCGCCGGGCGCCCGCGGCCGGCTGCCCGGCGTGTCGATCCGCGCCGCGGGTCGTTCCGAATGGGCTGGCGGGTCGCCGTCGCCGCCGCGCTCGGGCTGGTGCTGACCGTCGGGGTCACGGTCACCCGCGACGTCGGTGTCAACGCCGACCACCCGGAGCAGGGTCGATCACCGGCGGTCCTGCTTCCTGTCGGGGTGGCGAACGCGGCCGAGCTGGGTGAGCGGGCGGCCGCGGTGACAGCGGCCCAGCCCGACCCCCATCCAAGGCTGCACCAGTGGTTGTACGTGGAGACACTCCGGGCCACCGCCAAGGACCCCATGCTGTTCTCAGCGGTTGGCGCCAGGCGGGTCACGACCCGGTTCTGGATGCGGATCGATGCGAAGCAGTATGCCTACGAGTACCGAGGCAGGCTCCACCGGCAGCCCAACCACCAGCTGTCGTCGGTCCATCCCTGGCGAAGCTTTGCCTACGTGCGCCGGCTGCCCACCGACCCACCGGCGGTGCTGGCCCGGCTCTATGCGACGTTTTCCCCTGGCGGCGAGCGCCCCTACGGCAAGCTTCGTTTCTCGCGTGAGGAGCAGCACCAAAGGGTGTTCGGTCTCGTCGCGGCCCTGCTGCGGGACAACCTTGTGCCCCCTCGGGTGCAGGCGGCCATCTACCGGGCCCTCCCGAGCATCCCGGGTGTGCGGCTGCAGCCGGACGCGGTCGATGCGGCCGGCCGGCACGGTGTCGCCTTCGCCCGTGTCTACGATGGCCGCATCCGCGCCGAGATCATTCTCGACCCGCGAACCTACCAGTATCTCGGCTGGCGTCAGGTCGTGGTGAAGGACTTCGTGGCGAAGGATGTCACCGTGCACGGCAAGAGAGTTGAGGTCCATGTGGCGCAGGGCACCGTCTTCGACTGGACGGCCCGGACCTCCGCGGCGATCGTCAACCGACCCGGCCAGCGACCATGACAGGCCAATGGGGTCGATCAATCGAACCAGAATGTGCGTCTGGTGACCCGCCGCCTTGGCGGAGTCAAGTCGCACGACGTGGTGTAGCTGAGGATCGTCGTAGGCGGCTCAGGCCGGGGTGAGCTGAGCGTCGGGCAGGTACAGCTCCCGGTCCACCAGTGCCCGCCCCCTGGGCCGTGGCTGCGCCAGCGGCCAAACGTGCGGCTGACAATCGACCGTGCCAAGGTCAAGGCCGAGCAGCGGCTGGACGGCAACTACCTGCTGGCCACCTCCGACCCCGACCTCAGCACCGAAGACGTCGCCCTTGGCTACAAGAACCTGCTGGAGGCCGAGCGTGGCTTCCGGGACCTGAAGTCCCAGCTGCTGCTGCGCCCGGTCTTCCACCGGCTGGAGCACCGCATCCGCGCCCACGTGCTGCTGTGCTGGCTGGCGCTGCTGCTGACCCGCGTCGCCGAACGCGGCTGCGAGCAAACCTGGCGGCGGATCCGCCGCGAAACCAGCCGCATGCAGCAGGTCACCCTGCAGCTCAACCCCCAAATTCACGCGGACGTGTGACCACGTACTGCGGAACCCGGGTATTAGGCCGGCAATGAATCATTGCCCGCGTCCCCGCCGTGCTGCCACGATCCTCCTCGGCTCTTGCGTGCTCTGTTCAGGAGACGAGACTTCGGGAAGCGGCTTGGCGGCCATGACCGCACGCTGCGGATGGCGCCGACGCCCACCTACATTGAAACGAGGCCCATGTCGGTGATCGAGGTTCGGATCTACACGATCCACGAGGGCAGGCGCGACGAGTTCGTCAAGCTCTTCGACGAGGTCCTGCTGCCCGCCCAGCGCGAGTTCGGCCTCGACGTGCTCGGGCAGTTCCTCTCGCTCGACGACGACCAGACCTTCGTCTGGCTGCGCCGCTTCGACAGCCAGGAGGAGCGCCGGCGCAAGTGGGACGAGTTCTACGGCAGCGACCTCTGGAGACAACAGCTCGGCCCACGCGCCAACCCACTCATGAAGGACTCGAGCAACGTGATCGCCGTCGAGCCGACGCCAGGCTCGGCGATCCAATGAACCTGCCGCAGGCGTCCAGCGACGGCCGCCACGATTTCGACTTCCTCTTTGGGCGGCTCCACAACCGCAGGCTGGCCAATTTCCTGGACAGGGACTGCGCCGAGTGGGTGCAGTTCGAGGCCACCAGCCAGGCCCGCCCGATCCAGGGTGGGCTGGGCAACATCGACAGCTTCTCGGCGGTAGCCGTCCCCCCCAGCGGCCGACCGTTGGAGGCGATCACGCTGCGGCTGTTCGATCCCGCCGCCCGCCTCTGGCGGATCTGGTGGGCCTCCACCAGCCGGCCCGGCCACCTGGACCCGCCGGTGGAGAGCCGCTTCAGCAACGGGCACGGCCAGTTCTTCGGCCATGACCTGCTGGGCGATCAGCTGGTTGCGGTCCGGTACGAGTGGAAGGACATCACCGCCACGTCGGCCCCCTTCGAGCAGGCGTTCTCCTACGACGACGGATACAGCTGGCAGACCAACTGGATCATCACCCTGAGAGCCCATGAGTGACATGCCGACCACGGGGACGGCGTCGTACGCGGTGCTGTACGTCGGCTACGCCAGCCCCGGCGTCGCCGCCACCGTCGGGTTCATCCAGGACCGGGACCGGCGGGTGGTGACCGACCCGGGGATGGTCCGGCACCGCTCGCTGATCCTGGACCCGCTGGGCGAGCTGGGGGTGGCGCCCGAGCAGGTGACCGACGTGGTGTTCAGCCACCACCATCCCGACCACACCCTGAACGCGGCGCTGTTCCCCAACGCCCGGTTCCACGACCACTGGGCAATCTATGAGGGTGACCAGTGGCACTGGCGCGACGCCGAAGGCTACCAGCTGACCCCGGCGATCAGGCTGATCCGGACTCCCGGCCACACCCTCGAGGACATCACCGTCCTGGCCGGGACCCCGCAGGGCGTGGTCGCCTTCACCCACCTGTGGAACGACGCGACCGCGGTCGGGGACCGCCACGCCGTCGACCTTGCCGGGCTGCACGCCGGACGCCGGCGAGTGCTGGCCGTCGCCGACACGATCGTGCCCGGCCACGGCGCCGCCTTCGCCCACGACGCCACCACCCCGCGGTAGCGGGTGCCCAGGCGACCCGTGACCGCTAGGGAATGACGTTCAGCGGCTCGGCGACGCTCCAGCCGGGCGGCCCGGCCTTCCAGCTCAGCAGCATGACCCGCCGCCTTGACCTCAGAGCACTGTGTACTACGATACTAGTACAAGCGACGTGAGGAGGTGTCGTGTTCGCGTTCCGACTGGATGCGCGCTCAGGGGTTCCCACCTACCTGCAGCTCGTCGGCCAGGTCAAGCAGGCCATCCTGCTGGGCTATCTGCAGCCGGGCGATCAACTGCCGACCGTCAGAGAGGTCGCGGCCGAACTGGCGATCAACCCCAATACCGTCGCCAAGGCATACCGGGAGCTGGAGCGGGAGGGCCTCGCGGCCGCCCGCTCCGGGCAGGGCACCTTCATCCAGACCACGATCGCCAGCGTCGATCCGGCGACCTACGCCCGGCTGCGCCACGCGCTGCGCCGCTGGGTCCACGACGCCCACGGCGCGGGCCTGGACCATGAGCGGGTGGCCGCGGTGATGGCGAGCGTGCTGGACGAGGCCGCAGGCGGGGAGGTGGTCGCGTGACCGCGGCGCTGCGCACCGAGCGGCTGGCCAAGCGCTACGCCAAGACCTGGGCGTTGCGGGACTGCACGCTGTCGCTGCCGCAGGGCCGCGTGGTCGCGCTGGTCGGCCCCAACGGCGCCGGCAAGACCACGCTGCTGCACCTCGCGGTCGGCCTGATCAAACCGACGGACGGGACCGTCCAGGTCTTCGGTGAGCCGGTCGACGGGGCCGGGGCGTCCCTGCGTTCCCAGGTCGGCTTCGTCGCCCAGGAGCATCCGCTGTACCGCGGGTTCACCGTCGCGGACCTGCTCCGCCTGGGACGCAGCCTCAACGCCTCCTGGGACCAGGCGCTGGCCGAACGGCGCCTGGAGGCGCTGGGCATCCCACTGACCCGCCGCGCCGGCAAGCTGTCCGGCGGTCAGCAGGTCCAGGTCGCGCTGACGCTGGCGCTGGCCAAGCGGCCCAGGCTGCTGGTACTGGACGAGCCCGTGGCCAACCTGGATCCGCTGGCCCGCCGCGACTTCCTGCGCGCGCTCATGGACGCGGTCGCCGCCGACGGCCTGACCGTGCTTCTGTCGTCGCATGTCATCGCCGAGCTGGAGCGCGTCTGCGACCATCTGATCCTGCTGCGCGACGGCCGCATCCGGGTGGCGGCCGACATCGACGACCTGCTCGCCGGCCACCGGCTGCTGGTCGGCCCACGCTGCAGCGACGACGAGCTCGCCGCCATCCCTGGGCTGCTGCGGGCGAGCAGCGGCGCGCGGCATACCATCCTGCTGGTCAGGACCAACGGCGGGGTGGAACTCCATCCGCGCTGGCAGGCGCATGACGTCTCCCTGGAAGAGCTCGTCCTGGCCTATCTCGAACAGCCTGAACCCGCCGCTCTGAGGGAGGCCGACACCTAAGATGCTGTGGCTGACCTGGCGGCAGCACCGGGCTGAGATCCTCGGCGGCCTGGTGCTGCTTGCGGCGCTCGCTGTGGTGCTGCTAGTCACTGGGCTGCCGATGCACGCCGCCTACACCGACCAGGGCGTGGCGGCCTGCGTGGCCGACGCCGGCGCAGCAGGAGACTGCGGCCTGCTCGTCGAGCTGTTCACCAGTCGCTATGTCGGGCTGGGCGATCTTCTCGTCTTGCTCACCGTCCTGCCCGCGCTGGCAGGGGTGTTCATCGGCGCCCCACTGCTCGGCCGGGAACTGGAACACGGCACCTGGCGGCTGGCCTGGGCGCAAGGCGTCAGCCGCACGCGGTGGCTGGTCGTCAAGCTCGCCGTGCTGACCGCCACGTTGACCGTGCTCGCGGTCGGGTTCACTGCCCTGTTCACCTGGTGGCGCGGTCCCCTGGACGGCATCCAGGGACGATTCGACGGCGCCGCCTACAACTTCGAGGGTGTGGTGCCCACCGCCTCGGCGGTGTTCGCCTTCGCGCTTGGGACTCTCGCCGGCACCCTCACGCGCCGAACCGTCCCCGCAATGGCACTGGCCTTCTTCGGCTTCTGGATCGTGCGGCTCCCGCTGGTGCTGGTCGGCCGCCCCCGATTCCTCGCCCCGCTGGTGCGCACCTTCGACCCGGGCGCAGCCGGGGCGAACACGAACCCCGCGCGGGCCGCGCTGGGCGCGGACCGGGACTGGATCCTCGACAGCGGCTTGATCGACCGCGCGGGACATCGGCTCACCCTGGCACAGGAAAGCGCGGTGCTGCGGGTGGCCCGCGATGCTGACCTCGGTGTCGGCGCTTACCTTCAACAGCAGGGCATCCGCAGCCTCGAGGTGTACCAGCCCGGAGACCGCTTCTGGACCTTCCAGCTGATCGAGGCCGGGCTGCTGGTCGCCCTCGCGGTGGTCCTGCTCGCCGTCGCGGTCTGGCTGGTCCACCGACGGACCGGATAAGAGGTGCTTCATCCCTCCGGCGGGGTTAGCGTTCGAAGCAGGTCAGCACGCAGGCAAGGTGCAGGAACGCGAGCAGGATGTGGGAACGCGAGCAGGATGTGAGCGTGCCGCTCGTAGCAGAGCCGGAGGCGCCATAGCCACCAGCCACACCGGCGACCGGTGGTCTGCCCCGGGTTCTCCGGAGAACCGGGGCAACCTCAGTTGATCACCCGCAGCTGGCGTAGCGTCGCCGCTCTGCGCCTATTGCGCAACCGCCCCGGCGGGCCATGACACATCTTGGCGTCGATGTCGACGCCTGTCGGCTCAGGCGGTCCGGGTGGTGCCGCCGCCGGGCTGGATGCCGTGGCGACGCAGCAGGGCCTGGAGCCGTTCAGTCCCGGCCTGCAGCGGCCCGACTTCGTCGAACAGTGCGGTCGTCTCATCCAGGACGAACGCCCGGCGAGCCTGACTCAGGGTGCCTGCCGGCAAGCACGTGGGTGACCTCCTCCACGACCCGGGCCCGGTCGGCACCGAGGGTGGCCAGGACCTGGGCGGCGACGCCCTCGCCCTCGCGGACGAGGCCGAGCAGCAGGTGCTCAGTCCCGATGCAATCGTGGCCCAGCCGCTTTGGCCTCCTTGCGGCCAGCTCGAGGACCTTCTTGCTGCGGGGCGTGAAGGAACTCCTTCCTCATGCCTGCGGTCGACCCGGTCAGGGCACGGGCCCGGGTCGGCGCGGACCAGCTGGACCTCGACCAGCGTGGCCACCACCGCAGCGTCGCGATCCGGCCGGCTCGACGGGTCGCGGTCCAGCACCGCCAGCGGCGCGCACAGTCCCGCCTAGCGACGGCAGCGGCGGCGCTGCCGTCGTCGCTGAACTCACCCCGGTAATAGGCCGGAAACCCCTTCTCTCCTGCCCAGATCGTGAGGGTGTTCCCCTCCGGTTCATACCCGTAGTCGAAGGTGTTGCCGGTGCTGTCGTAGAAGCGCGACCGTATGTCCTCGCTGGGCTCGCACCGAATTGCCGTTCGTGTCCGATGATCTCGATGCCCTTGATCCTCTGCCCGTACTGCTCGAGATCGACGTGTTGGATGAGGAAGAAGCCGCCTTCCATCCACTCATAGGTGACCGTTCCTGCTGCGCCTCCGGTCACCTGCCAGGTGCCGACCAGCCGATCCAGCCTTTTGAGGTCGGGATTTGGCGTTGGCAGCTGCTGTTCGGCCTACGTGCTGTCGCCTGCCATTGCCATTCCTCTCGAGTGTGGCCTCGGGCTGTCCGGAGCGTCGAAGAAGAGCTAGCCGCAGCGCGGTCAGCTCCTTGTCGGACCTGGACCCGGCCGCCGAGCGCTTGCGTCCTGTCCGTCCGGCTCTGGTACGCGAGTGGTTCGCGATTGGCACGCCGTCCCGACCGTGGGCGGCCGCCATGGTCGTCCGCGACGTGACGCACGTCTACCAGGGGCGCAGAGACTCGATCATCGTTCCCGTCGACGACGTCGGCTCCATCTCCACCTTGATCGATCCTGGTACGTCGGGAACGTGGGTCAGCAGTCGTGCTGCCAGCAGCGACAGCCACGCCCAGCCGAGCACCACCGCAACCGCCAACTGCACGCCGACCGTGTCCTGGTCAGGCCACGCCATGATCCCAAGGAGGGCCACGCCCGTCGCCGCGCTGTACGCTGCCCAGCCTCGTTGCGGGAGGGCGGCGAACCGTCGGGCCAGCACCAGGCAGGCTACGATCAGCGAGAGGAACGCCACCGGAGGGGCAACGGCGTGCAGGGCACCGTGCCAGCTGAGCTGGTCGGGGATGCCCGCCGGAGCCCCGGACGGGAAGCCGAGGGCCGGGTCGGCGACGAACACCCCGCCGGCGATCAGCCCGACCCCGTAGAGACCAATCAGCAGCGGCCCCCAGGTCCGGCCCCAGTCGGGATGCAGTACCCGCCGCAGCCCCACCGCGAACGCGACCGACAGCAGGCCGGCGACCACGAAGTTGGCGATCTGGATCCATCCCAGGTCGCCAAGGCTCAGCAAGCTGAGCGGGTGCCGGCGAAGGTCGAACCCGTCGCGGGTGAGCACTTGGAGCAACGCCACGACGATGAACAGCGGGCCGGCGATCACGCCGCAGGCCAGCAGTGCTCTCGTCCCGTTCGTGGCTGTCGCCGTGGATGCGGGGATCCCGCTACGAGGTGTCGCGGGCCTCTGCGTCATCGTCGTGTCCTCTCGCTTGAGGATGATTTGGCTTGACGGACAGCCTTCACGGGCCCGAAAGGCTCGAAGCCGTGCCGAATGCCCAGATGCGACCATGACGCGGGTAGGACGGCAACGATTCTGTCGTGGCCGAATAGTGGCCCTCTGCACCGGAACCTGAGGCGAAAGGCTCCGAGCGGACGTCTCGCCCCGTGCCCAGCGCCTTCACCTACCACCGGGGTGGTGCCGGGTGGTGGCCTGGCTGTTCAAGCCATGTCTGAATCGTTGCCCGCTGGCCGGGCATCGGCCAAGATCACCGACGCCCACGGTTCGGCGCGGCATGGTCGAGCGCACCCACCCCGCTGGACGGCCGCCCGCCCTCCTGTCGGCCAACCTGGCGTTAGGCTGGTTCATGATCGAGCTGGTGCTGGCCCATGTCGACCTTGCCCGGATGCGGTTCGCCCACTCACCGGTCCGTGAGCTGGTGGCCAGCCTGCTCGTCCTCCAAGACCCCGCCCGTCAGCCCATGCACGGCGGCTGGCTGTCGACTGTACGGCCGCAGCTCGGCGGGGTGGAGCTGGGGCTGCTGACCGCGCTGGCACCCACCGGCCGATACCTGCCCTCATTCCTGCTGCCACCCCCGACCGGGCCGTGGGGGGTGCTGGCCGAGGAGCTGGCCGCCGTCGCCGCCACCCCCCCGGGCCGTCGTCCACGCCGAGCTCGACAAGGTCCGCGACGGTGGGCCGCTCCAGGAGGCACCCGCCGAGCAGACCGACCCGCTGAGTGCCCTGGTGGGCCGGACCTGGGCTGCCCCGCTGGCCACCCTCGGGCTGCCCAGGACCACCACGCAGCTGGCGGCCCAGCTGGGCCTCAGCCCACCCCCGGTCAGCCAGCACCTCAAGGTCCTCAAGGACACCGGGCTGGTCAGCTCGCGGCGTCGCGGGCGGATGGTGCTATACCAGCGGAACGGGGCGGCCACCACGCTGCTCGAGGCCGTCCGGGCGAATGAGGAAGCCGCGGCGGCGACGTACAAGAGGCGGAGGGTGATGGGTAAGCACCGATAGCGGCGTTGTTGGTGGGCCTGCCTTGGGTGATGCCGGACCGACCGGGAACGCCGACGGTGGCGCGGAACCCGGGCACCCCGACAGGACTAACACCCTGTGTGGCCACCCGTCCACGTACGCTGGATCAGGCCGTTGATCATCGGCCGGGCATGACCGTGGGTGAGCTGCCATGAACAGGCCGTCGCGCAGGACGCTGATCGTCGCCGCCGCGCTGGCGCTGGTCGCAAGCCTGGTGGCCGTCGGGCGCCTGGCGACCCTTGGCGGGCCGACGGCTTCCAGCGGCCGGCCGGGGGCCGCGCCGTCGGTGGTCAGGCTCGGCGTGAGCGGCCCAGTCGACGACGTCGCCCGCACCCTCGAGTCGGTCGCCGGCAACCGCATCATCGAGCGCGTGTGGATCCTGCGCGACGGGCTGATCTGGCGGGTGGACCCCGACAGCGGCCGGGCGGCCGCCGTCTCTGGCGATCGGCCACGTGCGGACCGGCCGCTGGTCCGGCTGACAGCCACCCGGGCGGGTGGGCTGGTGGCGACGGTGGCCGGCGGCGGGCTGCTGGTGCTCGATCCCCAGACCGCCCGGGTGGTCGCCACCGAACCCGTCGACACCCGCGCGCGGGTCGCCAGCACGGTCGACTCCGATGTGTTCGCGGTGTGCTGCGGCGGCCCCACCCCGCCGGGCGGCGGGCGGCTGCTGCGCTTGCTCGGCCCTCGCCCTCGCCGGATGGTGGCGCTGCCCGGGCGGCCCGACGCGGTTGGGCTGGGGCCGAGCGGGGTGTGGGTGCGCGGGGTGGGCGGCGGCGTCTGGCACATCGACATCGACTCGCTGCGCGTGCTCGCCACCGTCGCCATCCCGGGCGGGCTGGGCGTAACGCCGGGCAGCGTGGCCGTCACCACCGGCGCGGTATGGGTCAGCGATCCGGCCGGGGGACCCTGTGGCGCATCGACCCCGAGCGCAACCAGGTCGTCGGCAGCGTGCCGGCCGACGGTTGGGACCTGGCCGTCGGCAGCGACGGGACGGTCTGGGCGACCAGCGGGAACAGGGTGCTCGGCCTGGACCGTGGGGCGCTGCGTCGTAGGCTCACCCTCGGGCAGCTCGGCAGCGACCGGATCAACGCGATCACTGCCGGCCCCGACGCCCTGTGGGTCGCGGCGCCGACCGGGCTGTTCCGCGTCGCCCTGGCGACATTGCCCTGACGGGCCCCGTTCTTCGGGGGCAAATCGAGGCAGCGCGTCGTTGCGGGTGCCCGACGTTGGTCGCGCCCTGGGGATGGCAAGGTCGGCCACGACCGGGCCGGGGCGCGCCCACGCGGTCGCCACCGCCGCCAGCGGCGTGTGGGCGGTGTGCTGCGAAGCGGGTGCCCGCCGCGGGCAACTCACCCGCGTCGATCCGGCCAGCGGCCGGGTCGTGAAGGTCATCCGCCTCCCGGGCCACCCCTACGCGCTCGGGATCGGACCGAGCGGGGTGTGGGTCCGCGACGCCATGGGCTGCTCTGGCGGGTCGACCCCACCAGCAACCGCGTCGTCGCCACCATCCGGCTGCCGTCCAGCAAGGTCGACACGAGCGAGCCAGGCGGTGACGTCGCCGTCACCGAGGAGGCGGTGTGGGTCAGGCGACCCGGCGGCCACCACGGTGTGGCGCATCGACCCGCAGCGCAACCACGTGACCGATGACCGCTGGGAGGCCGACGGGAGCGATCTGACGGTGGCGGCCGATGGCGTGGTCTGGGCGACCAGCGATGTCAAGTTGCTCGGCCTCGGCGGCCCTGACGTGCGTGGCCCCGCCGTGGGCTGCACGAGTTGGACACCGATCGGATCACTGCCACAGCAGCCGCTCGCGACGGTGGGCTGTGGCTGGGCACGCCGCAGGGGCTGTTCCACGTCAACCAGCGCGTCCTGCGCGAGGGGATGACACCACCCGCCGTGCTGCGGACATGCATCACCCAGCCCGATGCACGTGCCAGGCGGTGTCCGCACAGCATCGGAAGGGCGTTGAGAGCTGGCGCGGCGTGACGCTGTGCGGTCTAGTGGCGGGTGGTAGGGGTGGTCCTTGGTGGCTCGACGACCAGCTGCACCACCCGGCGGTCGCCTTGGAAGCCGATCATGGCGCAGCCTTGCTGCCCGACCTTGGCGAGCGGGCCGAGAATGCGGCCGCTGGCGTCCATCCGGAGGGGCTCCACCCGCCAGTCGCTGAAGCCGTGGGCGCGAAGCTCCGCGGTGATGACTCGGTACGCGGTGGCCGGGTTGACGCAGGGGTTGTGCTGGATCCCCAGCCGTTTGGTGATGGCCTGCTGCATCGCGTCGAACCGGCGAAGACGGTCGATCTCGCCGGCTGCGGGTTCGCGCAGGCCGAGCTTGTCGCAGGTGGCGGGGTCCTTGCCGGGCAGGACCGCGAGCGCACCGGAGGGGTAGACGCAGGCGACCAGTTGTGGCGCGGGCCTGGGCTTGCCCATGCCGCCGCTGGCCCAGACGTCCTGGCAGCGGGCGATCGGGTCAAGGCCGCGGAGCTCGACGACGGCCACCTCGGACCGCAGCGACGCCTTGGCGAAGCAGCCCACCCCGGCGCCGAGCTGGGTCACCGGGCCGGGACGCAGGCGGGCGTACGCCCCTACCGACACGATGGCTAGCAGCGTCAGCATGGCGATGGCGACCACCGCGACCCGCCGAGTCGGGCGGTGCCGCCATCGTGGGTCTGGTGCAAGCCGGGTGAACGCGACCATGACTTGCTCGGTTCGGCGTTGCAGGCGATCGGCGGACAGGTCGGGCGCAGGCGGGGGGATCAGTTGGTGGTCTTGGTCCTCCATCGCGCACCTCCTTCGTCCGGTCCACGCGCGGGACCGCGCTCACCCTGGTCATGTCCGCCGCCGGGTGCGGCTTGCGGCAGGTCCAGGACGCGCCGCAGCTGCGCGCGGGCCCGGCTGAGCCGGGAGCCAACCGTCCCGGGTGCAACCCCCAGGATCTGGGCGGCCTGCTGGTAGTCCAGCCCCGCCCATACGCACAGCTCCAGGACCTCCTGCTCGCGGCGGGGCAGCCGGTCGACGGCCTGGCGGACCACGCGCATGGTCTGTTCGGCGTCCACCTGCGCGGCGACCGCGTCGGCCGGGTCGGGTTCTGCTGGCAGCGGGGGTAGCCGCTCCAGCGCCGCCTGGCGTCGGCGGGCCGCGCGCCGCTGGTTGCGCAGCAGGTTGACGGCCACGCCGAGCAGCCAGGGCAGCACGCTCGGCTGCAGCAATCGGGTGCGGCCCCGGCGGCGCCAGGCCTCCAGGAACACCGCGGCGCTGAGCTCCTCGGCCAGCCCGGCGTCGGCGGTCCGCCAGAAGCAGAACTGGTAGACGGCGCGGGCGTGGCGTTGGTACAGCGCGCCGAACGCGGCGGCATCGCCCGCCTGCGCCTGCGCCCACAGAATCTGGTCGGTTGGCTCCATCACCCGTTCCATGTCCGTGGGCAGCAGCATCTTCCCGCGCATGCTTGCTGTCACCGATCGAGGTGAGCGGCCTCCAACACCCGATGGGTGGCAGTGGAACCAGCTCCTGCTCCACAGCCGCCACACAGCGTCGCAGGTCCAGGTCGGGCGTCAGCGCCAGATCAGCACGGCGGCGAGGGTGACCATGGCCAGGTAGTACCCGCCCGCTTCTCGTAGCGGGTCGCGACCCGGCGGAACTGGTTGAGTCGCCCGACGCCCGTTCCGCCTTGCTCCGCCCCCGATACGCCGGCCGGTCAAAGCCGCCCGGCGGGGGCTGGTCGGACTTGGTCGGGATCACCGCCGCCCAGTCAGGGCCACCCCCAAGACCCTCTTCAATGCTCTGTTCCTGAGGTTCGAGAGGCAGCGACTTCGTTGCGCGGCGTCGCGGTGACGGAGCGATGAGGCCGACCCGGAACCGTCCGGTGGGTCGTCGCGTGTGAAGGGGTGATGGCACACGACGGCAACGACGAGTTCCTCACCTTCTTCGCCAGCGAGTTCCGGGAGCTTCGGCGGCTTGGGTTCCTGCTCACTGGCGACTGGGGCGAGGCCGAGGAGCTGGCGCAGGAGGCGATGGTGCGGACCTTCGCGGCGTGGGAGCAGGTGCGCCACTACCAGCAGCCGGCCGGGTTCGCTCGCAAGGTGCTGCTGAACCGTCATCGCTCGCTGCTGCGTCGTGCCGTCGTCGAGGCACGCCACGCGCTCCGCGCCGAGCCCAACCAGGCCCAGCAGCCCGCCTTCAGCGGCGACGAGCTGGTGCTGTGGCAGGCGCTGCGGCAGCTCCCAACCCGCCAGTGCCATGCGATCGTGCTGCGGTTCTGCCTCGACCTGCCAGAGGCCGAGGCCGCCCGCCAACTCGGCGTGGCGGCGGGCACGGTGAAGTCGCTGGTCCATCGCGGCCTGCGGCGTCTGCGCGCCCAGCTCGGCCCCGAATACGACCGCACGCCAAGTCCGGACTCCACCACGACGAGCCCGAGCACCAGGGGAGCCAGACAATGAGCATCGAGGAGTCGGTCAGGTCGCTGCACGCCACCGCGGTGGCCGACGAACCGCCGGTTCGCCACGCGTCGCTGCAGCGCGTCCTTCGCCGCGGCGCACGTCGCCGCACCTGGCGGCGACACCGCCTCGCGCTGGCCGGTGGGCTGGCTGCCCTGCTGGCGGTGGCGCTGGCCGCCGGGCTGCTGCCACGCGGCGCCGGCGGGCCTGCCCCAGCGGCCGCGGCGGTCCTGGACGCGGCCGCAAGCACGGCCGCCAGCCGCACCCCACCCCCACTGGAGCCCGGCCAGTTCTGGTACACCAGGACCAAGGGCAAGAACGTGGACCTGCTTCCGAGACCCGCTCCCCCGCCGCGGCAGTTCCTGGCGGCACAGCCCTCCATCGGTGAGGAGTGGTGGGGGCCGACCGGTGTCTGGCGCTCGCGGGGGCGCTACGGCAACCCGATCGTCCTTGACCCGGACAAAGCGGCCTGGATCGCCGCCGGCAGGCCACCCCTGCGGACCAACGACCGTAGCTGGGACCTGCGCGGCCAGCAGGCCCGGCGGTTCATGAGCTGGCCGGGTGTGCTGTTCCCCCGAGTGGACTGGAACCAACAAGCCTGGAACCACGCCGCACAGCGCCTCCAGCAGCTACCAACCGACCCCGCGGCGCTGGACCGGCGGCTGCGGGACAACGCGCGGCGTGACGGGCTTCGGCTGCCTGAACCTGAGGCTCGGGAGTGGTGTCGTCGCCCGATCCAGACCCAGCGGTGCTTGGACCTCGTGGAGGCCGACGCGAACGTGGACATCTTCCAGGCGGCGACCTGGCTGCTGGCTCGACCGGTCACGCCGCCAGCGCTGCGGGCGGCCCTGTTCCGGGTGCTGGCCAGGCTCGAGGGGATCCGCGTGCTCGGTGCGACGACCGACGAGGAGGGCCGCAGGGGCACCGCGGTCGCCATCACCTTCGACGGCGTCCGCCACGAGCTGCTCTTTGATCCCAGCAGCTCCCTTCTCCTGGCCGAGCGCGACATCATCGTCACCTCCCGCCCGGAGGCACCGCGGTACCCGGTGGGCACCACCATCCGCTCTGAGCTGTACCTGACCAGGGCCGTCGACTCGATCACCACAACCAACTGATAACGCCGCCCAGACGACCAGCAGACCAGGTGGGCGCTGGCCAACGACCCGCCGGTGCTGCTGGCCGACGAGCCCACCGGCAACCTCGACTCCGCCACCAGCGACAGCGTTCTTGGTCTGTTCGCGCAGCTGGCCGCCGAGGGAACGACGGTGGTCATGGCGCCCAGGGCCTTGCCGCTGTCCAGGACGAACAGCACCCCGCGGTCGGCATCCAGCCCGCGGTCACGCAGCCCGGTCACCAACCGGGTGCAGACCGCCTTGTTCTCGATGGTGCCCTCCACCACACCCAGGGGGACCTTGGTGCCGTCGGCGGTCACCCCGAGCGCGCCGACCAGCAGATGCTCGCCCATCCCAAAGCCGTCCAGGAACACCACGAGCCACCGCTGCTCGCCCAGCGGCCGGTGCAGCAGTTGGTCGAGCCGCTCGGCGGTCGCGGTCAACAACCGGCGCGAGACCGCCGAGCGTGACGTGCCCGTCGCGGTCTGCTCGACCCGGGACCCGACGGGTTCCAGCCCGACCGGGTAGCCGCGGGTCGAAGCCCGCCCAGCATCCTGGCGACCACTCCGTCGGCCAGCAGGTCGGCCGAGGTGAAGGTCTCATATGACTCCTTGGGCAGCTCGTGCTCGTCGTCGCCGACGGTGCGGACCCGTGGCCGGCGGACCGGGACCCGCCGGCCACCGAGGGTTACGGTGCCGTCCTGGCCGCCGTGGTGCTTGGCGACTCTGCCGGGGTTGTGCTTGCCCTTGGGCCCAGCGAGGTCGGTGACCTCGGCCGCCATCAGCTCGGCCGAGACGTCCAGCCGACCGCGGTCGAGACGGCCAGCAGGCCCTCGCGCATGCGCTCGGCGAACCGGGCGAGATGCCCGTCCAGGCGGCCGGCCAGCCGTTCGGCCTGCCCGAGCGGGGCTGTGCCGACTCATCGTAGCTGGTCGGGATCAGTGGTCTCGTCGGCGGGAACGGGCGTGTGCGGGTCTTGCATCCGGGGTCCTCCTCCTGGGACTTGGCGGTCCTCGGAGCGTGGCGTGTTCACGCTCCGGGGGAGGACCCCACCTCAAATCCCACAACCCTGGGACAACCTCCCGGATGGCGCACGGGTCACACGGCAGGCCGGCAACCTGCTGTTGTCGCTGGGCGAGCAAGGACTGCCGCTCCGCTTCGTGCTGAGCGACCGCGACGCGAAGTTCAGCGTGCGTTCGACGATGTGGTTCGTTGGGAGGGTTCGGGAGACGCCGAGGTCGGGTGGACGCTGGAGCTGTGGATCGCGTGCGTCCCGCCGCTCCGTCAGAAGCGCGAGTGCTCGTGAACTTGGATTGCTCGTCGGGAGACAGCTGGGTGACAGCTCACCGCAGCCTGAGAGGCGGACGATGCCACGACAGGGACTCTCCCGATGACGGCGTCGTCCGCGTCCTTGCGGGAAGCGGACGTGCGGCAGCCCTCGGACGCGGAGTTGATCGAACGGTCGTGGGGCGAGCCCGAGGCGTTCGCGGTCCTGTTCGACCCTCACGCCGCCGACATTCACCACTATGCCGCTCGACGGCTGGGCACCGGCGCTGCCGACGACCTGGTGGCGGAGACGTTCCTTGCGGCCTTTCGCCGCCGCATGTCCTACGACACCACACGGTCCCAGGCCCGGCCTTGGTTGTACGGCATCGCCACCACCCTGATCGCCCGGCAATGCCGCAGCGAGCAGCGGCTGTATCGGGCCCTCGGGCGGACCGGGGTGGATGCGGTACCTGAGCCGATCGCCGACGTGGTGGTGCGCCGGGTGGCCGCCCAGCAGCAGCAGCGGCTGTTGGCCGCGGCGCTGGCGGGGCTGTCGCCGGCCGACCGAGATGTGCTGCTGCTGGTGGCATGGGGCGGCCTGTCCTACGAGGAGGTCGCCGACGCCCTACGGGTGCCGGTGGGCACCGTGCGGTCCAGGCTGCACCGGGCGCGACGCAAGCTCCGCCGGTTGCTGAACGACGCCGAGCGGTCCACGACCACGGAGGAGATCTGAGGTGGACGACCTGAAGCTGCTGGAAGACCTGCGGCGGGAGACGCCGCCGATGACCGCGGCGGCCGCACAGACGGCACGGGCACGGCTCCTGGCCGCGGCTACAGCCGAGCCTCCAGGTACGAGACCGTGGCGGTCCGCGCTGCGGAACGGGCTGTCCCGCGCGGCCTGGCGCGTCGCTATCGCGGCCACGCTCGGCGTGGCGCTGACCGCCACCGCCACGGTCACCCGCGACCTCGGTGGCGATCCCCAACGCCCTCAGCAGGCCAGATCGTCGGCGGGGCTGTTGCCGGCCGGGGTGGCGAACGCAGCTGAGCTGGGTGACCGGGCGGCCACGGTCATGGCGGCCCAACTCGACCTCAGCCCGAGGCCGCACCAATGGGTCTACCTGGAGCAGCGCCAGGCAACCCTCAACGGCGACCATTGGTGGTCTGGGGTCGGCCCCGGCCGCGGAACGACCCGGATGTGGAAGCGGGTGGACGGCAGGAGGCTCGCGTTCGAGCGCAAGGGCGGCGGCCTCCGATTCCAGAGCGGGGCATTTGCTGTCGGCCGCCCGCAGCTGCATGTGAACGACCTGCCCACCGATCCCGACGCCCTGCTACCGCGGATCCGGCGCGGTGGCCGGCGCCGGCTCGGTCGAGCGGCGGCGGCAGGCGATGTTCACGCTGATCGGCATGCTGTTGCGCGACAACATCCTGCCGCCCAGGGTGCAGGCCGCCATGTACCAGGCCCTCCCCAAGATCCCGGGTGTGCGGCTGCAGCAGGACGCCGTCGACGCGGCCGGACGCCACGGTGTGGCCTTCGCCCGCGTGACCCCGGGCACCCTCGGCTTCCCCCTCCGCCTCCGCTTCGAGATCATCCTCGACCCGCAAACGTTCCACTACCTCGGCGAGCGCACGGTCGCGGCCAACGATGCCACCGCACCGGATGAGGAGTGGCAGGTCGCCAAGGACACCGTCCTGTCCGCGTCGGTCCGGACCGCCGCGGCGATCGTCAACCGACCCGGCCAGCGGGGCTGACACGGCGGCCGGGAGGCGCGTGGCCGCCTGGGTCGGAGATGGGTGAACAGAGGTCCGTGGCGGCTGTGGTCGGCGAAGGACCTGCGCGCAGCGGCCAGCACCCTGGAGGCGTCCTCGTCGATCGCCCCGATCTGGTCGTCGCCGCGGCATCGCCTTCCTGGCCGGCTCGGACCGGACCGGCTTCGCGAGGCCGGTGACGACAACGACCAGGTCGCGTGGTGGATTCATCCCGTGGGATGCTCCCGCGCCCTGACGGTCCTTGGTCGGACTGGCGTCGCCGTGCCGCTCGCCTGTCGTGCGCACAAAGGAGTCCGCTGTGGCCGGCCGGCGATCCGATTCAGGGCGGTAGGCCGGTGATTTCAGGATTAGGTCACGACTGAATGCTGGCATCGGCGCCGCGGGGTGTGTTTGCGTAGAGTCCGTCGATCCCCACATGACAGGAGGTTCAACCCGCGAAACTCCGTCAGCGACGGCGAACATTTGTCGGCTGCAATGTGTCGCTGGTGGTCCGGCGCTTCGATCGACGCAATGATATCCGCCTGCTACACCTGGATTGCCTGCATGCCGACCCGGCGGCACAGCGCATCGTCTCGGTCGCAACAAGCATGTCCCGGAAATAGGTTCGGTTGTCATCTCCTTGACAACATGGGTTGACTATCGCCGCCGCATACGCGCTGAGCCGAGCGGCGGTCCGGCGTACAGACCGAATGCCGCTTCTAAAGCCATCGGCGATACCTCCATGCCTGCCTCGCAAACGTGTGGTAAGCCCTGCCCAAAGCAGCACGGGCGGGGTTGTCAGGTGGGACCACCGAGCCGGGTATACGGGTTGCTCGGGGTGCACGTGCGGCCATCCAGGTACGGGGAGCGGGCGGAGGACCGGCGATCCCGGCGGGGGAGGAGGAACCACCTGTTTGGACCGGCAGTGACGGCAACGACCCTCTGGAGAGGCGGAGGATGATGGGCAAGAGACGACAGCGTCTTCGTTTGGTGGGACTTGCCCTGGCGGTGGCGATGGTGGCCGCGGCCTGTGGTGGTGGTGACGAGGCCGGCCAGGCGGCGCCCGAGCAGGCCGCTCAGCGGGGCGGCGTGTTCCGCACGGCGACCACCGACTTCGGGTTCACCAACGGCTTCGACCCGACCGGCGAATATATTGGCTCGGCGTTCACGCTGTACGGCGCGCTGGTCCGCACGCTGGTCAGCTACAAGTTCGTCGCTGGGGACGAGGGCAACAAGCTGCAGCCCGACCTGGCGACCGAGGTGGCACAGCCGACCGACAACGGACTGACCTACACCTACAAGCTCAAGCCGAACATCAAGTTCGCGCCGCCGCTGGACCGGGCGGTCACCTCCAAGGACATCGCCTACGCCTTCCAGCGCATCAACACCCAGCCGCTGGCCGCCCAGTACGGCTTCTACTACAACAACATCATCAAGGGCATGGACGGCAAGGCCAAGAGCGCCGACACCAAGATCTCCGGCATCGAGACGCCCGACGACCAGACGATCATCTTCCACCTGACCAAGGCGACCGGCGACTGGAACTACCGCCTGGCGATGCCGGCCACCGGCGCCATCCCCGAGGAGGTCGCGAGCTGCCACACCAAGGCCGGCGACTACGGGCGCTACCTGATCTCCTCGGGGCCGTACATGATCCAGGGCTCCGACCAGCTCGACGTCTCCTCCTGTGGCGCCCAGAAGCCGATCTCCGGCTTCGACCCGAGCAAGAAGCTCTATCTGGTCCGCAACCCCAACTACGACCAGGCCAGCGACACCCTACGCAAGAACTGGGTCGACGGCATCAAGATCGACATCAACACCAACCTCGACGACATCTTCAACAAGGTCGAGCAGGGCGCACTGGACGCCAACTTCACCGACGACGCGCCGCCGACGGTGCTGCAGAAGTACGCGACCAATCCCACCCTGAAGAACCAGCTCCACGTCAACGGTGGGGACCGCACCTGGTACATCACGTTGAACTGGGCGACGCCCCCGTTCGATGACCTCCATGTGCGCAAGGCTGCCAGCTACGTGATGGACAAGCAGGGCCTGCTGCAGGCGTGGGGCGGCACCATCGCCGGCGACATCGCCACCCACATCATGCCGCCGATCGTCCTCGCCAATAGGCTCGGGGCCGATTACAACCCCTACCCCTTTGACGAGGCCAAGGCCAAGGAGGAGATGAGGCAGTCCAAGTACGACACCGACAAGGACGGGGTCTGCGACGCCAAGGCGTGCAGCAACCTGGTGATGATCAACCGCAACGTGGCGCCGTGGACCACCATGGAGCCGGTGGTCGTCTCCAGCCTGGAGAAGATCGGCATCAAGGTGAAGGCACGCGAGCTGGCCTCCAGCGCCGCCTACACCACCATCCAGACCGTCAAGAACATGATCCCGATCGCGCTGAACCCCGGCTGGGGCAAGGACTACCCCGACCCCTACAGCTTCGCCGGGGTGCTGTTCAGCACCGAGGCGATCATCCCCACCGGCAACACCAACTACCCGCTGGTGTCGCTCACCCCGGAAAAGGCCGCCGAGCTCGGCATCAACTACCCCTCGGGGGTGCAGATCCCCAACGTGACCGCCGACATCGACACCTGCCAGCAGCTCACCGACTTCGACCAGCGCACCACCTGCTTCGCCGACCTGGACAAGAAGCTCATGGAGCAGGCCGTCGCCTGGATCCCCATCCTGTGGAACAAGGTCGTCTACATCACCGCCCCGAGCGTGACCAAGTACGAGTTCGACCAGTTCTCCACCGAGATCTCGTTCACCCAGATCGCGGTCAACAACAAGGAGACCATGTCCTAGCCCGGTCTAGTCCAGCCCCTCCAGCGCGGTGGGGGCAGCGCGGCCCGCTGCCCCCACCCTCCCCAAGACGAGGGCCGGGTGAAAGCACATGTGGCGCTACATCGTCCGTCGGCTCCTCTGGGTCGTGCTGGTCGTGCTGATCATCACGGCGTTCACCTTCTTCATCTTCTTCGTCATGCCACCGACGGACCCGGCCGTGCAGTTCGCCGGCATCCAGCTCGCCCTCGGCGCGGCGTTCGTCTGGCTGTGCCTCGGCATCCCCATCGGGATCGTCTCGGCGATCAAGCGCGGCTCCCTGCTCGACCGCAGCTCGATGCTGCTGGCGCTGTTCTTCGTGTCGGCGCCGGTGTTCTGGCTGGGCCTGATGGCCTTGTGGCTGTTCTGGTACAAGCTGCACATCTCGCCGGGCACCGGCTACGTCCCGATCGGGCAGAACGTCCTCGACTGGTTCGCCCACATGATCATGCCGTGGATCGTGCTCGCCCTGCTGTATGCCGCGCAGTATGCGCGCATGACCCGCGGCAACCTGATCGAGACGATGGGCCAGGACTACATCCGCACCGCCAGGGTCAAGGGGCTGCCGGAGTGGAAGGTCATCCTCAAGCACGGCGTGCGCGCCAGCCTCACCCCGGTGGTGACCCTGATCGGCCTGGACCTGGGCGCGCTGCTGGGCGGCGCGGTGATCACCGAGACGATCTTCAACCTCCAGGGCA
>WNFV01002164.1_pt1 | contig 26887 bp, 29 predicted proteins | sample 5400101 | NCBI WGS metagenome assembly WNFV01 (sample SAMN13153361, study PRJNA577476) | soil metagenome | isolation source: 115 cm soil or saprolite under grassland replicate 1 | place: USA:California | collected 2016-06-15
CCACCGCAAGCGCTTGGCCTCAACCATCTCCGAGATCCGCTGCAGCTGCGCGAACCCTGCCCTGGCTTGGTCCTCAGTCAGGCTGGAAGGATCTTCCGGATAGGCATCGAGCGCGCCGCCTTCACCCGATCCTGGGCCGAACATGCGTTCGATGATAGGAAGACACACCCATCCTGTCAGTGAACTTCATCACAAACCGGGCAAATTCCTGATCGAATTCCGGCGCAACCGTGCGACCTCATGCCGTCGGGGGCTGAGGAAGCGTGATCACTCCGAGTTGCGCAATGAGTGCAGCGGAATCAGTGACCCCCCAATGCTCGACGATCTGGCCATCCGCGATCCGGTGGACGGCGATCGCGGTCACGTCCATCTCGTTCCCGGTTGGAGGGATTCTCGCCAACTCACCCTCGTGTCGCCCGTTCGCCCGCAGGCGCGTGACGACTTGTCGCCCTCCGCTATCTGATCCTCGATCGTGTGTGTTCCGAGAGTGCCTTCCCAAAACATCCTGAATGCCTGCTTGAGGCCGTCCCGCCCGGCCTCAAGCGGGAAAGGCGGGGGGAGAGTGATTTGCATAGTCTTGGGCAACCCGTTCATCCATCGCCTCGATGTTGCCTTTTTCGATCTCTTCGTCGAGATCTCTTCGTCGAAGCGTCGGATCAGGGCTTTGTTCTGCTCCTCCGAGGACATGCTCTCCTCCCTTCCTGGGTTCGTTCGTCATGCGACTTCTTGGCACGCAGGGCCCGGCGGTGTCAACATCGTTTCCCATGGCCACTGCATCCCGCGCCGCGGTCCGACGGCTCGCCCTGGCCCGCCTGATCTCGCTCACCGGCGGGGCCGCCGCGTACCTCGCCCTGAACTACGTGATCTACCAGCGGACCGGCTCGGCCACGTGGGTCGCGGCCGCCCTTTTCCTCACGTTCGGCACGGTCGGCTTCGTGAGTCCCTTCGCCGGCGCTCTCGGAGACCGGTTCGATCGGCAGCGAGTGATGATCGCTTCGGACGTGACCGCCGCCGTGTGTTTCTTCGGGATGGCGCTGGTCCACGACCCGGGGTTGCTGCTGGTCTTCGCGTTCTTCTCGGCAGCCGCCGAGGCACCGTTCCTCTCAGCCTCGTCGGCAGCCATTCCCAACCTGGTCGGCGAGGAGCACCTCGGGTGGGCGAACGGGATGGTGAGCCTGGGCCGCAACGCCGGCATCCTGCTCGGGCCGCTCCTGGGAGGTCTGTTGATGGCTTCGATCGGAGCGGGAGCGGTGTTCGCGCTGAACGCCGTCTCTTTCTTGGTCTCGGCCGCGCTCGTAACCACGGTGCAGGGCCGATTCAGCGGCCAGCGCGATGGGGCGCAGGAGCATCGAGGTCTTCGCGCCGGGTTTCGATTCCTGTTCACCGACCGCGTGCTCCGGACCATCTCCCTGTCCTGGTTGACCCTGGTGCTCGGGCTGGGCATGACCATGGTGGCCGATGTGCCTCTGGTGAAGCTGTTCGATGCCGGCTCCTTCGGCTATGGGGTGCTGATCGCGTGCTGGGGCGGAGGCTCCATCGTCGGGTCGCTGCTCGGGCGCCGGCTGAAGTCCTCGACTGAGGCCCCGTGGCTTCTGATCGCCATCGGGGCGATCGCGGCTACTTCGGTCATCACTGGCGTGTCACCATGGTTCGCCCTGGTCCTGGGGGCGATCCTGGTCATGGGAGTCGGCGACGGTGTGTCACTGGTGGCCGAGCAGGGCATCATGCAACGCCGAACGCCGGACGCGGTTCGCAGTCGCGTTTCCGGGGCTTTCGACGCGGTCGTTCACATCGGGATGGCGATCTCGTACGTCATCGCCGGCCCGGCCGTGAGCTGGCTCGGCGCACGAGGCGTCTACATCATGGGAGGAGGGGCCGCGTTCGTCGGCGTGTTCATCGCCGTTCCCATCGTGAAGGCCACACGCGCCGTCACGGTTCCGGGTGGGAAACCTTCCCAGGGCACGGAAGCGGCGGGCCTTCTGGTGCCGTGACCATGGATCAACGGATCGAGCGGTCGGTCGCCGAGCTGGAAGCGGCGACCCACGACCTGCTCGAGTTCCTCGATTCGCTCACCGGTGAGCAGTGGCGGGCCACGGGCTCGAACGAAGGTTGGCCGGTGAGTGTGGTTGCGTACCACATCGCGGACGGCTTTCGGATCCACATGCTCTGGCTGGAGCATCTTCGGCTGAAGGAGACGATCCCGGGAACACCGGAGGAATTGAGCGAAACCAACGCCCGTACCGCGCACGACGCAGTGGCCTTGAGCCCTGAAACCGTGCGGAGAGCCGTCGAGACCGGTGGCCGACTGTTGCGGGCGTACCTTCCCGGTATCGGCTCGGAAGAGATCGGCTGCTCGGCACCACACGGACCCTTGGGTGGTGAAGACATGACCGTGCAAGACATATTGGAGATCGCGCCCTGGCACGTTCGCGAGCACCTCGACAGCATGAGGTCCGCTGTCTCGCAGCTCGGAGGCTTCCGGACGTAGCATCCTCGGTGCGGGGGCCGCTGAAAGCCGGGGCGAGGGGGTGCGCGGAAATGAGGACGCTGATCAGGAACGGCACGGTGGTCACGGCCACCGAGGCCACGAAGGCCGACGTGCTGATCGAAGACGAGAAGGTTGCACTGATCGGCCTGTCCCTGGACGCGCAGGCTGACAGCCTCATCGATGCCACCGATCGGTACGTGATGCCCGGAGGCGTCGACGTCCACACTCACTTCGACCTCCCGTTCGGAGGAAGCTTCTGCTCGGACGACTTCGGCAGCGGGACCCGGGCGGCAGCCTTCGGGGGGACCACCACCTGCGTCGACTTTGCCGTCCAGGACTTCGGCGAACCCCTGAGAAAGGGCCTGGACCGATGGTTCGAGAAAGGCCAGAAAGCCCAGACGGACTTTGGCCTGCACATGATCGTGCGCGAGGTCAACGACGGGACCCTTCAGGAGATGGATCACTTGGTGAACGAGGGCATCACGTCGTTCAAGCTGTTCATGGCCTACCCGGGGGTGTTCATGAACGACGACGCCTCGATCTTCCGGGCCATGCAGCGGGCCGCCGACAGCGGGGCCCTGATCATGATGCACGCCGAGAACGGCGGGCCCATCGACGTTCTGGTAAAGCAGCTCCTGGCTGAAGGAAGGACCGATCCCAAGTACCACGGGCAGAGCCGCCCCGCCGCCATGGAGGGCGAGGCCGTGCACCGGGCGTTCAAGCTGGCCGAGCTGGCCGGCGCGCCGGCGTACATCGTGCACCTGAGCTCGCGCGACGCACTGAACGCGGTGCGGGAGGCCCGCGACCGGGGATTGCCTGCCTACGCAGAGACCTGTCCCCAGTACCTGTACCTGAGCGCAGATGACATGGGCCGACCGGGGTTCGAGGGCGCGAAGTTCGTGTGCTCGCCGCCCCTGCGGCCCGCCGATCACCAGGCGGACCTGTGGAAGGGCCTCACCGCGGGTGACCTGCAGATCGTCTCGACGGATCACGCGCCCTTCAACTACAAGGGGCAGAAGGACCTCGGCGTCGGCAATTTCGCCAAGATCCCCAACGGCTTGCCTGCTGTCGAGGACCGATTCACGCTGATCTTTCAAGGTGTGCGCCAAGGTCACATCACCCTGACCAGGTTCGTGGAGCTGATCGCCACCGCTCCGGCGAAGATGTTCGGCCTGTATCCACGGAAGGGAACCATCGCGCCCGGATTCGACGCCGACATCGTGGTGTTCGACCCGAACCACGAGCGGGTCATCTCAGCGAACGACCACCACATGAACGTCGACTACTCGTGCTACGAAGGACTGAAGGTGTGGGGGCTCCCCGAGGTCGTCATCCAACGAGGAGATGTCCTGGTCGAGAACGGTGAATGGCATGGCAAGGAGGGGGCCGGCCAGTTCATCAGCAGAAGCCGGTTCCAGGAACCTTGAACGGCGAACCCGCCAACCGGTCGACGTACCCACTCCGAAGAAGGAGGATCGCCAGGTGACTGCGACACAAGTACAGAGCTTCATCGGCGGTGCGTTCCGCGAATCCCGAACCGGGGAGGTGCAGGTCGACCCGATCCCGGATCCGGCGACGGGAGAGACCATTGCGCTCCTTCCCTATTCGACGACAGACGAGATCGACGAAGCCATCGGAGCAGCCCGCAGCGCCTTCCCGGGCTGGGCCGACACGCCGGTTCCCGAGCGGGCGCAGGTTATGTTCCGATTCAAGCATCTCCTGGAGGAGCACTTCGACGAGCTGGCCCAGCTGGTGACGCGGGAGAACGGCAAGACGCTCCCCGAGTCCAAAGGTGAGGTCCGCCGGGCCATCGAGGTGGTGGAGCTGGCCTGTGGCGCCCCCACCCTCATGATGGGTACGAACGTCGATCAGATCGCCGACGGGATCGACGAAGAGCTGGTCCGGTTCCCCGTGGGCGTCGTGGCCGGGATCACTCCGTTCAACTTCCCCAACATGGTGCCTCTCTGGATGATCCCGCTGGCCATCGTGTGTGGGAACGCGTTCGTCCACAAACCCTCGCAGCGGACGCCCCTCTCGGCCGTGCGCATCGCCGAGCTGCTCGCTGAGGCCGGACTCCCCGAGGGCGTGTTCAACGTCGTCCACGGTGCCAAGGATGCCGTGGACAGGCTGTTGGGCCACCCCGAGGTCGACGCGGTGTCCTTCGTCGGCTCGGCCGTCGTCGCCGCATACATCTACGCGCAGGGGGCGGCGCACGGGAAGCGGGTCCAGGCGCTCGGAGGGGCGAAGAATCACCTCGTGGTCATGGATGACGCCGACCTGGAGAAGACGGTGACCGCGCTCGTCTCCTCCGCTTTCGGCAACGCCGGGCAGCGATGCCTGGCAGGAAGTGTGGCGGTCGGCGTGGGCTCGTTGGGCGACGCCCTGGTCCAGGAACTCGTCCAGCAGGCCGGCAGGCTAAACGTGGGGCCGGGGATGGAGCCGGACACGGACATGGGACCGGTGATCCGGGAGGAGCGAAGAAAGGAGCTGATGGGCTACATCGAGCAGGGCGAGGAGGTCGGAGCCGAGCTCGTCGCCGACGGGCGAGGTATCGGCCCCTCCGACGGATTCTTTCTCGGCCCCACCATCTTCGACCGGGTGAGCCCCGACATGCCCCTGTGGAAGGACGAACTGTTCGGGCCGATCCTGTCGGTCGTCCGCGCGGCCGACATCGACGAAGCCATTCGGGTGATGAACTCGAGCGCCTACGGCAACGCCGCTTCTATCTTCACCACGTCCGGGGCAAACGCCCGCGAGTTCAAGCGGCGGGCGGAAGCGGGAATGCTCGGCGTGAACATCGGCGTGGCCGCCCCGATGGCGTTCTTCCCGTTCACCGGGTGGAAGAAGTCATTCTTCGGTGATCTGCACGCCACTGGTGCGGACGGGGTCCGGTTCTACACGAGGCAGAAGGTGGTTACCTCGCGATGGTGGTTGGCCCCGAAGCTCGACCACAGCCAGCCGGAGGGTAGGAGTCACTGACCTGGAGTAGCGACAGACTCACCTTAACCCGGAACGGATCGACTGGGTCGGAGACCTGTGTAACGCGTTACCTGGCAGCCGGTCGATGTCGGCCCAGGCCCCCTGGGTCTGACTGCTCGTCGACCTGGCTTCCTTCACCGGCTGAGCCCGTCCGCTCAGCGGCGGGTTCGGGTCCGGGGACGCTGGCGGCCAGTTCGACCCGCTGCTTGGGACCCCGAAGGCGTGCCATCACCGCGGGCATCAGGATCAGGATGTACAGGGCCACCGCGGTGAAGGCCGCCAGGGGCCCGGAGGGGTGGAGGTCGGGGAGAGCAGAGGCGAGGCGGTGGGAACGAGCCCGGAGAGCCGCCTCATCGCCGATCTCCCCTGCGCCGCTGTCACTGGCCAGCTCCAACGCCCTACTGATCCACAGGCGGAGGGTTGCCGGGTCCAGACCTGTCCGACCCGTCCGCTGGGCGACGAGTGCCTCCGCCCCCAGCTCGGACTGGACGAGCCACTCGTCGACGAAGGGCATGGGCGGTACGGGGATCCCGTTCGGCTGCACCTCGAAGTGGAGGTGGGGAATGGTCTGTGAAGCGTTCCCCGTGTTCCCGATATAGCCGACCACCTGCCCGACGTGCACGGGCGTGCCCGGGGCGATGCTGGGGCCGAAGCCGCTCAGGTGAGCGTAGAAGTACTGGGTGTTTGCAGCATCGGTGATCTCGACGGCCATACCGCTGATGGGCCCGTTGACCTTCTGGCTGACGTGGCCGCCCGCCGCTGCGACGACGGGCGTGCCTCGCGGAGCGAACAGGTCCAACCCCTGGTGGAGGTGAGGGTAGGGGCAGCAGCGGTATGCGTGCCAGTCGTTGTGCCACCATGCCAATCCGGCGACGGGAAACGGGCCGACAACGGACAGGAGGTCGTCAAGGCGAGGGGTTCCGTTTGGCGAGAGCTCGGCCAGGATGGCCATGAGCCGAGCGGTGCTGTGAGTTCCCCCCACGGTGAAGGGAGCGTCGCTGACCGGAGGGCTCGGGGGAGGACCGCCCGACCCAGGGTTCGGAGGGCTGGGAGGTGGCGGCGGCAAGCTCGACGTGGGCATAGGGTGAGGGGAGGGTGATGATGGGCTGGGAGTTGGCGAAGCGCTGGGGGATGGCTCGGGCGACCCGGTGGGGGATACCGAGGGCGAAGGGCTCGGGCCTGGGCCCTCCAGCTGGACGTCGATCGAACCCTCCGTGACGTCCTGCGACAACAGTGAGTAGTCGCCATCACCGCGCGTCTCGTCGCCGGGTTGGCCGTCGAAGACCCCCTGGAGATGGATCTTGAGTGCTCCTGCGCCTGGTCCGCCGGCGTGTACGTGCACGCTCGCGGGGACATCCTGCATGGCCCCCCCGTCCGACAGCTCGATCAGGGCGAGCCCCCCGAGGGTGGCTTCGTTCTCGGAGGGGACGGCCAGGCTGGTGACGGTCACCTGGATCCTGGTGAAGGGCAACTTCAACGAGACTGCCGGGTCCCAGATCTCGCACAGGAATGAGCCGCGGGATCCGGCCTCATCCTTGGCGGCGTCCACTTGGAAGCTGCAGCCGTGAACCCTGGCCTGGCCGGGGGAGGAGAAGGCTGCCCTCCCCTTTCCGGTCACTCGGGCGTCGCCCTCCTGGCCATGAGCTACTCCGGCATTCGGGCCCAGTCCCAGCAGGGCAAGCGGAACCAGGGCCAGCAGCATGAACAGTACGAAGAGTCCGGCGCGCTCTGAGTTGTCTCTGGGGATCCCCACGGCTGCTCCGTCTGGCCGGTCTGACCGCGCCGCCCTTTCGGCACGTTCGTTTTACCCATATCTACGGCCTACTCAGCACTGCCGGTTCGCGCCTACAACGTGTCCAATGTACGCGTTGCCGGCCGATCCCGCTTCGGGCCGGCCTGCGACCGGGCGGTCCAAGGCGAGCATCCCAGTCGGCCCGTGGGGGTACGCTTGAGTTGATGAGAGGTGACCGGGTGGAGATCGTGGTCGACACGGGAAACGGCGTTCGAACCTACGAGATCGAAGCCACGAAGGCCGGCCGCCGCGTCGAGGTGTCGACCGCTCGGGGGGTCGTCGAGGTGGCCGAGGTGACCCGGACTGGTCAGCTAGTGAGGACCGGCCGGTTCATGGCGGCCAGGGTGGTGGCATTGGTCGAGCACCCGGCCGAGCCGACACCCGAGCGCGGTCGCCGGAGGAAAGGACCAAAGGACCAGGTCTCCCTCCTTTGATCGCTCAGGAGTCCCTCGTCGCCCACCTCTGTTGCCCGAAATGTGGCCGAAACCTGGACCATCGCGTTCGGCAGACAGTTTGCTCCTGTGGGTCGCCGTTGCTTGTCGAGTACGACCTCGACGCGCTGGGTCGGCGCGCGCACAAGGAACGGATCGCGGCAGGTCCACCCACGATGTGGCGGTATTCCGACTTCCTGCCGGTGACGAAACTCGGACGCGTCGTGAGTCTCGGCGAGGGTTTCACACCACTCGTTCCTGCGGGTGCGGTGGGCCGGCGAATCGGGCTGCCCCGCCTCATGGTGAAGGACGAGGGTCCGAACCCCACCGGGACCTTCAAGGCCCGCGGGGCGTCGTGCGGGGTGTCCATGGCGGTTCAGCTGGGGATCCGGCGAGTGACGCTACCGACCGCCGGCAATGCCGGAGGTGCCTGGGCCTGCTATGGGGCGGCGGCCGGCTTGGAGGTTCGTGTAGTCATGCCGAGGGACGCTCCGAGGGCGAACCGGCTCGAATGTGAGCTGTTCGGAGCAGAGGTGATGTTGGTCAGCGGGACCGTCTCCGATGCAAGCAGGCTGGTGGCGGAAATGGTCGAGAGCCCTGGCTGGTTCGACGTATCGACGCTGAAGGAGCCTTACCGCATCGAGGGGAAGAAGACGCTGGGTCTGGAGATCGCCGAGCAGCTGGGCTGGCGGATGCCCGACGCCATCGTGTATCCGGCCGGTGGAGGCGTTGGCATCATCGGGATCTGGCGCGCCGTGCAACAGCTCCGAGCCCTCGGTTGGCTGCGGGGCGACTCGCCGCGGCTCATGGTCACGCAGGCGGAAGGATGCGCGCCGATCGTCGAGGCGTTCGAGCGAGGATTGGAGGAATCACTCACGTGGCGCCACCCCAGGACCTTCGCCCACGGCCTCAGAATCCAGAAGGCCCCGGGTAGTTTCCTCGTCCTCAGGGCGATCCGGGAAACGGGGGGGACTGCGGTGGCGGTGGGCGACACGGAGATTGCCGATGCCATGGCCGCCCTCGGAGGAGCCGGCATTTCAGCCTGCCCTGAGGGAGCGGCCACTCTCGCCGCAGCCGCTCGGCTGCGTGAACGAGGGGACCTCGGGCCGAAGGACAGGGTCGTGCTGATCAACACGGGCAACGCGCTGAAGTACCCGGAAGCGATGGAGGTAGCTACGGGAGGCTGATGGTGTCAGCCCAGCGCCTGGCGGAGCCTCCGGACGGGGCCCTTCAGGGCGAAGCGTTCCGCCACCTGCTCGGCCCTTCCTTCGTCTGGTTCGGCCTTCCAGGCTCTGAGCTCGAGGTCGGTCCTGATCGGGACGATCTCCTGCATCTTCCGGATGTAGAGAGCGGATTCGCGCACGGCTGCTCGAAGCGAGGGAGAGCGTTGGAGCGGCGGCCCCTTTCGCTTCGGCGCCTCCGCGTCGGCCAGGAGATCGTCGAGCGAGCCGTACGTGTTCACCAGGAGCCGGGCGGTCTTCTCGCCAACGCCGCGCACCCCAGGAAGGCCATCCGAGGGGTCTCCTCGGAGGATGGCGAATTCCGCGTAACGAGAGGCGGGCACGCCGTACTTCTCCAGGACCCCTGCCTCGTCCAGCACCCGGAGCTCGGACACGCCCCTGAGGGTGAACAGCACTCGAACCTCGGGATCTCGAACGAGCTGGATGAGATCGCGGTCGCCGGTCACGATGTCGACTCGATCCCTCGGGCGGGCCGCGGCGCACAGCGTGCCGATGGCGTCCTCGGCTTCCCACCCCGGGGCCTCGGCCTGGCTCATTCCGAACGCATCCAGGGCCTCTCTCAAGATGTCGAACTGCTCGGGGAGACCTTCAGGATCCGGTGGCCGGTTCGCCTTGTAGCCGTCGTACACGGCCACGCGGGGCGCGGGCCGCCAGTCGTCGTCGTAGACGTGGACGATCTCGTCGGGACTGCGCGAGCCGATGAGGCTCGCCGTCATGTCGAGATAACCGTGAACGGCGTTGATGGGCCGTCCGTCCGGAGCCTTCACCGTGGCGGGCATCGAGAAGAACGCTCGGAACATGAGGCTGGACGTGTCGAGCAGCAGTCGGTTGGCCATTACCGGACGAAGACTAACCCGCTGGGCTGGCACTGCCGACGAGAGGTGGATGTCGTAGCCTAGGGCCATGTCCCGGGTGGAGGACGCTCCGCTCGAGTTCAACCCTTTCCTCCCCGAGATGCGGGCGGATCCATACCCTCTCTATCATCGGTTGCGCTTTCAGGATCCGGTCCACCAGAGCTTCCCCGGGGTGTGGATCCTGACCCGATACGACGACTGCGTTGCAGTCCTGCGAGATCCGGGCCGATTCAGCAACGACTCCAGGAACTCGGACCTGTACCAGGCCTTCAGGGCGGCCCGGGGCCGGGAACCGACGATCATGGAAGACACGGCCGGCCGGACGATGCTGTTCATCGACCCGCCCGACCATACGCGTCTGCGGAACCTGGTGAACAGGGCGTTCACCGCTCGGAGGATCGAGGCTCTTCGGTCACACATCCGTGAGATCGTGAAGGGACTGTTGGACGACATCGAAGCCTCCGGGCGAGACACCTTCGACCTGGTGAACGAGGTGGCCTACCCGCTTCCGGTCACGGTCATCTGCGAGATGCTCGGAGTGCCCTGGCAAGACTGGGATCAGTTCCATCGGTGGTCGTCCGCCCTGGTGGTCACCCTGGATCCGGTCATGTCCGACGAGGTGCTGGGTCCGGCCAACGAAGCCGCTCTGGCCTTCGCCGATTACTTCACGGGATTGCTGGCCGACCGGCGCGCCCGTCCCAGGGACGACCTCCTCACCGCGATGATCGCCGCCGAGGATCGGGGCGAGCGGCTGACCGAGCAGGAGCTCCTGGCCATGTGCATCCTCCTGCTCATCGCGGGACACGAGACGACGGTCAACTTGATCGCCAACGGGATGATCGCGCTGCTCCATCACCGCGATCAGCTGGAGCGGCTCACCGCGAGCCCCTCGCTCATCAGGAGCGCCACGGAAGAATTTCTCCGCTATGACAGCCCCGTGCAGTTCCTCGGGCGAACACTGATGGAGGACGTCGAAATCGGAGGCCGGCATATCCGAAAGGGCGAGCAGGTGGTGCCGGTGATCGGGGCGGCCAACCGAGATCCGGCGCAGTTCTCGGAGCCGCACATGTTGGACATCGGCCGGACCGACAACCGGCACCTGTCCTTCGGAGGCGGCATCCACTTCTGCCTGGGAGCTCCCCTGGCCAGAGCCGAAGGCCAGATCACCATCGCCGAGCTGGTCGCGCGGTTCCCAAAGCTGGAGCTCGCCACCGAGATCTTGGAGCGCAGGGAAACGGTCACCCTCCGCGGCCTGAGGTCCCTCCCGGTTGCGGTGGGTTGAGCCGTCGATGGGCGAAGGCTACTCCCCGCCTGCGGGACGGATCGGATCGCTGACGCGGATCACGCCGCCAACCAGGATGTCGGCCCGGAGGCCGCCTCGGTGGGTCAGGGCCTTCACCACTCCCTGCCTCGACAGGCTGGCGAGGTGAGCACACGGCTCGCAGAGACGCGTTCCTCGGAGCCGCACTCGGCCGACGAGGAACTCCTTCCCGACCAGGTGGTTCAGAGCGACACCGACCGTGACGATGTTGCGCCGGGCCCGCCCGGGCTCGAGCGAGATGCCGTAGTCGTGGGCCGCCGCCTCGACGGCCTCCTGCTCGATCAAGGTGATCTGGCGGCCGGTGCCGGGCGTGGCCGAGTACGTGCCCTTCTCCTCGAAGTACCGATCGCCTCGGAGGCCGCGACCCGCGACAGCCTCGACCTCCTGGAGCGAGATGATCGGGCCCCCACCTTCAGAGGCGATGTAGATGCCGGCCACGGCCCCTTGCCAGGTAGACGTCGGGGTGGGATAAGGCTCGATCGAAGTCTCGGACATTGGCATCAAGCGTACGCTACAGCGCCGGTCCGCGGGTGCGGCGAGGAGAAGAGATGGAAGTGCTGATCGTCAACCAACGGGAAGTTCCCGAGCTCCTCCCGATGGACGAGTGCATCGACGTCATGGCTGATGCGCTGGCCGGCCTGGTTCGAGGTGACGCGGTGATGCCACTGCGGGGCATGGCCGGGTTGCCCGACCAGGCGGGTCTGTTGGCGTGGATGCCTTCGCTTCGTCCGGAGGCCGGGGTGATGGGGATCAAGGTCATCAGCGTGTTCTCCGGCAACGAGGGGAGCGAACTCGAGTCCCATCAGGGGGCCGTTCTGCTGTTCGAGGCGGAGCGCGGGCGACTCCTGGCCATCGCTGACGCCTCCTCGGTAACGGCCATCCGAACCGCCGCCGTGAGTGGGCTGGCGACTCGGCTCCTGGCCAGAGATGACGCGGACGACCTGGCCATCCTCGGGTCGGGGACCCAGGCTCGCACCAACCTGGAAGCCATGCTGGCCGCGCGGGACGTCAACCGGATCCGGTTGTGGAGCCGCAATCTGGAGCACGCGAAGAGCTTTGCCGAGAGCGAGTCCCGCCGGCACGGCATCTCGGTGGAAGTGTCGGCCACCGCGCAGGAGGCGGTGGAAGGCGCCGACATCGTGTGCACGACCACCTCCGCAACCGAGCCTGTGCTCCGGGGGCGCTGGCTCGACCAAGGAGTGCACGTGAACGCCGTGGGGTTCTCCGGCCCCACCGGCCGCGAACTGGACACCGAAGCGGTCCTCCGCGCCCGGCTGTTCGCCGATCGCCGGGAGTCCATCCTCAACGAGTCCGGCGACTTCCTCATCGCCAAGAGCGAGGGGGCGATCGGTGATGACCACGTGGTGGGCGAGCTGGGCGAGGTCATCCTGGGGAAGGTCGAAGGCCGGACCTTGCCGGAAGAGATCACCGTCTTCGAGTCACTGGGGCTGGCTATCGAGGACCTGGCCGCCGCGCACCACATCTACCGTCGGGCCATGGAGACTGGCAAAGGCACCAGGGTGGAGCTGGGGGGCGATCGCCACGTCGACGGCTGAACCGATCCCGCTCGAAGACGTTCTGGCCGCTCGAGACCGCATCGCAGGATCCGCCTTGCGCACACCGCTCGTTCGCCTGGACGTGGACGACGCCCCCGCCGAGATCTATCTCAAGCTGGAGAACCTCCAGCCCATCGGCTCGTTCAAGATCCGAGGCGCGGCGAACGCAATGGCTCAAGTGGACCCTGCTCATCTGGCACGAGGCGTCTACACGGCGAGTGCCGGCAACATGGCTCAGGGAGTGGCCTGGAACGCCAGACGCATCGGCATTCCCTGCACGTCCGTGGTGCCGGAGGCCGCTCCCGAGGCCAAGCTCTCCGCTATCCGTCGCCTGGGTGCCGACTACGTGAAGGTCCCCTTCGACGAGTGGTGGCAGGTCATGGTCGATCATCTCTATGAGCCGCTGGCGGATCGGGTCTTCATCCATCCGTTTATCGACCCCGCGGTGATGGCCGGGAACGGGACGATCGGGCTCGAGATCGTGGAGGATCTCCCCGAGGTTGACGCCGTGATAGTCCCCTACGGTGGCGGGGGGCTTTCATGCGGCATCGCCTCTGCACTCCGCGCGCTCCGACCGGAGGCCAAGGTCTTCGCCAGCGAGATCGAGACCGCCGCCCCCCTCTTCGGCTCGCTGTTGGCCGGACGGCCCGTGGAAGTTCCCTACGCCCCGAGCTTCGTCGACATCGGCTCGAAGCGACTGCTCGACGACATGTGGCCGCTGGCCAGTTCGCTGCTGGCAGGCTCCCTGCCGGTATCGCTGGAGGAAACGGCCGGAGCCGTTCGTCTGGTGGCGGAGCGAAACCGAGTGATCGCTGAAGGGGCAGGTGGCACGGCAGTGGCCGCCGCCCTGTCCGGGCGAGCCGGCTCCGGGGAGATCGTGTGCGTGGTCTCGGGTGGGAACATCGACTCGGCCAAGCTCGCCAAGATCCTGGTGGGCGAGCTGCCCTGACGGTCAGTCCCGGAGGATGGGGCGGGTCAAGCAGGTCGGCCCCCCGCCTCCGTTGATCCCAACTTCCCACGCGGGGAACTCGTGCACCTCGCAGCCCCGCTCGGCCAGCGCCGCAGCCGTTTTAGGGTTTCCCTCGGCCACGACCACCACCCCGGGTCGAACGGCCAGCACGTTGCAGCCGAGCGTGGGGTACTCCTCCGCTGGTACCGGGATCATCGAGATCCCCATTTCTTTCAGCAGCTCGTACAGGCCGGCCGGCAGGAGCGGCAGATACACGATGGCCAGATCCTCGGCGACAGGCGAGATCAGGCTGAGCAAATGCAGGCAGACCTCAGGCCCCTCCCCGTAGGGTACGTCGAAGGTCCGCACCTCTCCTCCGACGATGCCTGCGAGCTGTTCGGCTCCGACCGGGTTCGTCCGGAGTGACCGGCCGATGCAGAACAGATCGGGCCGGAGCCAGAAGGTATCGCCGCCGTCCACCGTGCCCGGGGGCTCGATCCGGCCGTCCGATGGGACCCCGTGCTCCGTCATCCACCGCTCCAGGACCAGCTCCTCACCCTGTCGGTTCGGCTTGCCCGATCGCAGCGAGATGGCCCCCCGATCCGACACGAGAGCCGGGTCGAACGTGTACACCAGGTCCGGGCTGTCTGTCTCTTCCCCTAGCTCGTGCACCCTCACCCCGAGGGCAGAGAGAAGCTCGCAGAGCGCGTCGTGCTCTCGTTGAGCGGCCGCCAGGTCGACGGGGTGCAGATAGCCGTGACGGGGGTCATCGTAGGCTCGCCCGAACGTGGGGCCGGGGCGCTTGACCAGCGTCTCGAGGAGAGGCGAGGTCATGCTCTGCGCGCCGAATCGCTTCCCGGTCACGGCCAGGGATTCTACGGCCGCCAACCGTATCGGCCGTTGGCACCTTCACCAGTCGTCGGATTGAATACCGGGTGAATTCTGGATCCGATGGAGCGGCGGAAGTTCGGACGCAGTGGTCTCGAGGTCCCGGCCGTCGGGGTCGGGACGTGGCAGACCTTCGACGTTCGCGGATCCAGCGAGGAACGCCGGGTCAGGGACCAGGTTTCAGAAGCCCTCCGGGCGGGCGCCGACCTCTTCGACTCCTCCCCGATGTACGGGCGGGCCGAGCGGGTGCTCGGTGCGGCTCTGGAAGGCCGGAGGGAACAGGCGATGGTCGCCATGAAGGTGTGGGCGCGATCGGCCGACGAGGGTCAGCGTCAGATCGATCGTGCGTTGGGGTTCTTCGGCGGCGTGGTGGAGCTGTACCAGGTCCACAACCTGGTCGCCTGGCGAGAGCACCTCCCCGCGCTGGAGAAGCTCCGAGACGAAGGCAAGGTGACATCGGTCGGGGCCACGCATTACAGCTCCTCGGCCTTCGACGATATGGCCGAGGTCATGAACACCGGACGGATCGACGCGATCCAGGTCCCCTACAACCCCGTGGAACGGGAGGTGGAGCGCGAGATCCTGCCGGTGGCCGGGGACCTGGAATTGGGCGTCGTGATCATGCGGCCTCTTGGGCAGGGAGCCCTGTTGCGCCGGCCACCCTCGCTCGAGCAGCTGCGGCCCTTGGAGTCGTTCGGTGTGAGGACATGGGCGCAAGCGCTCCTGAAGTGGGGCCTCTCCGACCGAAGGTGCCATGTGGCCATCCCGGCGACGTCGAAACCCGGACGGATCAGCGAAAACGCGGCCGCCGGGGACCCTCCTTGGTTCGGACCGGAGGAGCGAGAACTCGTGACCCGGCTCGCCAGGCGATAGTTACTCGGCCGGGCCGTCCAGCGGGTCTGTCGGCACCGCCTCACCAAGAGAATGTGGCGCGCGGGCGCCCGTCGCCAGTCGCGCTCGCTCGCTTCGCCTGATCGCGGACAGCCCACCGGCCCCCAGTACGGCCAGGGCGAGAAGGCACCCGGCTCCACCCGAGAGCGCGATCGCCTTGGCCGGCCCGAAACGTCCGACATCCCCGAGCCAGGCAAACCCGAGGCTTCCGACGGCGGAAGTCAGCGCATACAGGCTCTCCGTGGCGCTGTAGGCACGGCCCCGGACATGGTCGGGGAGAGTTTCGGCGATCGTCGCGCTCATCGGGATCCCGGCACCGGCGTCTGCCAGGCCAGACACGAGGGCGATGGGCAGCAGCCACAGAAACGAGGGGCTGAACCAGGCCAGCCCGAAGGCTCCAATTCCCAGGGCAGATGCCACCACCCAAGGGCTCCGTGCGTGATGCTCGTCTCGGGCCGCGATGACCAAGCTGGTGATCACGGTCCCCAATCCGGCGATGGACAGGACGATCCCGTACTGCCCCCCGGACCGGTGCAGGACCTCCCTCAAGTACACGACCAGCAAGGCGATCACGCCTGCGAATCCCAATGAGAGACAGGCGTTCACCAATGCATAGGTCCGCACGGCCGGGGCCACGAAGACTTCCCGGATGCCCTCCCGGAGCTCATGAGCCGTGGACCGGCGCTCCGAGGTCGGCTTCCCGCGGGAGGTGACGGATGCGACGAAGGCTGCGGCGACCGCGAACGACGCCGCATCGACGAAGAAGGCATTCCGGGCACCCAGTAGGAAGACGGCGACCCCTCCGATCGCCGGACCGACTGTGTGAAGGACCTGGTGGGTCGTCTCGGCCACGGAGAGAGCGGGCACGAGCTGATCTCTCGGGGCCACTTGGGCCAGGAGCGCCGAACGCGCCGGCCGGAACACCGGACCGAACATCGAGGAGGCGAACGAGAGGGCGTACGCCTGCCACGCCGCGTGAGTGAACGGCAGCGCTCCGACCAAGACGGCCCGGATCAGCTGACTTCCGATCATCACGGCTCGGCGGTCCATCCGGTCGGCCAGGACGCCGGCAACCGGCCCGATGGTGAACCACGGCACCGATCTCAGGGCCAGGGCGAAGCCGACGGCGGTGGCGCTGCCGGTCAGCTTGTTGATGTACACGGCGAGCGCGATGAATGTGACGAAGTTCCCCACGTCGGAGATCCAGTCGGCGTACCAGAGCGCGCGCAGTTCCCGGTCCCTCAGGACCGCGAAGATGGCCATGGTTCGCTTCAGGACGGGAAGTTGCATGGACTGGAGATTATGCGGGTCCGACGGCAACGTGCCTCAGGACGCCCTGGGTGCCTACGGGAGCGGGATCAGGATAGTCTGGCCGGGGCGAAGGACGTTTGGATCTCGAAGGCGCTCGGCGTTGGCGCGAAGGATCCTCTTCCAGGCCTGGCCTTGCCCGTAGAAGCGATCGGCCAATCCCCACAACGTGTCACCCGGGAGGATGTCATAGCGAAGGACGAAGGCTCGGAGCCTGCCGGCCTGCCCGGCTGCTCGAAGCCGGCGTCGAGCCGCCTCGAGCTCGGCCCTCTGAACCGCTTCGCGAGCGGCCATTTGGGCGAGCGCGGTCTGGGCGGCGGCCAGTCGCTCCCCGAGCTCCCGGGCGCGGTCCTGCTCATTACCTAGCCTGGTCCGAAGCTCGGCGCCCGCCGCCCCCACTCGAACCGGAGCCCGGTCACGACCGATCCAGTACCCTGCCGACCCGGCAGCCGCGATTGCCAAGGCGAGCCCCGCTGCCACGCTGGTTTCTCGCCCTGATGTTCTTGGACGCGGTCAGCGGGGATCGCCGCCTCGACCGCGACGGATGAGTTCCGGCGCTATCCCACCAGGATCCCCCCGACCCTCCGAGCCTGGGCGGCGTTGACATGCTGTGTGATGACGTCCAGCACGCCTGGCTCGAGCAGGGGAAGTTCGCTCACGGCCGTGACCGAGTCTACCCCCCCGGGCCAGGCAGACCAAGCTGGCGCGTCGACATGCGACTTTTCGGATGATTGCGCGACGCGCACGCCAAGAACCACTACCTGGCCCATTCGTTGGATGGCGGGCAGACGTGGAGTGAGACCAACGTCCTGCGGCCACTACCAGGGCATCGACATCCAAGGCGCCAATGCGGTCATGGTCTGGGGCGAAGGCGTGAACTACACCGGCGGGCCGGAGAACCCGGGGCACTTGATCTATCGGACGATGGCGATCTGAACCTGGAGCAAGATCAAGAGCCCGCCCTCATTCGCCTCCGGAGAAGCGGCGGGCGCCAGTCCCGGAGCGATCGGTCCGAGGACCACGGCGCGTATGGCGCGGCCGTGAGCCCGGCCAGCGCCACCAGGACCGTGTCGTAGTTCACGCGCCACCCGGCGAAGTCGAGCCAGGCTTCGTCGAGGTCCGGCTTGAGTGGGAGTCCGGCCGCGGCCAGCCGCTCGCACGATTGGTCGAACTCGTTGCGGCTGATGGTGATCGGGTCGCCCCGCTTGGGGTCGGGGTCGTACGGGATCCCAAAGAACTCGGCGACGCGGCGAAGAGCGAGATAGCCGGCCCTGATGCAGAACTCGGCCCGGACGTTGCGGGGGATGTCGACCGCGGCCAGGGACAGCGACGCCGCATCGAGGACGGCTCCCGCGGCGGTCACCCAGGAGTGATCGGGCTGGGGCGACCGGAAAAACACGACGGCCGGGAACGACAGGTGGGTCTCCTCGAGGTCGACGAACCAGTCCTCCCACCTCACCCACACCTCGTCCAACTGGTCGATGCGTTCGAGCACCCAGTACCGCTCGATCATCTCCACCCCGGATGGCGGTGACCCCGCCCGGGTCTCCAGGGCGGTCACAGCCGACTCGCGGCGGGAGAACGCGCCGTAGATGCTGGGCAGATATGTGATCAGCATTGCCAACAGGATCAGGCCCAGAGCCGCTTCGCTGAAGGCAAGGACGGTCGCCGGAATGTCCGGGGGACGTTCGAACCCCAGGGTCAGGATCGCCGAACCCGACAGAGTGAACGCGCGACGCACCGAGCGGCCACCCAGGCCCCAGAACATCGCAGAGTACCCGCCCATGACGAGGCTGATCCACACGACCAGGAGCATGAGCAGGCTGGTTGGGGCGTAGGCAGCCATGACCCGGTCGCGGCGCTCGTAGGTGGCGTTGCGGCCGATCCTCAGGCGAAACAGCGATCGCATCGAAATGAACACAACCCGGCCGAGCTTGGCCGGGATGCCTCGAGGGAGGATGACCGTCCGTACGGCCGAGCCGAACGTGGCGATCACCACGAGGGCTCCACCCCCGAACACCAGACCCCGTGCGACCACCATGGAACGCGTCCCCTCCCCTGAGAGCGGCCAAGTCTCCCTTGCCGTCCCTGGGCTTCACAACTTCGTCGCTCGTGTTGGGCTTGCCTGTCCCATGGGAAACCTTGAAGATAGACAATGCCTTCCACAACCGCCCAAGTGAGGTTAGACGTTGGATCAGCAGTGGTGGGGAAGCCGGGAGTCGCCGGCCCTTTCCATCTCCGAGGCCGCCAAGATCTGTGGCGTCAAGCGTCGAACGATCCGGCGTCGCCATCAGGCCGGCGAGTTCGAGCACGCGTTCAAAGACCCCGCCGGCACGTGGCGGATCCCGGTGAAGGACCTGGTCGCCGCCGGCCTTCGCCCCACCGTCGTGTCCTATCCGGACGAACCGCGGATCGTGTTCTCCGCTGACTCGCAGGCCGATCGACTGCTGACCGAGGTGGCGGTCCTGCGGGAACGCGTCCGAGCCCTCGAGATCATCGCCAAGGAACGGGAGGAGCGCGTGATCGACCTGCGGACGATCTTGCGGATGCTCCCGGCGCCCAAGGTGGCCGACGAAGCTGCCCTCCCGAGGGCCGAGGAGCCACTTCCTCCGCCGTTGGACATCGAGGAGGGACCGGTGGAGGAGGAGGTGCGGGAGGAGGCCACCTCCGAGGAGGTCCGAGAGGCGCCAGGGCCACCTCGACCTTCCCCGGCCGGGGAAACGCCGCCGCCTGTCAGAGTGAGCTCTCCGTTCGACTCCCCCGCTTCCCGTGCTGCTTCGAACGAACCGATCGTGATCCTTCCGGACGTCTCCACCGAAGAACCAGAGCCGCCCGAAGGGGACTTCGAACGATCGGCCGAGCTGCTCGAGACCGCTCGCCAACGGTCGGCCCAGCTACTCGATGATGCCATGTCCCTGTGGTGGCCCTCGCCGACGACGAGGGCGCAGCCCGGTGCCGCGCCTTCGTCCTCCGGCCGATCCAGCTCGGCGGCATCGGCGGCCACGACACCACCCGCGTCGGAACCTGCCCAGGCCACCGCGACCGCGTGGGACATGGCCGCAGCCAGCTCGACGCTGACCGATCAACCGAGCCTCTCTCCCTCGACCGAAAGGGCTCAGCCAACTCCGGCACCGCGGCCCGAGGCCCCGAGGGAGAGCGATCTGTTCACGCCCACGCCCCTCCCGGTCGACGAAGCTTCGTTCGACTGGCTCGACCCTGACTTCGCCCGCCCGCCCGGGCACCGCCGCCGATTGGGGCGGTTGTTCCGCCGGCACCCGAGGCCGCGATGAGCTCCCCCAGGGTGACTGTCTTCCCCGTGCCGGTTACCCAGAGGCCCATCCGCGAGGGCCAGGATCCCGCACGCATGGGTGTCGAGATCGAACGCCTCCGTGCGGAGAACACGCTCCTCCGGCAACGCCTGGCTGCGGTGGAGACGATCGCCTTCGAACGCGAGCAGACCATCGCGGACCTTCGTCGTGCATTGCAGATGCTCCCCTCGGTGTGGGCCGAGAAGCTCGAGGAGAAGCTTGAACCGGCCACCGAAGAGGCCGGACAACCTGCAGCGACGCTCGCTCAGACGGTTGTCCCGCCGCCCGAAGCGGTGCCTCCGCCCGATCGAGCCGCGACAGCTCGTGTGTCCGCCGGCGGCTCGGATGCCGCCATCGATTCGGTGGAGGCCTTCTTCGCAGAGATCGCGGCCCTGCGGGGGCGGCTGGAGCGAAAGCGGCTGGAGGCCGAGCAGGAGATCCTCGAGCAGGAACGAACGCGGCTGCTGGCCGATATCGAGTGGACCCGGAAGTGGCAGCGCTCGCGCGGCGTCCTCGCCCGGCCCACCGAGGAGTGATCTCGGGGCTCAGTCGTCCACGTCGACGCGCTGCAGGACCACGTCCTCCTTGGGTCGGTCACCCGATGCCGTAGAGACCGTGGAGATGCGCTCGACCACGTCCATGCCTTCGATGACCTCGCCGAAGATGGTGTGCTTGCCGTTCAGCCACGGCGTCGGCACGACCGTGACGAAGAATTGCGACCCGTTCGTGTTCGGCCCGGCGTTGGCCATCGCCAGCAGTCCAGGCCGGTCGAAGGTGGGGCCATCGGGAGGGCACTCGTCCTCGAAGCCATAACCTGGCCCGCCCCGGCCCGTGCCTTCCGGGTCTCCCCCCTGGATCATGAAGTCCCGGATGACCCTGTGAAAGACGGTGCCGTCGTAGAGCGGCTGGGTCGTGTCCTGCCCGGACCTCGGGTCGCGCCACTGGCGCCGCCCGGTCGCCAGCTCCACGAAGTTGGTCACCGTCGCCGGTGCGTGCTCGGGCATGAGACGAACCTTGAACGTTCCCATGGACGTGGTGAAGCTCGCCGTGTTGGACATCGTGATGCTCCTGTCTGTCGGGAGTTTCCGAGTCTATCGGGCTTCCCGTCAGGCCTGGATGATGACCGGCGTTCCCAGGATGAGGATGCGCTTGAGACGTTCCAGCGTCGCTCGCGACACTCGGAGGCATCCTGCACTCGCCGAGCTCCCGATCGAGGCGGGGTTGTTCGTCCCGTGGATGGCGAGCTGGTTGCCTCCGCGCCAACCGGCAGGAAGATGGGGCTGGATGCCGGAGATCCCGAAGGCGAATGCTCCCAGGGCCCCCCCAGGGTTGAAGGGCACGCGATCGGTGACGAAGTAGCGGCCGGGGGGCGTGGGAGACGCCGGAGCTCCGGTGGCCATTGGGACCCGCAAGACGAGGTGGCCGAGCTTTGTCACCGTGAGCCGGTGCCTGGAGAGATCGGCTCGGACGAAATAGGGGGTATGTGAACGCTTCAGACCGCGCAACGAGATCCAGCCGGTTCTGGGTTTCGAGGTGTAGGGGATCGGCACCCGTCCGTAGCGGCCTTTCGGGCTCAGGTCGAGGACCCATGCCACGGTGGGTGTCCGGTAGTACTTGGACCCCGCGGGCACGACACCGACCACCTTGCCGCCCCCGGGGCGCGAGGTGGCTCGGAGGCTCCGGATCAGCCTGACCAGGAGCGCCGGCGCGGGGCGGTGCGGACGGCTTGCTCCCCCGGCGTTGAGCGGCTGGCCCGCGGGCCGGGGAGCTCTCACGAGCTCCAGGGCGCTCTCCGCGGTCAACCGCTCGCTCTGGCCCGCCGAAGCCTCCGCGACAACGGCGTCGATGGGTGGAGGAATGACGCCAGCGGGCCGATGCGCCGCCGAAGTAGCTGCCGGCGCAAGGCTGCCCTGCAGCATGAGCGCGGGGGCCGCCAGCAAGGCCAGCCCAGCGCGGGCGGGGCGCGACCATTTCATAAGAAACGTGTTCGGACGTTAACCAGCTGAACTGTAGGAATTGTCCGAAGTGGAGGAGGCTATAGTGCCGCCGTGAAATGGGCCACCTTCCGTGACCTTCACGGTCAGGAACGCACAGCGGTCGCCGTCGGCGAGAACCTTCACGCATTTCACCCAGGTGTCCGGCTGCTCGACTTTCTCGGGGAGGACGGTGACAGCCTCGCTTTGGCCGGTGATCGGGTCGTTTCCGACCCAGCCGAGGTCCTTCCGATGGGCGCCGTGAGGCTCCTGTCTCCCATCCCTCGGCCGCCCTCGATCCGTGACTTCTACGCCTTCGAACAGCACGTCCGAACGGCCCGCCAGCGCCGGGGGCTGGGGATGGACCCGGACTGGTACGAGCTGCCGGTCTTCTACTTCAGCAACCCCGCGGCTGTGACCGGGCCCTTCGATGAGGTGGCCGTCCCGCCCGGGAGCTCCGCCCTGGACTTCGAGCTGGAGGTGGGGGCGATCGTCGGTCGTGGCGGGGCCGACCTCGACCCCGACAGGGCGGAGGGACATATCGCCGGGTTCTGCGTGATGAACGATTGGAGCGCCCGAGACATCCAACAAAGAGAGATGAAGCTGTCAATGGGACCGGTGAAAGGCAAGGACTTCGCCACCACCTTGGGCCCCTTCATGGTCACCCCTGACGAGCTCGAGCCCTACCGGAAGGAGCGGGCGTTCGACCTCACCATGTTGGCCCGGGTGAATGGCGCTGAGTACAGCCGAGCGTCGCTGGCCGATCTCTACTGGAGCTTCGGGGAGATGCTCGCGTACGCCTCTCGGGGGACCGAGGTCCTTCCCGGGGACGTGATCGGCTCGGGGACGTGCGGGACCGGGTGCATCCTGGAGCTGTCGCTGGTCCATGGAGAGGATCGGTACCCCTGGCTGCACCCCGGCGATCTGGTCGAGCTGGAGGTCGAGCACCTCGGCCGGATCGCCAACCGGGTGGTCGAGGGCAAGCCGCTCAGGCCGTTGAGACCGTCGTGACGGACCAGGCATCCGCCGCGCGGGGTCCCGCAGACGAATTCATGGCCCGCGTGGACGCCGTCCAGGCCAGGCTCGAGGCGCTTTCGGCCATGTTTCCGGCCGCCGGTCTCACCGATCCCGACCCTCCGACCGGGGAGCGATGGGACTGGGGCCAGGTCTGGGCACATCTGGGGGAGTTCGTGCCCTACTGGTGTGGCCAGGTGAAGCTCATCGTGCGTGGCGAAGGCACAGACCCGGTCCCCTTCGGTCGGACCAAGAAGGATCCGGTCCGCGTCGCCGCCATCGAGGCCGATCGCCATAGCCCCTCGGCGGAGCTGATGGACCGACTGGCGGGTCAGCTGGGCCATCTCCGCGCGTTGATCCGGGAACTGACCCCGGCGGACTGGGAACGACGAGGCATGCACCCCACGCTCGGCGAGGTGGAGATGCCCACCATCTTCCGGGACTTCCTGGTCGGTCACCTGGAAGCGCACACGGATCAGCTCGACGGCTTGCGGGCCAATTCGGTGGGTCCAGGGGAATAGCAGGCAACGAGCTCGGAAAGAGCGAGGCAGCGGCGGCCCCTGGCTCGTAGACGCTCCGCCTTACGGCGGAGCTTCGAAGAGGAGACTTACGGCAATACCTTGCGGAGGCCGGCTGCCAGCGCCTCGTACTCGGCCGGGGCGTTGTACGCCTGGGCGGAGAGGCGGATGTACCCGTGGTCACTCCACGGAAACACAGCGACCTCGGCCCCCAGTTCCTCGGCGATCCTGGCCGACAGCGCCCTGGTCTCCTCCAAGGTCTCGGGGGAGCCCTCGGGGAGTGCCACCAGCCTCACCGCCTCGAACACGTCCGCTTCCGTCGGAAGGGGCGTGTCGAGGGCATCCCGAACGACCGCTGCGCCGTGTGCCGCGAGCTCGCGATTGTGGCGTCGAAGGCGTTCCCAACCCAGCTGCTCCATGAAGCCGATCGCCGCCGGCACCGTCAAGTACGGCGTGTAGTCCGCAGTCCCCAGCCATCCGAAGGACTTGACGAAGCCCTCCTTCGCGTCCCAGGAGGTGACGAGCGGCGCGATCCGTTCCCGGTGTTCCTCGCGGACGTACAGGCCGGCCGCACCTCGAGGCGCACAGCACCACTTGTGGAAGTTCCCCGTCCAGAAGTCGGCATCCAGCTCGCTGAGGTCCAGATCGACCATCCCCGGAGCGTGGGCCCCGTCGATGAGCGAGAGCACGTCGCGAGCGCGAAGCTCACCGACGAGGTCTGTCACCGGGAAGACCACACCGGTGGGCGAGGCGATGTGATCGACTATGGCGATCCTCGTGCGATCGGTGACCCCGGCCAAGACACCATCGACGAGCTCGGCCGTTCCTTCCACCGGAAGCGGGACCGGCTGCACCACCAGGGTCGCGCCACTCAACTTGCAAGCCCTGTCCGCGGCCAAGCGGATGGCCCCGTACCCGTGATCGGTCACCAGAACCTCGTCCTGCCCGGTCAGGTGGAGCGAGGCGAGAACGGAGTTGATCGCCGTCGTGGCGTTGGTCGCGAAGACGAAGCCGTCGGGATCGGCGCCGAGGAATGCGGCCGCGGCCACGCGGGCGTTGTCGAGGGCATCCGGCAAGACGCGCCAGAAGAAGCCGGTTGGATTGGAATCCATGAGGGTCCGCCAACGGTCTTGCTCGGCGAGCACAGGGGATGGCACGGCCCCGAACGACCCGTGATTGAGATGGGCGACGTTGGGATCGATCGGCCAGAGTGCGCGCACCTCGGGCCAGTCGGCTCCCCACAGACGGTTCTCCCACATGACTCCTCTTCTCCTCCCCGACGCTCCGCCTTTGGCGGACCGTCGACGAGCCAGGGGTCCGCAGCTGCCTCGCTCTTACCGATGAGCCCGATCCTTCGGATCGTCCTCATCGCCAGGGGAGTGCAGCAGCCTCACCCGCTCGCTTCGCTCGCGGGGCTGCTGCCCCCTGGACCCCCGCGCTCGTTGCTGCTACCGCCCTGGACCCCCGAACGCTAGCAGGCAGCTGCGCCCGCTTGTCGATTCCTGCCTGGGAGACGAAGCTGGGGTGCTGTCCAGGGAGCCCTGCAAGGAGACCGACGTGACCAGAAGGAACCGGATGCGGCGCGGAAGGATAACCACCACCGAGGCCTCGGGAACGACCGAGGACGCGTTCCTCCTCCAACGCAGAGATCCAGCTTTCGTCGACACCGATCCCTGGCGGGTGCTGCGGATCCTCTCCGAATTCGTGGAAGGCTTCGACGCCCTGGCCTCCATCCCTCCGGCCGTGAGCGTGTTCGGCTCCGCCCGGGTCGACTCGGAGGATCCGTTCTACCAGGCGGCCCGGGAGGTCGGTGCCGAGCTGGCCCGGGCCGGCCTCGCCGTGATCACCGGGGGCGGGCCGGGGGTGATGGAAGCCGCGAACAGAGGATGTCGTGAGGCCGGCGGCCTGTCGGTCGGGTGCAACATCGAGCTGCCGTTCGAGCAGGGCATGAACGACTACGTGGACCTGGGCGTCGACTTCCGGTACTTCTTCGTCCGCAAGATGATGTTCGTCAAGTACGCGGAGGCCTTCGTGGTCTTCCCTGGGGGTTTCGGGACGCTGGACGAGTTGTTCGAGGCGCTCACCCTGATCCAGACGGGCAAGGTCCACCACTTTCCCGTCGTTCTGTTCGGCTCGAGCTTCTGGTCCGGACTGGTGGACTGGCTCCGCCGGCCCGTCCTGGCCGAGGGCAAGATCGGTCAGGAGGACATGGCTCTGTTCCACGTCTCCGACGATCCGGCCGAGGTCGTGCCGCTCATCCGGGATGTGTTGGCCGGAAAGCGGCCGGTCGAGCCCAAGGAGCTTGCGCACGTGCAACCCGAGAAGGCAGACGCCGAGTAACCGTACGGAGAGCGAGGGCAAGGCGTTCAATGGCCGTGGAGGACGGGGAGTGGGTTCTGCACTACCAGCCAGTGGTCGACTTGATCGAGAGCGAGGCGTTCCGCCCGACGATCTCCTCGGCCAGTAGCCATACAGGCGGGCGGCCCCTGGATTCCACGAGAGGATCGTGCCTTCCAACGATGTGCTGATGATGGAGTCGTCCGAGGATTCCACGATGTCGCCCAGCCGGCGGCTGGCCTCCTCGGCCCGCTTCCGGTCGGTGATGTCTCGGACGAATCCGGTAAACATCGCCCGCCTGCCCGGGAGCTCGACGCCGGTGACGGTGAACTCGACTGGGAACTCCGAGCCGTCCGCGCGCATGCCGCTGAGCTCCAAGCGCTTGCCGAGGATCTCGCTCGTGCCGCCATCCTGCAGGCGCCTCAGCCCTCTCGGTGCCGCTGTCGAAGTGCCGGCGGGATGATCAGTTCGGCGAGCTTCTTCCCGACCGCGTCCCTTCACTCATAGCCGAAGGTCCGCTCGGCTGCCGTGTTGAACTCGACGACCCTTCCCTCGTGATCCATCGTGATCACGCAGACGAGGGCTGACTCGAGCATGGCGGTCTTGAGCGCCTCGCTCTCGAGCACAGCCTGTTCGATGTCCTTCCGCCCCATGAACTGCCCGATCTGCGACCCGATCGCGGCCATCAGGTTCAGGAGGTCCTCGTTCGGAGGGCTGATGCCGGTGCTCAGGAACTCCATGACCCCGGCCACGCCGCCGCCCTAAATGATGGGGAAAAGCCACGGCGGCGCGAAACCCTGCATCGAAGGCCAACTGCCCTCGAGGAAAGTCGGAGTCTTGGGTGACGTCGGCGACCAGGCCGGGGCGCAGGTGGCCCAGACCCGGCCGGAAAGCCCTTCGCCGGGAAGAAACGTCATCTCGGAGCTGGCGATGGCGAAGTCGGGGACGCCCAGGCCTTGCGTGGACCAGGCATCGACCAGCCGGAGGGGACGTCCAGACCGGCTGCGGAAAGATTCTCGTCGAGGAGTTAGTCCTTGAC
>WNFV01002213.1_pt1 | contig 26882 bp, 25 predicted proteins | sample 5400101 | NCBI WGS metagenome assembly WNFV01 (sample SAMN13153361, study PRJNA577476) | soil metagenome | isolation source: 115 cm soil or saprolite under grassland replicate 1 | place: USA:California | collected 2016-06-15
TATCAACTTGACTTGGACGAGATCGCCGATAAGCTCAATGGGCGGCCACGGGAAACGCTCGGATGGAAAACGCCGGCGGAGAAACTCGAAGAGCTGCTGAGAAATAGTGGTGATGCATTGACCACTTGATTCCGCCGTGGGCTTGGCAAGGCGTGGTTCGAGAAATTGCGCCGTGGTCGACGCCAGTCCCCGGGCCTGTCCGTACTCCCCGATGGACAGGAGCGCGTGCGCGGCGGCCCGACCCAGCGAACCGATCACCACGGAATCGTTGCTGGTGTTCGCTGCCGCGAGTCCGCGGCTCGCGGCAATCCAGGCAAGATCGGCCTCACCCAGCTTGGTCAAGAACAGCGTGGCGACCTGGTGAACATAGGCGGTGAGGGCCTGCGCGCGTTGGCCGTCCGTGCCGTCGTACGCGCGGGTCGCGGTGTGGCAGTCATGGATGAGGTACGGCAACCTGCGGGCGAGCGCGCCGTACTGCGACCGCTGATAGGTGTCCCATACGTCGGCCACGTCCCGCTCCAGGTCGGCCAACGGCGGCGGGTCGTCCTCCCCGACGGTCACGACGGCCGGCGTCAGGTGCCGGTAGTCGTGGAGGGCCGCACGCAAGGCGGGAATGGTCTGTCGCCCGGACTCCTCCGACCAGTCGAGCAGACTGGGCTCGCCAATTAGGTCACCCAACGAGACATCGAGCGTCTTGGCTACAGCTCGAATGACGGACAGGCGGTCCAACTCGGCCCGATTCGTCTCGACCTTGCGCAACCATTCAGCGGTCTTGCCGACGAGTCCGGCCAATACCTCTTGGGACAGGCCCCGACGGCGGCGGTAAAAGGCCACGCGCTGGCCGATGGTCATGTCGTCGGTCATCCCTCGCACACGATCACCATGCCTGCTGATCTCCACCGGACCCGGTACAGGGATTACCGGTTCCTGCCCCGACACAACCCTACCTTCGTAACCCGCAGACCGACAGTACCGGGCGGCGCGCCGTCCACGACAACGGGAGAAACGGCATGAGCTGCGCCGTACCGATCATTCTGGCGATGCTGCTCGGCTTCCTCGCGGGTCTGCTGTCCTTCAAGGTCAAGAACCGGTGGTGCCCGATTTGTGGGGCCATCAAGGTTTGTCCGACATGCGCGGGATGGACGAAGCCTGCCGGGCGGCCCCCATCCCAGGGGCGGGCGTTGCCGGTACGCGACTCGGCGAAACCCGACGCTGGCCGGACGGCAAGGGCTGCGACGAGCCGAGAAGGGCAAGCGGCGACATGACTGCGACGACGTACTACGCGATGACCGCCGACGACCAGTTGGCCGAAGCGCAACGGACCCTCGATACGCACATCACCTCCAGCGCAACTGGCCGCTGTCTGGCTTGCGGAACGCTCGGCCCGTGCTGGCGGCGCGAAACGGCCGTGTCGATCTTCTCGCGGACGCTTCGGCTTCCGCGCCGCCATCCTGGCGCGACGCGGCCGGAACTGGTAGGCGCCCGTCGCGTCGGCATGGGCGCACTGGGCTGAGCCATGGCCGACGAGCGGTCGCGGGTGCCGGACCGGGCCGGGACAAGCCGCGCGGCGCTGCGGACTGCGCGGCGGTCACCGGACCACCGATGGAACTGGACGGGGGGCTCACCGTGGACGCCAACCCGGCGCCTGATCCACGGGACCGGGTGCTCGCGTACGCGGCGGATGTGCTGCGCCACCACATCCCGGACCGGGATGGCTGGTGCCGGGGCTGCTCCGACCTGTGGGGCCGGCTGGTGTTCATCGACCAATGCACGCAAGTCCAGTGGGCTGCGGCGGTTGAGGCGGCATACGGCGGGGCGTGGCGGGAGGACGGGCCGGCCGCTTCAACGGATTGACCACGACCGTGGGCCGGCCGTGCGGTGCTGCGGATCGCATGGACACCCCCCACCGGATTACCGGGAACGGCCGGCGGTTTGACCGGGCCGATCGGAAGGGACGAGATGTGGATCTGCTGACACGCGAATGGGATCTGATGGAGTTGCCCGGAGGGGAGATCCTGACCGTAGTAGGCACATACCGGAGCACGCGGGCGCGCGGCCGGTTGACGTACGTGCCCGACGACGACGGCGGATTGGAGATCTTCGGCCGGCGCTATCGCAAGACCTCGTTCGAGATCTGGGGGGAGATCCCGTACGGCAAGCAGGTGCTCGCGATCCCGGGGGAGAGCCATTACCTGATCCGCGCAGCGGACATCGCCCGACACTACCCGGCCGTGCCGCTGGAACCGACCCGGCCAGAGTTGGCGGACCTGGCGGCGGCACTTGGCGCCGCTGACATCCGCGTGGGCGTCGGCGGGTCGCGGGCGCTGGGAGCGTCCCGATCGGAGTCCGACTACGACCTGGTGGTGTACGGCAAGAACAACATCGAACGCGCCGCGAAGGTCATCACCGGACTCGCAGGCTACCGCCGGGACGTGCACTCCGGAATGGACTTCGTGCGGGCGAAGTACCGGCACTTCACCCGGCTCTCGGCAGACGATCTGGAGGTCCTTGTCGCTGACCGGTGGCGGCACTTCCGGCACCGCGGTCTGCCCATGAGTCTCGATGGCGCAGACCCGGATCGGGTCGCCGACCGGTGGGCATCGGTATCCGTTCGTGCCGAAAGCCCCGGACACATCCGGGGCTTCGTACTGGACGGAGCACAGTGCTACATCTCGCCAAAGATCATCGACGTCCAGACCGAAACCAGCACCGTCCGCGTGTTCACCTGGCTCAACCTCTACGCCGGGGCACTGCGCACCAACGACGAGGTAGAAGTCCACGGCCAATGGGCCGTCATGCACGGCCACCGGCTCCTGCTCGTGGCCGGCTCTGATCACGCCATCCGCATCCTGGCCCGCACCTCGACCAACCCCGTCTGACCTTCGACTCCTGGGAGGGATTTCGCATGAGCGCACCAACGATGACCGGCTTCGATGTCGACAGCATCCGGGGCACCCTCGCCTCGGCCGGCTACGCCTACGTGCGCGGCTTGCCCGAGGACTTCGACCACCCGGCCGAGCTGACCCGCCTCGGACCACTCGTGCCGCAGTACGGCGGCGCGCTGGTCCGCGACGTGAAGCCCGACCCGGAGGTCAGCGACACCGTGGTCAGCTCCGCCAACATGGCCGAGTTGACGCCGCACACGGAGTGGTACGAGTTCCCGGGGCTGTCTCCGCGATACGTCGCGTTGTGGTGTGTGCAGCCGGCGGAAGGGCCTGGCGGGGAGACCACCCTGGCGGACGGCTACCGGCTGCTGGACGACTACACCATGCAGGAGCGCGAACGGCTGACGATCGACATCCGCCAGTGGCGCTCCACGCCGACGCTGGTCCGGGAAGGGGTTCAGGAGGTCGCCTACCACCCGATCATCGAGATCCACCGGTCAACGGTGCTGCTGCGGTTCTCCACGCTGGACATGCTGACCGACGACGACCTGTCCCAACGGTGGGTGGATCACGGGCGCGCGTTCTTCGAGGCGAACAAGATCGGAATCAAGATCGAGCGGGACGGGCTGCTGGTTTGGGACAACTGGCGGATGCTCCACGCCCGCAACGGTTTCAGCGACCCGCGTCGGCACCTGCGCCGCGTGCTCATCGCCGACCGGTAGGCAAATGTGCCTGGTACATCGCACGGGCGCGCCTGCGTACGGAGGCGCGCCCGTGCGACGCAATCAGGCTCGGTCCGTCGAGAAGTCCGCGGCCAACCGCCGAGCAAGGTAGTCCATGACCGAGGTGGCCTCGGGAACCTCGTGATCGTCTGTCAGCCCCGCGGGCTCGAATCGCAGGCCGCGCAACCGCTCCGCGATCAACTCCAACGGCACGCCGTGTTGCAACGCCAACGAGGTCACGATGGAGAACGCCTCGGCCAGTCCCGCGAGGGTGGAGCCCTGCTTGCCCAGTCGCAGGAAGATCTCGCCGAGTTGGCCGTCCGCGTGCACTCCGGCAGTCAGCGTCCCCTCCGCGCCACCCACCTGAAACGACACGGTGTATGACGGGCGGATGCGCGGAAGCCGGCGCCGCTCCGCACGTACAGCGACCGATCGTGGGGACCGAACAGCAACCGTCATCACGCCTCCACAACACAACCAGTAGTAGGACAACTCCCGAGAGGGCACGACATCTCGTAGGCAGGAGCCTAGGTGGGAGGTATGACAGTTTCCAACGAGGCGCGCCGCAACCCCCCGACCGCATCTCGGCGGCGAGACGATGCCGGGTTCGTGCAGCGACGGTCGGAGGCGCGCTGAGATGACCGCCGGATCGGCCGGGAACGTCGTAGCGATACGGGAGGCTGACTACCAGTACGGCGTCGGCGTGCTGTACCTGAGAGTCGAGCGGGTGGACTGGGCCAACCCGGTGCGCTACGAGAACGAACCTTGGTTATGGGTCGAGGGCGTACAGGTGACCGCCAGGGAAAGGAGATCGGCCCCCGGCGGGTGCTAGTGCGGGGCCGGCGGCTGCCACCGGCCGAACGGCCCGCGCGGGGCTGACCGGGCGCCCGGCACGGGGGCCGGGCGGGTGCCGGGGGTGGCCGGACGGGTACCGTCATGGCCGTGGGGGATGCCACGCTGTGAGGGTGGAGCAGTTGAGCCAGCGCCGGGCGCAGTTCGACGCGGACGAGGCGCGTCGGCGGAAGCTGGCAGAGCGCTTGGCATTGGAGCTGGCCGCCGCGTCCCACAAGCGGGGCAGCGACTTCGTGGCGTCGCGGATGGTTCAAGTCGGGTACTCGTCGGCGGTCGAGGTGCAGATGGCACTGTCGGATGCACCGACGATCATCTTCATGGGGCGCAACCCGGCGGACGTGGGGACGTTCGACGGTCCCGGCGGCGTGGTCATGTACGTGCACATGCCGGACCTGTGGTCGGTGGTGTTCCCCCTCGATCCGTTCACCGGCCTGATCCTCGTCTGCGTGGACGACCTGAAGGATCACTGTATGCAGCTCTACGACGACAGCCCCCGGGCGCGTGAGGCGGTGGAGAACTTCCACACGGGCGTGGTCCTGGCGTTGCGCAACCGTGCCAGGCACATCGCCGAGGGTTCGCTGCCGCCGGATCTGAAGCCGTTTCCCATCCCCGAGTAGAGCGGGCCGCCTCGGCCCCCGCTCGTGGCGAGCGGGGGCCGGGGCGCTCAGCGGGCCGGCTGCTGCGGCGGGTCTGTCCGCCGCTTGCTGTTCGAGTGCTTGTCGTCGGCGGTGACGATGTCGGCGCGGTCGAGTAGGACGGCGATCAGGTACTCGGCGCGGGCGCGCTGTTTGGAGGCGCTGGACTGGCCGATGCCCAGCGAGGCGGCCACGGCGGTCAGCTTCTCCCCGGCGAGGTAGGTCCGGGCGATCAGCGCGGCCTGCCGCCAGGTGATGCGGTGGCCGTCCCTGGCGTCGCGGGTCTGACGCACGAGCCGGTTGAGCACCCGGCGCGGGTCGCCGGGCGGCTGCTGGCGCTCGGCCTCTTCCCAGGCGTCCTCGTCCTTCATCCGTTCCAGGCTGACCATGACCGGCTCGGGGCGCTTCTTGCGCTCGCTGGCCTGGTCGTAGGCTGCGCCGATGAACCGGCTCAGCACCCACGGCCGGGCCAGGTTCAGCCGGTGCAGCGCGAACAGGAACTCGATCGCCATGGTGTAGTGGACCTGTTCGGCCTGCCGCCAGGTCAGCGCCTTGCGGTGGACGAACGGCGTGATCCGGGCGCGTAGTCCGGGGTAGGCCATGGCGAGGGCGAACAGGTTCCAGTCGCCGCGCTGCGCGCGGGCCAGTTCGGCGAGGTGGCGCCACGCCGCGTCCTTGATCTCCGGGCTTGCCGCCCGCATCAGCCGGATACGCGCGTCCAACAGCGGCAGCGGCTGCGCCGGGGGCCGGGGGTCTACTAGGGTGCTCGGCACGGTGAGGCTCAGGCGGTCGATCGCGTACAGGTTGATCCGCCCGAGAGGCAGCTTGTCCTCCGGGTACTTGTGCTTGTCCGGCCACGTCTCGGGCAGCTGTGACGGCACGGGCCTTGTGGGCACGGGTCGTGTCCTTCCAACGGCACCAGGTGGGCAGTTGCGGGACACGCCGGACCGCCGGTAGGCGGTGTGCGACTTGGTCAACGCTGACCGTTCGTTCCCGGCGTGCTGCGGACATCGCCGGGACTTTGCGAACAAGCGTACGAGCCGCGCGGCAAGATCGGCCACCCGGTTTCAGGCTGGCCCCCGTCGCGCGGGCGCTGCCGCCCGCCACCCCAACCGGCGGCCGGGCGTGTGATCCGCACCGGCCGACCTGATCCGAGGCTACGCCCTGGTAGGGGCGGGCTTCCGCCCCTAAGACGACAAGATCACCAGGCGGCGGGCACGAGGATTCCCACGCCAATTTCTTGATCTTGGAATATTTCCGGGTTCCACATTCCCAATGTTCATCGTGAGGGCCGAGAACCGGCTCCACGTTGGGCGCGGCGTTGGTGTCCGTGCCTGTTCACCCGGAGGGCTGCGGTGAGCTGCCCTTCATCATCCCTCGATCCGACGCGGCCCGTCCACCCCACGAGGGGGCGACGGGCCACACCGTGCCAAGGAGGCGCAACGAACACCCCGACGATCCTGACGACAAGCAGCACGACAACGCTGCCGGCACCGTGGCCGGCGGCGCCGGTACCCCGGTGGTGGGTGACCGGCTCCGGTAGTCCGCTGGACTGGCCGAACCGGGTCAGCCGGTGGCTTGCCGACGTTCCCGGCCTGGCGCGGCGGCTGTGGCACCTGGTCGCGGCGCTGTGGTGGCCTTGGCTGCCCGTCGCCGTACTTGTGGTACTGGCGGTCACCGTGGCGGCGCGGCTGGCCTACCGGGCGGCGTGGCGGCGCGTGGTAGCCGGCGGGTACTGGCTTTCGATCATCCCGCCCCGGTCGGTCGAGGCCGGCCGCTGGGACAGGCTGTGGCCGACGCTGCACCCGCTCGCGGCGGCTGCGGCCGGTGGGCGGTGGCGGCTGATCCGCCCACCCCTCGGTTTCGAGATGTACGCGGCGGCCGGCGAGTTGAAGGCAGGGCTGTGGCTGCCCGGCTGGGTGCCGGTCGACGAGGCGGCCGGCGCGGTGGGCCGGGCCTGGCCCGGCGCCACGGTGCAGCGGACCGCCCCGCCCACGGTCGACGGTCCCGGTGCGGCGGCGGCCGGGGTCCGGCTGGTCCCGGATCCGCTGCACCCGGACACGGGCTGGCTGGTCAACGACCTGCGCTCCCGGGCCGGTTCGCGGCGTGCCGCTGGGGCCGACCCGGACCTGTCCGGCGTGTTCGCCTCGCTTCGGCAGGCGGGCGGGCCGGTCCTGCTGCAAGTGCTTGTCCGCCCGGCCACCGGGCGGCGGCTGGGGCAGCTTGCGATGGCCGGGCGGCGGCCGGTCAAGCCGCGCCGTCGCGGCGGCCGGACCGTCGCCGTGCTCCTGGGGCTGCTGAACCTGGCGCCCCGGGTGCTGGTCGCGGTGGTCGACTTCCTGACCACCAAGGGCGTGTCCAGCTCGTCCCGCTCGACACAGCCGGAACCACCGGACGCTGTGGCGCGCGACGCGATGGCCGAGGCACGGGCCAAGCGGTCGGCCGGGCCGCACCTGCTCGCCACGATCCGGGTAGGCGCCGCCAGCGGGCGGCGCCGCGACGCTCGACAGGCGGCACGGTCGGTGGCCTACGGGTACGCCGAAACGTCCCGCGCGCTGCACCCGACCCGCCTGACCCGTCCGGCCGCGGTGCTGGCCCAACGGTGGGCGGGCCGCGGTGACTGGCTGCTGGTGACCACCACCGAACTCGGCGTGTTGGCGCACCTGCCGCCTGACCCGGCGCTGTACCGGTTCGACACGGCGGCGCTGCACCGCACCCCACCGACCGGCACTCCCCGCGCCGTACCGGAACGGCGCACCAACACGCTGCCGGGCTGGAACCGGCGCGACGGCTGGACCCGGCCACCGGCCACCACGGCGGCCGACCACAACACCTACAGGGACAGCGACACCGCACACGACCGACCCGAGCGGGCACCGGAGATCCCGGCGTCCCGCACCGGCCCGTACGTCGCGGGCGACGACGAGGACGAGTGGGCCGACGAAGAACCGCACTGAGGAAGGGAACCAACCGACACGATGACCCAACGACAACCACGAAAGCCAAGCACAGCAACACATCCGGTGGGGGGCGCTGCGGCGCCCCCCACGCCGTTTGCCGGCCCGGCCCGGCTGCGGCTGGTACCACCCGACTCGCCCCGGCGCCTGGCGGTCAAACCTCTCGGGGTCGCGCCGCTGGGTGAGCCGGTCCTGATCGGCCTGTCGGTGCACGACGCCAGGCACCACGTACACATCCCGGGGCCGACCGGCACCGGGAAGACCACCCTGCTGATCAACCTGGTGTGCGCAGACGCGCGGGCCGGGCGCGGAGTGGCGGTGTTCGACCCGAAGGGCGACATGGTGCGGGATCTGCTCGACCGGCTCCCCGCATCGGTGGCCGGGCGGCTGGTGCTCATCGACCCGGACGAGCGGGAGGCGCCCCCGGCGCTCAACCTGTTCGACCTCGCCTCCGATCCCGAAGGCGTGGCCGATCAGCTCGTCGGGGTGATGGCCAAGGTGTGGGCGCAGTATTGGGGACCGCGCACGGACGACCTGGCCCGCCACGCGGTACTCACTCTGGCCCACCTGCCCGGCGCCACCCTCGCGGACCTGCCGGTACTCCTGGCGGATGCGGGCTACCGGCGGCGGGTCATGCGGGAGGTACGTCGGCGGGCCGGCGACGTCGAGACCGCCGGCCTGGTCGCGTTCTGGGCCTGGTACGACGAGCTGTCCCCGGCGCAAGCCTCGGTGCAGGTCGGGCCGCTGCTGTCCAAGCTGCGGGCGGTGCTGTCGCGCCGGTTCGCCGCGCAACTGTTCGGGGTCGGGGTGTCCACGTTCCGGCTTCGGGATGTGCTGGACGGTGGGGTGTTGCTGGTGCGGCTTCCCCCGACGTTGGGTGATGACACGGTGCGGCTGGTCGGCTCGCTGCTGCTGGCCGCACTGCTGCACGCGGCGGCGGGCCGGGCCGACCAACGCGAACAGGACCGGCTGGACGCGACCTTGGCGCTGGACGAGTGCCACGCCTTCCTGCACCTGCCGGTCGGGGTGGACACCGCGCTTGCCACGGCGCGGGCGCTGCGGCTGTCGCTGCTGCTGGCCCACCAACACCTCGGCCAGTTGAGTCCGGGCATGGCGGCGGCGATCGACGCCAACGCCCGGAACAAGGTCTTCTACTCGCTGCCGCCCAAGGACGCGCGGGAGCTAGCGCACCACGTGGCGCCGTACTTCGAGGCAGAGGACCTGATGCACCGCGACGCCTACGGCGTGGTGTGCCGCCTCGTGATCGACGGACGCGACGGTGAACCGTTCAGCCTCAACACCCGCCCGGCACCCCCGGCGTGGCCCGGCCGCGCCGACCTGCTCCGGCAGGCGGCTCGCGCCCGGGGCCTGTCCGTGGCCGCGCGCCAGGATCTGGCGCAGGCACGACGGGCCGGACCGGCAGCACGCACCACCCGGCCTGTCCACCCACCCGGAGGACCCAACAACCCAACGGAGGCACCCAACGACCCAACGAGCGACCCAACCGAGCACATCGCGGGCGGTGACCTGCCGTCCGCACAGCCGGGGGTACAGGCACCCCCGGCGGCCGGGTTCCGGCCACCCATCAACCGGAGAGGAAAGAACCGATCATGACTGCCCTGATGTCGTGCATCGTTGTCGATCTATCCCGAGGATGTGATGCCCGTTGAGGCTTCCCCTGTACATCGTAGCGCCGGAGATCGTCGACCTGTTCGGCGGCGAAGGCGCCACCAACACCCTGCTGTCCGAACTGTTCACCACGTACGACTGCGTGGTGTGCGACAAGACCGTTCAGCTCGACACCGACCACCCGGCAACCGTGGTGGTCATCATCCACGACGGCGGCGCCGGCCCGCTGTGGATCCGCCTGGCGCACCCGGCCTGCTCACCGTCGCGTGTGGTGATCGTGCCGCACCCGCCGGACGCGACCGGGTACATGCGGGTGCCGGCGATGGCGTGGCTGCGCGAGGGCAACCCGGAGGCGGTGCTGGTCATCGCCCCCCGCGTGCGCGCTCGCCGGCTGGCCGGCGGCAATGACCTGCTGGACATGCTGATCTCCGGGCTGCTCGCGTCCGGGTTCGCGCTGCTGACCAGCCCGGACATGCCGTTGCCGGTGCTGGCCGGCAGGCTGTTGGTGAAGTTCGGCCCCGGCCAACGCATCCGGGTCGTGGACGAGGCCGGAAACGCCTTCTACGAGGGGACCGTGCCGGTCCTGGACGGCTGGGCCGAACTGGCCGAGCTGACCGGGCTGCTCGGCATCGTCGTGGTCGCCGGGATCGACCTGGAAGACACCGACCGGGACCGGCTGGCGGCGCTGTTCGCGGCGATCCGCGACGGGGCCGCGGTCGGCGCGGCGGTCGGGGTCGGCCGCGACGAACAGCCCGAACATCAACAGCCCGCACAGCGGGCGGCGTTGCCCGCATCCGGTCGGGAACTGCCGTCCGGTACCCAACCCGGCTGACAGCACCCGCCGGCTGGGTCCGCGTTCGACCTGGAGCCTCCCCCGGGCACTCCCCGGCGGTTGTCCGGAGATGAGCGCATAGGTGACCCTCCGGCCTTCACACCTCTGACAGCGCAGGTCAACCGGCCTGCGCTTTGCCGTCTGCGAAAGGTGACTGGTCTACATGACCACCACAAACAGCAATCTTCACAACAACTGGCGCCCCCCGGGCGGGGGGCGGCCCGGCCCGTCCGTACCGGACGTGGCCGGGGAACTGCGCCGGCTCATGCCCCGCGACCGGTGGCTGATCGACCTTCTCCACCAACACCAGGTGTTGTCCACCGAACAGATCGCGGCGCTGGCGTTCGACAACGTGCACACCGCACGGAACCGGCTCAACCAGTTGGGCCGGCGCGGGGTGCTGGCCCGGTTCCGGGACTGCGTGCGGCCCGGCTCTCAGTCCTGGCGCTGGACGCTCGGGTGGATCGGCGCGGCCTACATCGCCGCGCGGGACGGGGCACCCACACCCCGGCCCGGCACGATCGCGGATCGGGTCAACCGGCTGTCGTCCAGTCCACGCCTGGCGCACCTGCTCGGCGTGAACGGCTTCTTCGTGGACCTGGCCGCGCACGCCCGCCACGCCCCCGGCGCCCGGCTGGACACCTGGTGGTCGGAGCGGCAATGCCGCGACATCGCCGGGGATCTGGCCCACCCGGACGGGCACGGCGTGTGGACCGAAGACGGTCACACGGTGTCCTGGTGGCTGGAGTGGGACAACGCCAGCGAGCCCGCCTGGCGGGTGCTGGAGAAGTTGGACGGGTACGTGGCGCTGCACCGCGCCGCGCACCTGGGCCACGCGGTGCTGATCCGGATGCAGACCGCCCGGCAGGAAACCGCGCTACAGCACCGGTTGCGCACGCACCCGGCGGTCACCCGGGGCGGGCTGCTGGTCGCCACGGCCAGCGGGGACCACGCCACCCATCCCGCCGGGCCGGTGTGGCTCGTCCCGGGGCACGCGATGCGGCTACGGCTGGCGCACCTGCCGACCGTGGCCGACACCGACGACCGGGCCGCCTGACGTGCCCGGCCGCACGCCCGTGACCTGGGCGTGTGAGTCGGTGTGAGCCGGTGTGACTTCGTGTGACACGTGACCGCTGTCATTTCCGGCTCACACGCCGGCCTTTCTAAAGACAGCGGCGCACCTGGCCCGGCGGCACCCGGTGCCGACCGGCGACCCGAGCAAGCGAAGGGAGAACCAGTGCCATGAAGCGCCAGACCCTACCCACCCCTCGGAATGTCCATAGTGGAGGAACTTGGCCACCCGCCGTGATGACCAGCGACTAGACCGCCGCGCAGGGCGCGGCACCCGGCCGAGCGGCGCACCCGCGCCGGTCGAGCACACCCAACCCGTCAACCCACCAGCCACCGACACCCCCGGCACCGAACCGGCGAACCCGTACGAGAACACGCCGGGGCACCCGGACGCGCGGGGAACCCTGTCGATGGCCCGGCACCTGACCGACCTTGCCATTGAGGACGAGATCCAGGCACTCGCCGCTGAGGCACCCCTGCCCACCGTCGATCAAGCCGCGCGCCTGGCGCGGCTGCTGCGCATCAACCGGCCGCACCGCGACCGGGCAGCCTGAACACCTGACCACAACTCAACATCTGTACCGGACGGCCCACCCCCACCCGGGCGGGGCCGTCCCCGTGCCGCCCACCCGACGCGCTACCGGGGTGGGCGGCGCTATCGTTGCCGGCCGCGCCGGTCCGTAAACGGCGGGCCGGTACGGGCCGGCTGGTAGCGCGACAGGCCGGCGGGCGCGCGGACCGGCGCCGCCCCGGCAGGCGGCGTGTAGGCGCGGAGCTGCCGGGCGGCGTCGCGGGCGTCGCGGGACTGGTGCAGCCGGTCCTGTGCCTCGCGCAGATCGGCGAGGGACTCGGCCAGCGCGGCGAGTGTGTAGACCAGGTGCAGCGCGGCCATCGTGTCCTCGTCGCGCGACAGCGCGCCCATGACGGAGATCAGCCGCGCCATCGCGCGGAGCTGCATCGCCTGGGACACCCGCCGGGCCGGCACCGGGCGGCGCGGTTCGTGGGCGGCCCGGTCGAACATCTCGGCCGCGTCGGACAGCGGGCCGCCCCGGCGGCCTTCCCACGCCAGGGCGGCGGCGCAGAGTACGTCGGCGGCGGCGCCCGCGATGGCCGACCCCTCCCCGGCAGTCGCGGCGGCCCGCATAGCGGTGTCGGCGGCCCGCTGGTACACCCCCGGCGGGGCCGGGAAGGCGTCGGCGGCGGCCAGCCGCGCCGCCGGGCCACCGCGCGGCCGGTCCGGCTCCGGGACGCCCCACCGGGTCCGCAACCGGGGCAGCGTCAGATCGGCGGCGAGGCGGCCCCCGCCGTACCACACCGTGTCCCCGCCCGGGGTGCTGTGTCCGTCCAACCCGACCGCGTACCCGCTGACCTGGCCCGCCTGGCGGGTGCTGTGCCTGAGCTTCACCAACACCCCGGCCCGGGTGAGGCGGGCGAAGAAATCCGCCTCGTCGACCGCCACGACGGCCACCACGCGGACCCGCTGGCGTAGCAGCTCGCGCGGCGCGGGCGCCCGGCCCGCACCCGGCGCGTTCCCGGCCTTGTGGTTGAGGCGGGCGGCCTTGTTCAGCTCGGCCGGGCGCGGCCAGCGCCGCGACCCGGCCCCCGGCGGCGCCACCCGGTACAGCCCGTAGCGTTCCTCCGGCTTTGAGACCGAGTTGATGGCCGCCTACGCCGAGGTTGTGCAGGGCGAGATCCACCATGCCAGCCTCGGCGTTCGCGGTCGGCCCGTCATCCGACCCGACTACGTGACTAACGGACACGTCGTGCTGTGGGCCGAGACGTTCGGTCGGCTGGTCGACCCCACTGTTGCCCAGCACCCGGCGGTGCTGGCCGCAGCCCACCAGGGCCAGGACAAACACGGCGCCCCGTTGGCCATCGTGATCCCTGGCGGCCGGGAGACGCTGATGCGAGGCGCCGTGGGTGCTGTGCGCGACCCGTTCCAGATCAACTACCTGGTCCAGCCGCGGTACACCGTAGCGTTCGACCCGTGGTTGGCCGAGTTCCGCGACGGTCTCGACTACGGCGGACTCGGCCTGGCCCGCCTCACGCTGGACTGCATCGCCGAGGTCGGAACAATGCGCAACCTGGGTGATCTGCCGCACCGCTATCCGCGCCTGGGCAGCCTGTTCGCCAGCCGTGAGCAGCTACCGGCGTTGCCCGAGCAACCGCCCGCGTCGTGGATGCGCCTCAACGACATGTCCCGCAGCTCGATCACCGGGCAGACGTGACCAGGCGTTCACGCTGGGTGCTCGACGCCTTGGCGTGGCCGGTACCCGTTACCGCCGCTGTCGGCGTCTGGCGTTCGTGACCGGGACGGAGGTGCCGGATGGTGGTTCGCGGTGGGCCGGTACGGCGTACCCGGGACACTCGGTACGACTCACGCCCGACGAGCACGCCGCTGGTCGGCGGCGCGGGCCGTTACCGGCCGGCGCGAGCTGAGTGCCTGGGTACGCGTCACCGTTTACGAGCTGCTCAGCTTGGCTTCCGGGGAACGGTTCGACCGGGCGGTCGAGCCGGTGCGGGCGGTCGACGCCACGGCGTACCTGATGCTGGCAACGGCGCCGAACAGCTCGTACGAGCTGGTTGCGCGGGCCAACGCGGAGTAAACGGTACCCGGCCGAGCAGGAGCAACGGCGGTCTACCAACAGGTGCGGGACGCGGTGGTCGAGATCCGGGGCCCGATCGCGGCGCCCGCCGCTCGCGTCCGGTGGAGGGCCGGTGATCGCGACCGTCCACAAGGGGGCGAGCATCACCACGTGTACGCGACCACCCACGGATATGGTCAACGTACATCGGTTTTGGACCGGCCGAGTTACGCAGCGTACGCCGCTGCTAGCGGTTGGGTGCTAAGAGTGGAGATACCGCTAACCGGGAAGTAGGATTCTCGATCCGGCTACGGTATATTGGCGGTGGAGCCGGCGGGAGTCGAACCCGCATGGGGATGCTTGATAGGCCACCCTGGTTGACCGAACCCGGCCCCTGGAGCCCCTGAGTCGTGAGCTCGGGGGCTTCTTGCGCGATCTCCACCCTAGCCGCTGACGGCGGAAAGTCAAGCGGCGGTTCGCGCTCTCTCCCATTTTCTCTGCTACGATGGTTCCGGACCGAAGGAGCGGGTGATGAGTGAGCAGGCGACCACGGAGAGTGGACTCGTCGATCGGCGGAAGCCGAGAGGGCGCAGCCCGAACTACCCGGGTATCTCTCTGGGTACTGCTATTGACAAGGCACGGAAGCTATACGAGTCAGAACGTCGCCACGCAGCACCGATCTCGGTCGTTACCTCAATCTGGGGGTACTCAAGCCCTACGACCGGTTACGCCACTGTGGCGGTTGCAGCCCTCAAGAAGTACGGTCTGCTGCTGGACGAGAAGGCGGACGGGGAGCGGCTTCTCCGGCTGAGCGAACTGGCCATGGACATTCTCCTCAACCCAGAACCGCGAGAGGCCATCCAACAGGCGGCGTTGCTGCCTCCCCTCCACAAGGAGATGTGGGAGACGTACGGGAGCAGGCTGCCGTCGTTCGACACGCTCCGGTGGATGCTCGTGAAACGGGGGTTCACTGAGTCTGGCGTGCAAGACTTTCTCAGGGTTTACCGAGAGACCATCACCTTCGCAAAGCTAGACGCCGGCGTTGTCAAGCCGATAGCCGATGAAGCTGAGCCCACCACTGTCGATGAAGAAGAACACGATGCTCCCTACGCGACCGGCGCCGGAAGCGATCGGTCGTCGTTGCCGTCCCTCTCCGCTGCGCCGGGGTCCGGCAAGTCACAAACCGTGGCTCAGTCCAATGGCTTGCGGATACCTATCCCCCTAGTTGGCGGGACCGAGGTCGTTGTCATCGAAGGGCAGTTCCCACTAACTGAGCAGGCATGGGCCCAGTTCATGGCCATGATCACTGTCATGAAGCCTGGCCTGGTCAAGCCAGACGATGCGTAGATGCGTCCCAAGACGTGCGCAAGGGAGTGTGACCGGCCGAGGGTGCGGTCGCGCGGGGGTTGGCCGGAAGAACCCTAGCGCCGTTTGCGGTTCCGCTGCCGTGGGGACCGTACGGCTTTAGGTGGGGCGCTTGCCCGCCAGGCTCTGAGCAGCGTCGCGAGCCGGGCTGGGCGCTTGGCGTCAGCGATGACCCAGCACACCGCGCCGGTGAGGATCATGATGACGGCGAGGATCAGGATCACGCCGATCCAGCCGGCAGCGAAGATGGTGGACAGCGCGCCAGTGCTGCCGCCGATCGCTCCCAGGACACGTCGCAGGGTCACGCCGGAATCTCTACGTTGGCCGCGAGCCCTGTCAGAAGGGCGATCGGGTCCGGGTTTCCGAACGGCGGCAGTAGGTAGTAGTCGTTGATGCGGCCATACCCGCTGGCGCTAAGCGGCTCCTTGCGGATGCGGGAAACGCTGTTGAGTAGGCCGCAGTCGCGCAGCTCTGCGAGTACGTGTTCAGCTTGAGTCGATGGCCGAGTCGGGTGGCAGCCACGGGCCGGTGGTGAACAGTTGCTGGAGCACGTCGAGCAGATCCATGCCGTGTTTGGTGGCGGTGGACAGGTAGGAGCGCAGGGCGGCGAAGTCGGCCAGCCCTTGCAGTGTTCGCCATGTTCCGGAGATCTTCTGTTGCAGCTTGGTCGGTCGAAGATCTCTCTCGCTCTGGTTGTTGCTGAACCAGATCGCGGTGTCGGTGGTGAACCTCAAGATGTCGTGCGCATCCCGGGCGAAGCGTTCAACCAGCTTCGCGGCCTTGGCCTCGGACCGCCCGGCGTTGGCCTGGCGGCCAGCGGAAATCGCCCCGGCGTAGGCGCTGCGGATGAAGCCGGCCTGGTCTTCGGATAGCCGGGTGTGGCCCGCGGTCGCGGCTTGCTGCATCATCTGCTTGGCGGTCAGCAGCGTGTTGGCCATGTACTCGGCCCACACCTGCCCGGCGGGGTCGCTGTCGTGGACGCCTTTGAGCGCGCGGAGCAGGTGGGCACCGCATTCGGCGTGGGTGGCGGTGTCGATGTGGTCGTAGCCGACGTAGCCGTCGCGGACCAGGACCCCGGTGAAGCCGGCCAGAACCCCGCCAGCGTCGATGTCGTCTTTGGTGCGCCGCCCAGCGTGGAACAAGGTGAGTTTTTCGGTGCACGCGACATGGACGTACTTCCAGGCGCCATCGACCCAGGCCGGGGTCTCGTCCGCGCCGAGCACCGGCGCGGCCCGGAGCAGGAGGCGGACCCGGTCCAGGAAGGGGTCCAGCCGCGACGCGGCCTCACCGATCACGGTGGCGATCGTGGCGGTGGAGGGCCGCAGCCGGCACAGGTCGGCCATGGTGGCGGCGGCCCGGCCGAACGGCAGGAACTGCGCCGCCCGTAGATATACCAGCCGGGCTTTGACGCCTGGTCCGTACTGCACCCGGCCGCTGACACCCGTTGGGGCCTGTCCAACGGTCACCGCCGCGCAGCACGGGCACACCAACGACACCACCCGGTACTCGGTGATCTTTGCCTTCGGTGGCGGTGGAAGTTCGATGACCTGCCGGCGCTGACGGGAGAACTCCGGCGCACCGGCCAGATCCATGTCACACGCCCCGCACAGCGCAGGTGGACACTCAACAGTGGAGTCCGGGTCATCGACCAGCCGCATCGTTACACCGGGCGCCCCGAACGGCTTGCCCCGCCTGCCACCCGAAGACCCCGAAGACCGCTTCGACTTGGCCAACCCGTCCTGCGACGGCGGCTTCGAGCTGTTGGACGAGTCCGTTCCCAGACGTCGCTTCAACTCCGCCAGCTCGACCTCAAGCTCCGCGATCCTCGCCGCCTGCGCCGCGACCAGCTGCGCGAGCTCGTCATACGACGGACGCTGCGGCTCGGCCTTGGACACCCCGGAACCCTGTCACGCCAACCGATCCCCGTCGATCAAGACACGCCGACGACTCAAGCTGAACACGTACCTCTGCGAGGCCCCGCTCGGTAGTGTCCGCAGACCAGCCGTACCACTTAGGGGTGTGCTCGGCGGGGAGCTGGAACAGCGGCTTGTTCGGCCCGGTCTCGTGCAGCGCGACCAACAACATCGCCAGGCCGGGGAGCTTGAGGCGGTCATGCCAACCGTCCAGCCAGAACGCGTGGCTCAAGGTCAGGAACCGGTCGGACAACGACTTGCCCAGGGGGCGGGTGTACGGCTCTTCCGAGGCGTCCTCGCGCAAGAGCGTCACCCGTACCCGCCGTTCTCGGCCACTGCGGCGCCGCTCGATGAGTCGCCGGTCCTCCAGCCGGTGCAGGATCTTCGATACTGCGGTGGTAGCGGCGGCCCGCTCGGCGTTGGCGGTGGTACCGAACGCCCGCGCCCAGACCATGATTGGAAGGGTGGTGCTCCAGCCGTCGGTGCTGGCGCCGCTGCTGGTCGCTGAGAGGATCATCAGGTACGCGTGCAGGCCGCGCAGGTCGCCGCGGCGGACGAACTCGCTTAGCGGGCCGGCGAGGTTGTTGGGGTCGGCGGCCAGCTTGCGGGGCGTCTGCACGAAGACCTTGCGGATCGGGACGCCGGGCCGGCCGGAGCGTTCCAGTAGTGCCCGGCGGGTGTCCGCCTCGTTGGCGATCGACTCGCCGGGTTCAGTGACCTGCACCGGTCCATCAAGCCACTGTCTGGCAGGCGGATCCAAACGGACCAGCCTTTCCGAGCCTGCCGCTGGAGCGGGTAACTAAAGAGAGCCTGAGATCACGCTGCGAGGACACGATGCGAGGACCGTGTCAGGTCACCGGCCGGCTGCCGTGATCTTGGTTCTATATGTGGCGCGTCGGCGCTGCCGCTCATCGGCGGCGACCCTTCCAGGCTGCCGTTTCACAACCGACCGCCAGTTCGATGCCCCCACGCCACCCGGTACCGGGACCGGGGCCGGGCGGTGCTGGCCGAAGTCGCACGGGCGGCGGGGCGTGCGACGACTCGCGGTCCGGGGCTCCCGGGTCGCATCGGGCCGGGCCGCGCTGTTCCCTGGCACGGGCCACAACGACAAGGACCGTTCCGTAGACCGGGTCCGGTGTTCCCGGGCTGTTCCCGGAACAGCCGCGCGTTGTTCCCGGCCGCACGCGGAACGGTCTACGCGGAACGCCCGGCGGCGGCGCCTGGTCGTGGTAGCGGCTGGTAACCCTGCCGGGCCGGCGCCTGGTAACGCAGCGGCCGGGTCCGTTACCAGGGGTTACCCGTAGCGCTTCCGCTAACCGTTGCGGACGGGTGAGCGGGCCGTTACGGGGTTAGCGGCGCTGCCCGGACGGGCTGGCACGAACGTGCCAACTGTTCCAGCCCGCCGTTCCCGCTGTGTTGTCGGCGGTGCCGCCGGATGCCGGTGGGTCCGTTACCGCCGCTGCTGGTAGCGCTGCCGCTAACCCTTGCTCGTCATTGTCGATCCCAGAAGGGAGGCGGACCCGCACCGGGCGCGCACCCAACCGTCAGCGTCACGGGGGCACGAAGAATGGCCACAAGCCAGACGACACCGACTCCGGGCCGGCGTCCACCCCGCGACCCGGCCCACCCCGGCGCGGCGCCGGACGACGGCGCCGATCCGGTCAACCCGTACGAGAACACCCCGGGGCACCCGGACGCGCGGGGAACCCTGCCGATGGCCCACTACCTGACCGACCTTGCCATTGAGGACGAGATCCAGGCACTGGCCGCTGAGGCACCCCTGCCCACCGTCGATCAAGCCGCGCGCCTGGCGCGGCTGCTGCGCATCAACCGGCCGCACCGCGACCGGGCCGCGTGACCCGAACGCCAAGCGGGCCGCCCCCTGGTCAGGGGCGGCCCGCTTGGTGTTCATGCCGCTTCGGTGTCGGTGTCGGGGCCGAACTTCCAGTGCCAGTCCAGGCGGTGCCGGCCGAACGGCTGGCGGCTTCCCTTTCCGGCCCGCAACAACTTGATGTCGGCCACGGTGCGGATGATGTCGCGCTTGATGGCCAGCTCGTCCTCCAACTCCGCCCACCGCTGCGGCGCCTCCTTACCGATGCGCCCGCGCAGCACCGGGGGAATCCCGGCGTCGGCGGCCCGCTCGTCGTACTCCGTGATCTGCGCTTCCAGTCCCCGGGCGAACCGGGCGTACTCGATCGCCTTGATCTCCCCGATCTCGGCCAGCTTCCGGTACTCCTCCAACTCGGAGCGCAACCGGGACGCCTCGGCGCGGGCGCGAGCCACTTCCTCGTCCCCGCCGGTCTGGCCAGCCAGCAACTCGTAGATGTCCTCCCGCGATAGCCACGCCACCACGGCGCGCTGCACGTACTCGTCCAGGTACTCGGCCTTGACGGCGGCGCACCGGCGCTTCAGGCACGAGTACACCTGCCCCGTCCAGCCGTGCCGGTTCACCGTTCCGAGGGAGATCGGGCCGCCGCACACCCCGCAATGCACGATGTAGGACAGCAGATGCACGGCCCGTCCCGCCCGGGTGGTCGTCCGAGACGGGTCGTCCAGCAACCGGACGCACACCCAATAGACCTCTTCGTCCACCAGGGCGGGCCAGATGCCGTCCCCGACGATCTCTCCCCGGAACACCCGCTTGCCGATGTAGGCCGGGTTCATCACCTGCTTGCGGATGATCCCGCGTCGCCACTCCTTGCCCTCCGGGGACGGGATGCCCGCCTCGTTCAGCTCCTTCTCAATGGTGATCAGCGGGACACCGCTGGCTACCTTGTCGAAGTTGTCCCGCACGATCCCGGCGTGGCTGTACCTGGTGACCGTACCGTCCGCTGCGGTCGCGGTGCGGATCTCGGTGTCCGGCTCCTGCCGCTCCAACGCCCGGGTACGGGTGTGGTAGATCCGCCGGTACCCGTAGGTGACCTTGCCGTGCGGGCGGCCCGCCTCGGCCGCGCCGACGATGCCGCGCAGCACGTTGTCCCGGATCGAGTCGGCCATCCATTCGGCCTGCACCGCCTGGAAGCCCAACATCATCCGGTCGTTCTTGTCGCGCAGGTCGAACAGCACCCCGCCGACAAGCCAGAAGTACATGCCGATCTCGGTGCACAGATCGCGGATCTTCACGTACACGGCAAGGTCACGTTCCTTGCGGGAGATCTCCCAGATCACCAGCACGTCACCCTTGCCAGCGCGGATGTCGTCCATCAGCCGCTCAAAGTCCGGTCGGTCCTTCTTCGCGTACCGGCTGGCCGACCGGTCGTTGTCCGTGTACGCCCCGGCGTCGGTCCACGAGTTGCGGTCGATCTCGGCAAGGTTCAGCTTGCCCTGATCCCCGACGCTCTTACCCTGTTCCTTCTTGTCCTGGCTGGCCCGCTGGTAACGCAACGCCCGAACCTCGGGGCCGCCCGCCAACAGCGCCGCCTTGCTGTCGAACCGAACCCGGTTCCTAGACCCTGCGCCCCGCCGTACCATCGGATCGTTCCCTTCCGATCAACGCCCTGACCTGATAGCGTCAACCTTAGCAGGTATCGACCCTTGGGAGTGCCGGTCGTGCAGCCCAGCGCCTCGGCCGTCTCCTCGACCGACAGGTCGCAGAAGTACCGCAGCACGAGGACCGCCCGGCGGCGCGCCGGCAGTTCGGCGAGGAGCGTGAGGACGGCCATGCGATCCGCCACGTCGTACTCAGGCGGGGCCGCGTGGTCGGGCACCTCGGCGTGCGTGCGCACCCGGTGCCATGGCCGGCGCCGTTCGTCCAGCCACGCCCGCAGGAGCACCCGCCGCACATAGGCGTCGATGTTGTGCATCCCGGACACCCGGCCCCAGTGCTTGAGCAGCTTGACCAGTGCCGTGGACACCAGGTCGTCCGCGGTGTGCCAGTTCCCGCACAGCAGGTAGGCGGTGCGGCGGAGCTGGTCCAGCCGGCCACCCACGTAGTCCCGGTACCCCGCGACGTCGGTCAACCCGGTCACCCCCTCGCCTCACGTGGAGAACGCGACCGGCCGGCCGCGGGGTTGCCCGGTTTCAGCGCGGGATCCGGATCCGCCCTTCGATCGCGGCGAGCGCGATGTCGGAACGGTACTGGGCGCCGTCCAGCCGTACCCCGTCGACCAGCGCGTACGCCGCGTCCCGCGCGTCGGCGAGGGTCGGTCCGGTGGCGGTACAGGCGAGCACCCGGCCGCCCGCCGACACCAGCGCGCCGTCGGCGAGCCCGGTCCCCGCGTGCAGCACGCCGGGCCGGTCCGCGCCGCCGATCGGGTCGCCGGTGCGCGGGGTACCCGGATACCCCGCCGCCGCCACCACGACGGTGACCGCGGAGCCGGGCCGCCAGCGCAGCGGCGGGTGCTCGACCAGGCGTCCGGTCGCGGCGGCCAGCAGCAGCCCGGCCAGCGGGGTCTCCAGCAGGACGAGCACCGCCTCGGTCTCCGGATCACCGAACCGGCAGTTGAACTCGATGACCTTCGGCCCCTCGGCGGTGATCGCCAGACCGACGTAGAGCAGCCCCGCGAACGGCGTACCGAGCCGGCGCATCTCGCCGAGCGCCGGGCGGACGACGGTGCTGAGCACATCGTCCACAAGGGACGGTGGCGCCCACGGCAGCGGCGCGTACGCCCCCATCCCGCCGGTATTGGGTCCGGTGTCACCGTCGCCGATCCGCTTGAAGTCCTGCGCCGGCACCAGCGGTACCGCGACCGACCCGTCGGTCACCACGAACAGCGAGACCTCCGGGCCGGCCAGGTACTCCTCGACCACCACCCGGGCGCACCTGGCGGCGTGGGCCAGCGCCACGGTGCGCTCACCGGTGACCACCACACCCTTGCCGGCCGCCAGCCCGTCGTCCTTGACCACGTACGGCGCGCCGAACTCGTCCAGCGCCGCCGCCACCTGCGCCGGCTCGGTGCAGGTTCGGGACCGGGAGGTGGGTACCCCGGCCGCCGCCATCACCGACTTCGCGAAGTCCTTCGACCCCTCCAGCCGGGCCGCCGCCCGGGACGGCCCGAACACCGCGATCCCCTTGGCCCGGATCACGTCGGCCGCGCCGGCGACCAGCGGCGCCTCCGGCCCCACCACCACGAGGTCGGCGCCCACCTCCACCGCCAGCGACGCCAGCGCATCAAGGTCCGTCAGATCGACCCGGTGCAGCGCCGCGACCGCGCCGATCCCCGGGTTACCGGGCGCACAGTGCAGTTCGCTGACCTCGGGATCTTTAACGAGAGCGTCGGCGAGCGCGTGCTCCCGCGCCCCGGACCCAAGAAGAAGGACACGCACGCACTGATGCTAGCCGCGAGCGGTGACCACGGTTCCCGGCGGGCGGCGGCGTGTCCAGCGAGGACATCAAGCCTGACGGGACTCGCTGGGGGCGCCGCCGTCCGCCCCCATCGGAACCAAAGGATGCAGGAGAACGTTCTCCTCGCGCCCCGGCCCCACCCCGACCACACTCACCCGCGCCCCGCACAGCTCCTCGATCCGCCGCACGTACCGCTGGGCGTTGGCCGGCAGGTCCTCGAGCACCCGGGCCTTGGCGATGTCCTCCCACCACCCGTCCAGCTCCTCGAACACCGGGGTCGCGTGGTGGAACGCGGTCTGCGTCATCGGCATCTCGTCGACCCGCCGCCCGTCCACCTCGTACCCGACGCAGATGGGTACCTTCGGCAGCCCGGACAGCACGTCGAGCTTGGTGACCACCATGTCGGTGATGCCGTTCACCCGGACGGCGTAGCGCCCGACCACCGCGTCGAACCAGCCGCAGCGGCGCGGCCGGCCGGTGGTCGTGCCGAACTCGACGCCGACCTTCGCCAGGTGCGCGCCGTTGTCGTCGAACAGCTCGGTGGGGAACGGGCCCGCGCCGACCCGGGTGGTGTACGCCTTGATCACGCCGATCACCTGGGAGATACGGGTCGGCGGGATGCCCGAGCCGACGCACGCCCCACCGGCGGTGGGGTTGGACGAGGTGACGAACGGATACGTGCCGTGGTCCACGTCGAGCAGGGTGGCCTGCGCGCCTTCGAGCAGTACCGTCTCGCCGTTCTCCAGGGCCCTGGCGAGGATCAGCCGGGTGTCGGCGATGTATGGGCGCAGCCGCTCCGCGTACCCGAGGTACTCGTCGACCACCGCACCCACGTCGATCGCCTTGCGGTTGTAGACCTTGACCAGCACCTGGTTCTTCTCGCGGAGCACCAGCTCCAGCTTCTTGCGCAGGATCCCGGGGTCGAGCAGGTCCTGCATGCGGATGCCGACCCGGGCCACCTTGTCGCCGTAGGCCGGTCCGATGCCCCGGCCGGTGGTGCCGATCCGAGCCGACCCCAGGTAACGCTCGACCACCCGGTCCAGGGCCCGGTGATGCGGCATGATCAGGTGCGCGTCGGCGGAGATCAGCAGCCGGTCGCAGGACAGGCCCCGCTCGACGAGGCCGTCGATCTCGCCGATCAGCACCTTCGGGTCGACCACCACACCGTTGCCGATCACCGGTACACAGCCGGGGGTGAGCACCCCGGAGGGCAACAGGTGCAGCGCGTACTTCTCGCCGTCCGGGGTGACCACGGTGTGGCCGGCGTTGTTGCCGCCCTGGTACCGCACGACGTAGCCCACCCGGCCACCGAGCAGGTCGGTAACCTTGCCCTTGCCCTCGTCGCCCCACTGGGCGCCGATCAGCACGATCGCTGGCATGTCCATCACCCCGGGATGCCAGGCTACAAGGGCAGCGAATCAGGAAGGCGGGCGGCGTGTGCCAGGTGCTACTGCTCTCACTCGACGACGGCTGCTGCCCCCGGGCACCGGTACTCGCCTGCCGTGACGCGCTGGTCGCCGAGGGTGCCGAGGTGTCGATGGCGACGGCCACCGCGGACGCCCACCTCGACGCGGTGATCGCCCGGCTGGACGGTCCGGAACGGCCGGACGGGCTGACCTGGCCGGCCGAGAGCGGGCCCCGGCTGGTCGTCGCAGCGGCCGCCAAGGGACAGCTGCGGGCCGTCGTGCGCCGGATGGTCCGGCGGTACGCGCCACCGCCCTCGCGCCGCCCGGCCGACCTGGCTCCGCACCGCACACTGCCCGACCTGCCGCCGATCGGGGTGCTGCCGCTCTACGGCGCCCGCCTGTTCGACCTGCCCACGGATCCGGCCGAGGTGGCGAGGGCCGTGCTGCACGGGACGGCGGTACGGCTGGACCTGCTGCGCACCGACGCCGGGTCGGTGACCCTGGACGCCGCCCTGATCGGCGGCTCCGCGCCGTGGTCGGCCCGGGTGGAGGTGGACGACGCGGTACTGGCGGAGCCCGGTGAACGGATCGGCGCGTGTGTGGTCGGCAACGGGGACGGGTACGCGACGGTGGACGGGCTGCCGCTGGTCCCGGCGGCCGACCCGGCCGACGGGGCACTCGACGTGGCGGTCGCGGTCCCGGTCGACACGCGCCGCTGGGGACGGCGCCGGGTGCACATCGAGGTGCGCCGGGCCCGGGGCCGGGCGGTCTCTGTACAGCCCGTGGACGAGGTGCCCTTCCTCGACGACGAGGTGGCTGGCACGCTGGCCCGCAAGCGCAGCTGGTGGATCGAGCGGGGTGCGTGGGCGGTGCTTCGGCACTAAGTGTGCGCTGTCGGTTACGGTGGCGTACGGCCCGTGGCCGTACCATCGCCAGGGGAGGTGGGAGACGTGGGGCAGGCGGAACGGGAACCGGTCTGGCCGCCGGACGAGATCGTGGCGAGCCCGCAGGCGCTGCCTGACCGCAGTGCCTGGCCGAGCCGGCCGGTGCAGGCCGGCCAGCCCGCCGCCGTGCCGTGGCAACCCTCACCGCCCGGGCCGCCGCCCACCGACAACGGCGCCCCGGTGGCCGCGCCACCACCGACCAGCCCCCCGCCGCCCACCGCTGCGCCACCGCCCACCGCTGCGCCACCGCCGCCGCCCACCGGTGGACCGCCAGCGCCGATGAACGCGCCACCACCGGTGAACGCGCCACCGCCCACCGCTGCGCCACCGGCCCGCAACCCACCACCGCATGGCAACCCGCCGCCACTCGGCAACCCGCCGGCGCACGTGCATGCCGAGGTGGCCGCGCTGGCCGATCCCACGGTCGCGGCCCCGGCCTCCCCGTGGGCGCAGCCGCCGCAGCGTCCCGAGGGGGAGCCGGCCGCTCCCCCGGTGCCGATGCCACCGCCGGCGGGACCGCTACCGGCCCAGCACCCGCACCAGCGCCCGCCGCAGCCCAACGGCGCCGGGCCGTACCCCATGCCGCCGCAGGCCCACCCGGCTCCACCGCCGCAGGCCCACCCGGCTCCACCGCCGCAGGCCCACCCGGCTCCACCGCCGCAGGCCCACCCGGCTCCACCGCCGCAGGCCTACCAGGCTGCGCCGCCGGGCGCGCCCGAGCGGTGGCAGCACGACCCGCTGATCCCCACGGCCGAGGAGTTCGCCCGGCGGCGCGCCGCCCGCCCGGCCGACCCGGTGGCCGGGACCGGGGTCCGGGGTGCCGTCCGCCGGGCCACGTTCGGCCTGGCCAAGCTCCCGCCCAACCAGCACGAGCGGGAGCTGATCCAGGACATCGAGATGATCCGGCGCAACTTCGGCGGGCTGCGCCAGGTGACCGTGGTCAACCCGAAGGGCGGGGCCGGCAAGACCGTCGCGTGCCTGCTGCTCGCCATGACGTTCGGGCAAAAGCGCGGCGGATACGTCCTGGCCTGGGACAACAACGAGACCCAGGGCACCCTGGGCATGCGGGCGCAGCAGGACTTCCACTCCCGCACGGTGCGTGACCTGCTGCGCGATCTGGACCACTTCCGGGGCGCGCGGGGCCGGGTCGGCGACCTGTCGCAGTACGTGCGGGCACAGGGCGAGGGCATGTTCGACGTGCTCGCGAGCGACGAGTCCGCGACGGCCGGCGAGATGCTGACCGCCGCCGCGTTCGCCGACATCCGCGAGGTGGTCAGCCGGTTCTACAAACTGATCTTCGTGGACACCGGCAACAACGTCCGGGCGGCCAACTGGCAGGCCGCCGTCGATGCCACCGATCAGCTCGTGGTCACCATGTCCGCCCGGAACGACTCGGCGGAGACCGCCGCGCGGATGCTCGACCACCTGGAACAGTCCGGGCGGCACCGGCTGGTGCGCCAGGCGGTGACCGTGGTCTCGATGCCGCCCAGCCGCAAGGACATCGACCTGCCCACGATCCAGCGGCACTTCGCCGCGCGTACCCGGTCGGTGCTGCTCGCGCCGTACGAGCGGTTGATCGACTCGGGCGAGCCGATCCGGTACGGGCTGCTGTCCTCGGCCAGCCGGGAGGCGTGGCTACGGGTGGCGGCGGCGGTGGCCGAGGGACTCTAGCCCCGTATTTCGCAGGTGGGGTTGAGTGGCCGCGCGTTATGGCCAGCGGGGTTGGGTGGGGTCGATGTGGAGGAGGCTCAGGAGTTGGGTTTGTAGCCATCCGGGTTTGGGGATGGTGGGTGGTTGGCTGT
>WNFV01003083.1_pt1 | contig 26861 bp, 31 predicted proteins | sample 5400101 | NCBI WGS metagenome assembly WNFV01 (sample SAMN13153361, study PRJNA577476) | soil metagenome | isolation source: 115 cm soil or saprolite under grassland replicate 1 | place: USA:California | collected 2016-06-15
GGCCGAGGAGCGCCTGGGCGGCCGTCGCCCCCAGCGCCACGAGCACCTTCGGCTGCACGACGGCGAGCTCCGCGTCGAGCCAGGGCCGGCAGGCGGCGAGCTCCGCCGCGTTCGGCTTCTGGTGGATGCGCCGCTTTCCGCGCCCGACCCACTTGAAGTGCTTGACCGCGTTGGTGACATACGCGAGCGAGCGGTCGATCCCCGCCGCTTCGAGCCCCTCGTCGAGGACGCGGCCGGCGGGGCCGACGAACGGGCGTCCTTCGAGATCTTCCTTGTCGCCTGGCTGCTCGCCGACGAAGACGATCTCGGCCGCCGCTGTTCCTTCCCCGAAGACCGTCTGCGTGCCGGTCTTCCAGAGGTCGCATTCCTTGCAGTCGCCGGCCGCCTCGCGGAGCTCCTCGAGGCTGCGTGTTTCCGGACCGAAGAGCTGATCCTGGGCCACGAAGGCCCTATACCCCCTACGCGCGAATGAAGACGGGCGTACCGAGCGGGAGGCGGCGCATGAGGACGTGGAGGTCGGCGTCCCGCGCGCGGAGACAACCAGCCGAGGCGGCCGCGCCGATCGCGGACGGAGCATTCGTCCCGTGAATGGCGATGCGGTTGCCGCCCGTCCAGCCCGCGGGCAGGTTTGGCTGATGCGCTGACAAGGCCAGGATGCAGCAGCCGTAGTAGGGACCGTAATTCGATCCAGCCAGCTTGTCCGTGACGGCGAAGCGCCCGGTCGGAGTCGGCGATCCCGGCCGACCGATGCCAACGGTCATTCGGCGCACGACATGGTCGCCCCTCCTAAGGACGAGCTGGTGGCGCGACAGATCGATTGTCAGACTCTTGGGAGTGGTCGTCAGTCGAACGGCGCGGGAGCGCACCCACCCGGCCCGTCCGTTGGGAAGCTTCGTGGAGATGACACGGAGCCAGCGACCGCGGTGTCGGACGACGCCGAGTGTCTGCGGCGAGCCGAATTCCGTTTCGGCCCCCAACCGGGCGACGGCGGGGCCGCCGCGATGTGCGTACAGAGCCACTGGCCGGGTCACCTGCGCGATTTCGAAAGCTACGGTGGGCTCGTCCGCCGGGGTGGGCGCGCTCGCAAAGGCGGCGATCGTCGCTCCGACGGCGAGAGCACTGGCCATACCTCCTTCGTCGGCCGTGCCGGCGCCCCCCTTTAGTGCTAGCGGCTCACCTTTGGGTCAGTCCGCGAGACCCAGATCCCGCAGGAATGCGCCTCCTCCGATCGTGCGCTCGGCTCTGCCGCCTGCGCGCTCCCGCAGGCCGCGATCCGAGGTGACGAGCCAGTAGGGCTCCTCCAGCCGGCTCGCCTCGCGCGCGATCCAGTCGTCCGCGCTCTCGCCAGTCGTACCGACGGCCCCGTCCGGAGCCCTCCCGTCGAAGACGACCACCGCGTCCATTCCTTCCCGCTCGGACCAGGCGCGGACAGCCTCGACGAGCTCCTCCTCGGGAACGTTGGGCCAGCGCGATCGCAGGACGTTCCGCGCATCCACGAGGACAACCGTCACCGATCGGCAGCCAGGCGCAGGCCGAGCGCGACGAGCACGGCGCCCGTGACGCCTTCGAGCGCCCGCCGGATCCGCGGCCTTCGCAGGAAGTCGCCCGCGCGCGCGACGGCCGCCGCGTAGGCCGTCAGCCAAGCGAAGGTCAGCGCACAGAAGACGAGACCGAGCGCGACCAGGGCGAGGAACGAATGTCCGAACTGCGGGAGGAGGCTGACGAAGAAGACGGCCATCTTCGGATTGCCGAGGTTGCTCACGAGCCCTTGCCGGAAGGCCCTTGCCGGAGCGAGGCGCGGCGGGGCCACACCGCCCGTCCGCCGATCGGCCTTTCCGCGCATCGCGCCGACGAGCGCCTGCAGTCCCAGGAAGACGAGGTACGCGGCGCCCGCCAGCCTGAGCGCGACGAAGGCAGGCTCGGACGCTCGCAGCAGCGCCGCCAGGCCCGCGCTCGCCGCCAGCGTCCAGCAGGCCTGGCCGGCCGAGACGCCCGCAGCCGTGAAGACGCCGCTGCGCCTGCCTCCGAGCAGCGTGTTGCGAATGACGAGAGCGGTGTCCTGTCCCGGCGTGGCGATGACGACGAGCGAGACGCCGAGGAACGCGGCGAGCTGGGCAAGCACGCCCGAATTCTTACCGCGGGAGCTCGAGCCAGACGTCGGCGCCACCGTCCACGTTGGCGACATGCGCCGTGCCTCCATGGGCGCGGGCGATGACGTCGACGATGGCGAGGCCGAGGCCGGCGCCGCGGCTGGACCGTGCCGGATCGCCGCGGCTGAAAGGCTCGAAGGCGTCCGCGATGAAGTCAGGCGCGAAGCCGGCGCCCTCGTCCTGCACATGAAGCTCGACCCGCCCGTCCACACTCCTGGCTTCCAGGAGGATCGTCCCGCCGCCGTGGCGTAGCGCGTTCTCGACGAGATTGCCGAGAGCCTGCTCGACTCGCAGGCGATCGACCGAAACCGAGAGACCGTCCTCGACGCGGAGCTCGAGCGGCCGCTTGACGTCTGCCGCGCGACGCGCATACCGCTCGCGCACGCCGTCCAGCACCTCCCGGGCGGACAGGTGCTCGAGCCGGACCGGAAGCTTGCCGCCGTCGGCTCGGGCGAGCACGAGCAGGTCCTCCGCAAGCTGCGAGAGGCGGTCGGTCTCCTCCGCGGCCGACCGAAGAGCCGCCTCCAGCTCTTCGGGAGTGCGCTCGCGCCGCAGGGCGAGCTCGAGCTCGGTGCGAAGCGCCGAGAGCGGCGTCCGGAGCTCGTGGCTCGCATCGGAGACGAAGCGCCGCTCGCGCGCCAGCGCCGACTCCAGGCGGCCGAGCATGATGTTGAGGGTCTCGCCGAGACGGGAGATCTCGTCCCGCGCGGGAGGGAGGGAAAGCCGCCGTCCCGGCTCCGCGGCGGAGACCGCTTCCGCCTCCCGCCGCATCGACTCGACTGGGCGAAGAGCGGCCGCGGCGAGCCCGTAGCCGGCGAGCGAAGCGAGGAGCAGCGCCAGCGGTCCGCCGATGAGGAGTGCCACGAACAGGTTCTCCAGCGCATCTCCTCGCTGCTCGAGCGAGGCTCCGACGACGACGATTCTCGGTCCGCGTTGCGTGTCGAGGGGCGTGGCGAGGATGCGGGCGGCCTCGTCGGAATTGGGGACGGAGCGCTCGATCGTGACCGCCCCTCGGCTCGCCCGCGAGATCTCTTCGCTGGTCAGAAGCGGGCGGCCAAGCCCGGGCGTGGCGGCCAAGACGGCGCCGCTCGGATCGAGCACCTGCGTGATTCCTTCTCCTTCCTTCCCGGCGGAGTCCCCCCGGCGGACCAGAGCGCCTACGTCGGTCGCGCGCGCGCGAAGGCTCTGGTCGATCGTGCGGTCCAGGGCGGAGCCGAGACGGAGATAGAGGAAGACGCCGGTGGCGGCGAGCACGACTGCCATCGCTACGGCGAAGGCCAGTGTCACGCGCAGGCGGATGGGAAGGCGCGCCAGGAAGCCCATGGCTCAGCCGCCTCCGTCGCGCCGCAGCCGATAGCCCACTCCCCGCACCGTTTCGATCGAGTCGACCCCGAAGGGTCGGTCGATCTTGGCGCGCAGGTAGCGCACGTAGACGTCCACGACGTTCGACCGGTTCTCGTAGCCGTAGTCCCAGGCGTGCTCGAGGAGATCGAGCCGCGTGAGGACGTCGCCGGCGTTGCGCATGAACGTCTCCAGGAGCGCGAACTCCTTCGCGGAGAGGTCGACCTCGGCCTCGCCCCGCCAAGCCTGTCGGGTCGCGGGATCGAGGTGAAGGGTTCCGACCTCGAGGACGGCGGGGCGCTCAGACGGGCCCCGGCGCGTCAGCGCCCGCAGCCGGGCGAGCAGTTCGGCGAAGGAAAACGGCTTGCTCAGGTAGTCGTCTGCACCGCTGTCGAGCCCGGACACCTTGTCCTCCACCCCGTCGCGCGCGGTGAGCATCAGGACCGGTGACCAGACCCCGCTCTCGCGGAGCGACCGGCAGACCTCCAGCCCGTTCCGGCCGGGGAGCATGACGTCGAGCACGATCGCGTCGTACGGCGTCGCGCGCGCCATCCAGAGGGCCTCCTCGCCCGTCCGGGCGACATCCGCCGCATAGCCCTCCTCGACGAGGCCGCGCCGGATGAGCGCGGCCATCTTCACCTCGTCTTCGACGACGAGCGCACGCATGGCCTCATTGTGGGCGAGACAGGTCCAGAACGGGCCTACCGGTCGCTGTTCGAGTCGTTCGTCTCCGAGTCGCCGTCGATGACGACGAGCTTGAAGTTCTCGTCGAGACGCACGTCGGCCGTCTTGCCGTCGGTCTTCGTCACTTCAACCTCGTACGTGCGCCGTGCTCGGAGTCCCGCTCGACCGCGTTCGCGTGACCGCCCCCGGTGATCTCGAGCGCGGCAGCCTTGGCACGATCCGCCTGGGGGCCGGTGATGTGCGACTCGCCGTCGTCGAACGCTCCGGTGGCGCGGGCGATGGCGGCACCGCCGAGCGCGAGGACGAGCACGCTCCCACCGCGGCACCGAGCTTGAGGATTCTTCTGTTCATCGTCGGCCTCCTCGAAGGTCCGGTTGTCATTGTGGCTGACCGTAGGGACCGCCGATGAGATGCCGATGAGAGGCCGCGCAGCGCTCTCACGGCCCTCTCATTCGTCGTGCCTACGGTGGGGCCGACCAAGGAGGTTCGCCCATGCGTCACGTCACTCTTTCCATCACCGCAGCCCTTCTGATCGGCATCGCCGCCGCCTGTAGCGGTGGAAGCTCGCAGTCGACGACGCGGGAGACGGGCGGCACCGCCACCGGCGCGGCAGCGACGTCCCTTCCCGTGGGAGGCAAGCCCTTCACGATGAATCCGGCCGACTTCACGACCGAGATCGAGCATCCCTACTGGCCGATGAAGGCCGGCAGCCGCTGGATCTTCCGCGAGACGGATGCTGAAGGGTCCGTTTCCCGCGTCGTCGTCACTGTCCTAAACAAGACCAAGACGATCATGGGCATCGAGGCCAGGATCGTCCACGACCAGGTGACCGAGGACGGCGAGGTGAAGGAAGACACCTTCGACTGGTACGCGCAGGATGCGGAGGGCAACCTCTGGTACCTCGGTGAGGATACGACCGAGTACGAGAACGGCAAGCCGAAGACGAAGGAAGGCTCCTGGGAAGCCGGCGTCGATGGTGCCCTCGCCGGAGTCATCCTCCCCGCGCACCCCGAGGTCGGCATGACCTACCGCGAGGAGTACTACAAGGGCCATGCCGAGGACGGCGCCTCGATTCTGAGCGTGGACGCGTTCGCGAAGGTGCCCTACGGCACGTTCGATGACGGGATCCAGACTCGCAACTTCAGCGGGATCGAGCCGGACGTGATCGAGGAGAAGATCTACGCGAAGGGAGTCGGCGTGGTCCTCGAGATCACCGTGTCGGGTGGCTCCGACCGGACCGAGCTCGCTAGCTACAAGGAGGGCTAGCCGCGGTTGTGGTTCACGAGCTCGATGTTGTTTCCGTCCAGCCCGGGTGATAGACCGGGCGCTCTCCGGGCGCGCCGTTGTCTTGGTAACCGGCAGCGACGACCTCCCGGTGGAAGTCGTCCACGGTTGCGTTGTCGCCGACCGGAAACGCCATGTGAACATGCTCGCTGGGCGTCCCCGACACGACTGAGAACGACCCGTTCCCGCTCGTGAACTGAGCGCGGTCCGGCGACTCGTGCTTCAAGCGGAAGCCGGCATGGGGCGCGACTCCCTCGTAGAAGCGCTTCGCGGCCGCGACATCGGCGACGCGCATCCAGATGTGGTCGATGACGCCTTCCTGCCTCAGCGAGCCGTGGTGGACCGCCTCGGCGCTGTTTCCGTCCGGATCGAGCAGGAAGCTCCCGTAGTAGTCGCCTCCGTACTCCGGGCGCGGACCCGGCGCCCCGTCGTCGCGGTAGCCGGCCTCGATCCCGACTCGCCAGAACTCGTCGACGTGCGCGCGTGACGGCGCGACAAAGCCGACGTGCAGACGGCGTGTGACCGGCTTCTCCGCCTCAGCCGGCGAGAGCGAGAAGTCGTCCCACTCGACCAGGTACTCGTCGGAATACGTCTTCTCCACGCGGAGCGTGCGCAGAACCGTCTCGTAGAACCGCTCGGAGGCCTCGCGATCCGACGCACGTATGCCCACATGGTCAAACATCACTTGGAGGAAAGCGGATCATGGCAAGGCTGACGCTCGAGATCTCGATGTCACTGGATGGTTTCATCGCCGGCCCGAACCGGACGGTAGAACAGCCGCTGGGCGACAGCGGGGATCAGCTCCATGAGTGGATGTTCGGACTTGCGAGCTTTCGCGAGCGCCACGGAATGTCTGGAGGAGAGAGGAACGCGGACGACGAGGTGGTGCGCGAAACGCTCGACACCGCCGGAGCGGTCCTGATGGGCAGGCGCATGTTCAGCGGCGGCGAGGGCCCTTGGGAAGACGATCCGGTCGCGGACGGGTGGTGGGGAGACGATCCTCCGTTCCGCGCGCCGGTATTCGTTCTCACCCACCACCCCCGGGAGACCGTGACGAAGCAAGGTGGCACGTCCTTCATCTTCGTCACGGACGGCCTCGATTCCGCGCTCGCCCAAGCTCGCGAGGCCGCCGGCGACAAGGACGTCGCGGTGGCCGGTGGAGCGAACGTCGTGCAGCAGTGCCTCAACACTGGACTTCTCGACCAAATGCAGATCCACCTCGTCCCCGCATTTCTCGGCGAGGGCGTTCGGCTGTTCGATCAGCTCGGCGACAGCCAGCGCGTTCTGGAAGTCGAGAGGGCGATCCACTCCCCTGCCGTGACCCACATCAGATACCGCCTCGTGAAGTGACGACGCGTTTAGAGGACAGCCGCGACGACGGCCAGGGTCAAAGCTGCCAACGCCAGGACGGTCCGAATCAGATGACCCCGAAACCACTGTGTTCTCAGCCGCTCGAGCTCAGGCGAGCGCTGTGCCGACCCGGATGCGACCAGCCGCCGCTGGACCGGGACCAGCCATGCTCCTGAGCCGACGAATACGGCCACGAAGCCGGCAGTGCCGAGCACCGCAAACATTCGCGCCGCACCGTCGGCGGTGAGGGCGAAGCCGGTCGTCGAGACGAGGCAGACTGCGAGGAGCGCAGGCTGCAGGCGGTCGACCCGTCTGAGGGTATGCCCGAACGCCGCCTGGAAGTCGAGGAGATCCGCTTCCCGCCAGGCTGGCAAGCGCTCCCAGGCGATCGCAACAACGACCCCGGCAAACAGCCCCGCGCTGATCAGCATCGGGATGGCCCACAAGGCGCTCATTCGTCTCCTCCTCCGTCGTTTTCTGCGTCCTCGACTCGGTCGGCCTCGAGCCTTCGGCAGAGCTCGCCGAGGATGCGTGCCGTCGTCTCCAGTTCACTGCGGCTGATCCCGTCCGCGAGCCGGTTCACCCACAGCGCCTGGCGCCCGTCGATCGCGGCGTACCTGACTCGGCCGAGCTCGGTTAGCCAGACCAGCTGCGAGCGCCGATGGTCGGTGTTCGGCGCCAACTCGACGAGGCGGTCGCGGACGAGGCGCTTCACGGTGGCGTGCACGCTCTGGCGCGTCAGGCCCATGCGGCGCGCGATCTGTGGCACGGTCAGCGGCCGCTCGGCGAACGCGAGCGCCCCCAGCACTTGCCAGCGCGCGGAGGTTAGGCCCTCGTCGACGGCCAGGTCGTCGCCGGCGGCGAGAAGCAGGCCGTTGGCGCGAAAGGCCGCGAGAACGACTTGCGTGGCCGTCTCCCCCTCAGGTGTTCGTAGCTTCGCTTCGGTCGGCATTATCGTCAGTATTCTGACACTTTGTCAGATACTTGTCAAGCGCGATAACCTCGACACGCGAGCGCTCGAGGAGATGGATTCGTGGGGGAACCCACTGGTCCCCCCACGAATTTCCTAGGCCGCGAGGTCGAGCGCGGGCTCTGCCTCTGGGGCTTGCTCGAGCTCGTCACGCCGGATGAGCGTCAGCGCGGCCACGACTCCGAGGCCCGCGATGATCACCCCGGCCAGAAACGCGGACGAGAAGCCGTCGACGAGGGCCGCCGGCAGCGCCGTGCCCGACGCGACCGCGTCGTCGGTCCGCGAGGTCGCGATCGTCGAGAGCGCCGCGATGCCGAGCGCGCCGCCGATCTGCTGGGACGTGTTGATCAGGCCGGAGGCGAGACCCGCCTCTGCAGCCTCGACACCGGCGAGCGCCGCGATCGAGATCGGCACGAATGCGAAGCCGATGCCGATGCCGATCAGGAGAAACCCAGGCAGGAGATCGCCAAGGTAGGAGCCGCCCACCGAGACCTGCGTGAAGTACACGAGACCTGCGGTGAGCAACGTCATGCCGAGCACGAGCACCGGCTTCACGCCCACGCGCGTGACGAGCTGCGCCGCCACGGCCGACCAGAGGATCGCCGTCCCCGCCACCGCGAGGTACGCGACACCGGTCTTCATCGCCGAATAGCCCAGCACCTGCTGCATGTAGAGCGTCAGCATCAGGAACATCGCGAACAGCGCGGTGCCCATGATGAAACCGGCCACATTTGCGCCGCTCACGGTGCGGGTCTGGAGGATGCCGAACCGCATCAGCGGCTCGGAGTGGCGGAGCTCCCAGCCGACGAAGCCGGCGAGCAACACGATCGACGCCGCGAAGAAGGCAAGTGTCTGGCCTGCGAGCCAGCCGTCCTGGCCCGCCTGGGTGATTGCGTAGACGAGCACGGAGAGGCCGCTGGTCACGAGCACCGCGCCCGGGAGGTCGAACGTCTTCACGCGCGCGTCGCGGCTCTCCGCGAGGAGGAGCGGCGCGGCCACGAACGCCATGACGCCGACCGGCACGTTGACGAAGAAGATCCACTCCCAGCTCAGCGCGTCGGTGAGGATGCCTCCCAGCAACACTCCGGCGGCCGCGCCGAACCCACCCACGGCTCCCCAGACGCCGAGCGCGATGTTCCGCTCGCGTCCTTCGACGAATGTCGTCGAGAGGATCGAAAGGGCCGCCGGCGTGATGATGGCCGCTCCGAGCCCCTGGAAGGCGCGGGCCCCGATCAACGACCCCTCTGACCACGCCAGGCCCGCGAGCAGGGAGGAGACTGTGAAGAGGATCACGCCCACGAGAAAGATGCGCCTGCGGCCGAGAAGGTCGGCCGCACGCCCGCCGAGAAGCAAGAACCCTCCGAAGACGAGCGCATACGCGCTGATCACCCACTGCAAGTTTTCCTGCGAGAACCCCAAATCGACCTGGATCGACGGCAACGCCACGTTCACGATTGCGATGTCCAGGACGACCATGAACTGGACGACGCTCAGGAGCGCCAGCGCCAGCCACTTGCGTCGATCGGATGTCACCATGTCCTCTGGTTTCCTTTCGCTTTGGTAGGGAAGACTGGCAACTTAGCAGAGACTACTTCTGAATTGCAAGTTTCTCCTTCACAACAGCAAGCGGAGTCGCTACAATGGCTCGGTATGACCAAGCGTTACGACGAGTACTGCCCTGTCGCTCACGCCCTCTGCCTCGTCGGGGAGCGCTGGGCGTTGCTCGTCGTGCTCGAGCTGATGGGCGGCCCCAAGCGCTACACGGACCTGGCGGACAATCTCCGCGGGATCGGCACGAACATCCTCGCCTCCCGCCTGCGCGACCTCGAGGCCGCCGGCGTCGTGACGAAGCGGAAGCTTCCGCCTCCTGCCGCCTCGCGGGTCTACGAGCTGACCGAGTACGGGCGAGAGCTCAAGCCCGCCATTCGCGAGCTCGCGCTTTGGGGCGCTCGCTCGCTCGGGCCCCCCACCGCCGCCGACGAGCTCTTCCCCGGCTGGCTGGTGAACGCGCTCGACACAGTGCTCGCGCCGCTCGCGCCCCCGGGTCGCTTCGAGTTCCGCGTCGGGGACGAGGTGGCCTCGCTCATCGACGGCGAGGCGCAGCCAGGACCCGTGGAGGAGCCGGACGTCGTCGTCGAGGGTGAGCCCGAGGGCATCTACTACATGTTCGTCAACAGGCGGATCGACCTCGTCAAAGTCTCGGGAGACCGCGACCTGCTCGAGCAGTTGATCGACGTAGCGCCCGCTCCAGTCGAACTGCAGGTTGCTAGTTAGGTAACCTGGCCCGCGGGCCTATGGCGGAACGGCGGGCAGCTCACGAACGTCTCTCGACCGGCGCGCTCGCGCGCTGGGCGCGGGCTTGCGCCACGCATCCGTGGCGCGTGGTCGGCGGCTGGATCGGCATCGTCGTCCTCCTGATCGTCCTCGTCGCGACGGTCGGAGGGTCGCTGAAAGACCAGTTCGAGATCCCGGGGTCCGACACCCAAAGAGCCACCGACCTGATCGAGAAGGAGTTTGCGTCGGAGCAAGGCGGCGTTCTGAACCTCGTCTTCGCGGTGCCTCCAGGCCAGCGGCTCGACACCCCGGAGCGCAAGGCGGCGATCGAGAAGGCGATCGCGCGCCTCAAGTCGCCGGAGTTCAAGCCGACCGAGGACAAGGCGGGCATCGAGAGCGTGGGCGATCCGTTCGACAAGAACACGTTCTCGGACGACGGGCGCATCTCCTACGCGGAAGCCCAGTTCGATCGGGTCATCTACAGCAAGGATCGCGCGGCGGTCGTCGCCGTTGAGGACGAGGTCCGCCAGACAGTCGAGCCGGCCGGAGTCGAGGCCGAGTTCAACGGTGACGCCGAGTTTCCGCCCATCGAACAAGGGACCCAGGAGTTGCTCGGCCTGCTCGCGGCGCTCGTCGTGCTGCTCGTCGTCTTCCGCACAGCCGTCGCGACGACGATCCCGATCGCGCTCGCGCTCACCGCGTTGTTGAGCGCCTTCCTCCTGCTCTTCATCCTCGCCGGCCTCACCGACATCAACACGATCACGCCGCTGCTCGTGTCGATGATCGGGCTCGGCGTCGGCATCGACTACTCGCTCTTCATCGTCACGCGCTTCCGACAGTTCCTGCACGAGGGGCTGTCGCCAGCGGACGCCGCCGCCGAGGCGGGCGCGTCCGCCGGCCGGGCCGTCCTCTTCGCCGGTCTCACGGTCGCCATCTCGGTGAGTGGCCTCGCCTTCTTCGGGCTCGACTTCGTCACGAAGCTCGGCATTGGCAGCGCGCTCGGCGTGCTGACCACGGTCCTGATCGCGAACTCGCTCCTGCTGGCGGTCCTGAGGCTGCTCGGTCACAAGGTCGACCGGCTGAAGGTGCCCTTCCTGCGCCGCCTCGACGACTCCGAGGCCGCCCGCGAGAAGACACCGATCGCCCGCTGGGGCCGGTTCGTGACCGCGAACGCTCGGTTCGTGTTTCCAATCGTCCTGCTCGCGGTCCTGGCGCTCGCATCCACGTCCGCAATGGTGCGACTGGGCGCCTCGGACCAGGGCACGCAGCCGAAGAAGCAGACGGCACGCAGGGCCTATGACCTGCTCGCCGAGGGCTTCGGGCCCGGCTTCAACGGCCCCATCCCGATCGTCGTCGACGTCAACGGTGACCGCCAGGCCCCGCAGAGGATCTACGACCGCGTTCGGAACCTCCCGGGCGTCGCGTCGGCCGGCGAACCGCAGCTGAACGACGAAAAGACGGTTGCGATCGTGTTCGTGACCCCGGACTCCGCCCCGCAGGACGAGGCGACGGACAAGCTCGTCGACCGGCTGCGGGACGACGTCATTCCGGCGGCGACCAAGGGAGGGGACGCCGTCGCGTACGTCTCGGGCTTGACGGCCGCGTTCAAGGACATCGCCCAACGGATCATGGATCGGCTGCCGCTGTTCCTGCTCTACATCGTCGGTGTGACGTTCCTGGTGCTCGCGATGGCCTTCCGCTCGATCGTCATCTCACTGACGGCGGCGATCACGACCATCCTGTCCGCGTTCGTCGGCTTCGGCGTGCTCACGCTCATCGTGCAGGAGGGCCACCTGCTCTCGCTCACCGGGCTTGACAGGACCGGGCCGATCGAGACCTTCGTGCCGCCGATCGCCTTCGCGATTCTCTTCGGGCTCTCGATGGACTACATGGTCTTCCTGATGAGCCGCATCCGCGAGGAGCACGTCCACGGGCTCAGGTGCCGCGAGGCGGTTGAGCATGGGATCGCCGCAATCGGCCGCGTGGTCGTCGCGGCGGCGCTGATCATGGGCACGGTCTTCGCGGCCTTCATCCTCACCGCCGATCGCATCTCGAAGGAGTTCGGGATCCTGCTCGCGATCGCGATCCTCACCGACGCGCTGATCGTACGAATGACGCTCGTGCCGGCGTTCCTCACTCTCCTGGGCGAGAGGGCCTGGTACATGCCGCGCTGGCTGGACCGGATCCTCCCGGACGTCACGATTGAGCCGCCGCACGACCGCGAGGCACCGGCCAGGCTCCGCGTCGAGCGGCCGGCCGAGGCACCCAGCCGGTGACGAATCCCCGCGAATCAGCCGTGTGACGAAGACCGCATAAGCGTGGTCGCGCGCGTGCGCGCCGGGCCGTATCTGTCCTACTCGGTCACGCGGGCAAGCCCGCGGACACCAGATGCGAGTCCGAGGCCTCCCAGCGCGCGGCCGCCGCGTCAAGGAGTACGGCGACAACCTCTTCGAGCTGCTCGAGCAGGTTTTCGTCCACGAGCCGGCCCTCCTCGTCAAAACGGGTCGGAGCGTGGCCGACCGCCACCTCTCCTTCGACGACCCGAGCCCCCGTGGCAGCGAGCACCTTGCGGAGCTCGGCCTGGGACCAGACGGCGCCGAAGGCACCGGTCGAGGCGCCGACGACCGCGACCGGCATGTTCCGGAGCGGATTCGTGGCGAGCGGACGGGACGCCCAGTCGATCGCATTCTTGAGCTGGCCGGGCACGGACGAGTTGTATTCCGGCGTCGCGAAGAGGACGGCGTCGGCGCCGGCGATCGCCTCGCGAAGGGCCGTGGCGGCGGCCGGCGCCTCCTCCGTGTCGTCGTCCTCGTCGTACGGGGGCACCTCTTTGAGCCCGCCCCAGAGCTCGAACTCCACGTCCGCGGGAAGCAGGCCGGCGGCCGCGCTGAGCAGGCTCGTGTTGTACGAGCCGCGGCGCAGGCTCCCGGAGATGCCCAGGATCTTCATCGTTCATTAGGCCGCCTTCACGAATTGCAGTTCGCCGACGATCCGGACCTCGTTCGCAAGCGCCGGCTGGCCGGTCGGAAGCGGCATGTTCCAGTTGAGGCCGAACTCGGTACGGTCGATCGTGGTCGACACCGCGATTCCGAGACGCTCGTTGCCGTACGGGTCTGCAATCGGCGCAGCAACCGTGCCGCCAAGAGCGATCGGCTTGGTGACGCCCTTGATCGTGATCTCGCCGTGGACGGCCACGGCGTCGCCCTCGAGCGCGATGTCGTCCGTCCTGAAGCGCAGCTCGGGATGCCGCTCGGCGTCGAAGAAGTCGGGCGATTGGAGATGCGCCGCGAGGTTTTCGTCCTTCACATCGACGCTCTCGACCTTCGCGGTGCCTTCGAGCCTGGCGCTCTCGCCCTCGACGGCGAGGGACGCCTCGACCTCGCGAAAGTCGCCCTTGAATGTCCCGGCGAGGTAGTCGACCTCGAAGCCGACGGACGAGTGAATCGGATCGAGCCGCCAGGTTCCGGCCGGCGCGATCGTCAGTGTCTGCGTAGTGCTCACTTGCTCCTCCTCTTTGCGTGGTGTAATATTGAGCGCGCAAAGGAATTTACCACAACTCGCTTGAGAGCGCAAGCATTGCCGACGCAAACATCCGTAAACCAGGAGGCGTCACCGGCCGTTCGTGCCTGGACGCGGCTTTTACGCGCGCACGCGGCGACCACCCGCCTGCTGAGCGCGGAGCTGCAGGCCGATCACGGCTTGACGCTCAACGACTTCGAGGCGCTCTATGTCCTTTCGCGCGCCGAGGGCGGACGATTGAAGCGCGTCGAGCTCGCCCACCTGCTGCTACTCAGCCCCTCCGGCATCACCCGCCTCCTCGAGGGGCTCGAACGGGCGGGCCTCGTGAGACGCACGACGTGCCCGACCGACCTTCGCGTCGCGTACGCCGAGCTCACGCCGGAGGGACGCGAACGGCTCGAGGCCGCCTCGTGTGCCCACGTCGGGTCGATCCGCGAACTCATGGAGGAGCACTTCAGCGGGGACGAGCTCGACGAGCTCGGCGAAATGCTCGGCAGGCTCCCGGGCGTCGCTGAGGGAGACGACGCCTGCCCCGCTCTCTAGGAGGGCTTGGCGAAACAGACCGAGTTCCCTCGGAATCGCCCTGGGCGGCGCGAGGCGACGTCCTCGGTCGCGCCCGTATTTCATTCAATACGAGCTCTCCCTGCGTCCTTGCCTCTCATCGCCCAGAGTCGCCCCGACGACGAGGCCCGTTCCGCCAAGCCCTCCCAGCTGCCCCGCCATGAGCGACCTGTTCTGTTACGCGCCGGGTCGACGGTTGAAGCTGGTGTCCGGTGGACACCAGCTCGAGCGGAGGGCGTCCGCGTCCCAGCCGGCGGTGGCTGCACCAGCGACGTACGCACTCTGGAGGAACTCGAGCAGCGTTTCGCGGGGGTCGGGCGAATTCCGCACCTCGTCGTAGGGAAGGAGGGCGAGATGGCTCGAGCCGAACGGCTGCTGCCAGCTCGCCGCGTCGGGACGGAGGGGCTCCTCTGCGAGGCCGGCGGGCTCGGGCGCCGTATACGAGTAGAAGGCGGGCATGCGGACCTTCTGGTCGCCGGGCCAGAAACCGAAGCTGATGACCTCGTGCGAGTAGGCCTCGCGCGTGACGCGGTCGGCGTTCGGGAAATCGGGGGCGCGCTTGCCCGAGAAGCGGGTCACGGCGATGTCCAAGCCGTGCCAGAAGAGGTGCACGGGGCTCGTCTTGCCGCAGAACCAACCCGCGAATTCCTGCAGCGTCCAGTCGATCCAGCGAAGCGCCTGCCAGTAGCGCTCCACCGCCTCGCGATCGTACGACGCGTGCTCGGTGTCCTCCGCGAAGGGCGTGGTCACCGGAATCCCAAACGGCTCGGCCTTTTCCTCGACCTCGATCCCAAGTCCGGCGAGCAGTGCGAAGAAGCGCTCGTAGAAGACCGCAACCGGGAGTCCGTCCGCAAGCGGGAAGGAGTCCACCTCCCCACGGGTCGTGCGCACGACGAGCTCGTGGGGGACGAAGTCGAAGGAGACGTCGAAGTCAAAGCGCTCGGAGCGGAGGCGACGCGTAGTCAGCCCCCGTGTGTCGACGTACAGAGGAGCGTTCCACCAGTGGTTCTGTGGCGGCGTCGCGGCCAAGCGCACCTTGCCGACGATCTGCGTCCAGAGGTGAAGCGTGTCTTTCGTCGGCTCCCACTGCTCGAGCGCAAGCTCCGGCAGCTCGTTCACGTTCCCGCCTCCGCGAGGTCGACTTGGAATGCGATCTCGTCCTCGTAGCACCAACACCAGTCCTCTCCCGGCTCGAGCGAACGGATGATGGGATGCTGGGACGATCGGGCGTGCGCCGTGGCATGGCGGTTCGACGACGAATCACAGCAGCCGACGTGCCCGCAGGTGAGACAGAGGCGCAGATGGACCCACCAGCCGCCGATGCGCAGGCAGTCCTCGCAGCCCGGAACGCTCTCGGGAAGGGAGGTCACCTGAATCGCGTCGAGATGCGTGCAGACGGCCGTCATTCGCCCTCCTCTCCATCAGGAGAGAGCGCCCGGCGAAGTTCGGCCCGCTCGAAGGACCCGCGGTACGGGAGGCCGTTGAGGAAGATCGTCGGCGTGCCGGTAGCAGCGCTTACGAGGGCGCTCGAGCGGTCGGACTCGACCCGGTCGAGATGGAGATGCGCCTCGAGCTCTCGGCGGAACCGCTCGATGTCGAGCCCGATCTCGTTGGCGTGCCGTTCGAGGTCCGCGCTCTCTAGCTCTTTCTGGCGGCGGAAGAGGAGATCGTGCATGGGCCAGAACTGCCCCTGCGCAGCCGCCGCCTCGCTCGCCTCCGCCGCGGCGAGCGCGTGCGGATGGATCTCGACGAGAGGGAAGTGGCGGAAGACGAAGCGGAACGGAACGCCCTCGGCTTCGAGGAACTGGACGCTTCGGTAGGCGATGCGCGTGTACGGGCACTCGTAGTCGCCGAAGATGAGGAGCGTCGGCCCCAGTGAGCCGCGGACGTGGTCGCGCGCCTCGGCGACCTCGGGGACGAGGGCCGCGCTCACGGCCCGAGCACTGCCCCCCAGATTACGGCCAGCTCCTTCGTCTGCTTGTCCGAGAGACGCTCGAGGAAACGCTCCTTGACGCCGGCAACGTGGGTCGGCGTAGCATCCGCGACGACCTCGAAACCGCGGTCGGTGAGTCGCGCGTACATCTGACGCAGGTCGACCTCGCCGCGCTCCCGCTCCACGAGCCCGCCTCGCTCGAGTCGCTCGACCAACCGGGTCAACCCGCTGCGGCTGAGGACGACCGCGTCCGCGAGCTCGAACATGCGTAACCGCCGGTCGGGGGCGAGGCTTAGCTGAATGAGCACGTCGTACGAAGTGAGCGGGAGCCCGTGCTCTCGCTCCAGCTCGGCGTCCAGCGCACGCACGATTTCAGCGTGACTCTGGAGAAAGCCGGACCAGGCGGCGAGCTGCTCGGGCGTGAGCTCTCGCCACGCCGGGAACTGAGCGGCCGCCGCAGCAGCGCGTTGGGTAGCGTTGCGCATACAACTCAACACTACCTACTCGAGAGGTAGCGACTTGGAGCCCGAGCCTGACGCTCAGTCGGCGATCGTGGTCGCGAGCGCCTGCGCCCCGGCCACACGGACGGCCGCCGACAGTGTGGCGATGTCGTAGGCGCCGTAATGGCGGCGACCATTGATGAAAAAGGTGGGCGTACCTGAGACGCCGCTGAGGTCGGCGCTATCGACATCTTCGGCGACGCGGGCGGCGCCGGCGTGGGCGCGGAGGGCGTCAGTGAACCTCTCGATGTCGAGTCCGAGCTGCTCGGCGTAGCCCATCAGATCCGGCGGGCGGAGGGCGCCCTGGTTGCCGAGCAGGAGATCGTGCATCTCCCAAAAGGCCCCCTGGTCGGCCGCGGCTTCGGCGGTTTCCGCGGCGAGCTGGGCGCGAGGGTGGACGTCGTTCAGCGGCAGGTGGCGCCAGACGTAGCGGACGTCCCCGAAATCGCGGAGGAGCTCGCGGACAACCGGTTCCGCCTGCCCGCAGTAGGGGCATTCGAAATCGCCGTACTCAACAACCGTAACCGGAGCGTTGATCGGCCCACGCACGTGGTCGCGCTCCGGATCGACGTCGATGTAGAGGTCGACGAGCGGCTCGGCGGTTCCGAGCAGGGCGCGGATCCGCGGCCGTCGGGGCAGCAGCGCCGTGGCCCGAAACAGCAGCCACGTGATGAGCGCCGCCCCGAGCGCAGCACTGAGGATGCCAAGCTTCGCCTCCTCGAGCTGGCGTCCGTCGAAGGCGAGTGTCGCGACCAGCAGCGCGACCGTGAAGCCGATTCCGGCGATCGTGCCGCCGCCGGCGACGGCGGCCCACCCTACCGGCGGCCGCAGCCGTCCGCGCGTCAGCCGCGTCAGCAGCCACGAGCAGCCGAGAATGCCTACGGGCTTGCCGACGACGTAGCCGACCAAAATCCCGAGCGTGACCGGCGAGCTGAAAGCACGCGCCAGGAAGCCGCCGTCGACCGCAATCCCCGCATTCGCGAGCGCGAAGAGCGGCACGATCACGTAGCTCGTCCAGGGGTGGAAGAGCTGTTGCAGCCGTTCGTTGACCGGCGTCGCCGACCTAAGCTCGACTCCGGCCACGCGTGCCAGTTCCGCGGTAGGTTGCTCGCGGAACTCGCGGAAGCGTTCTGTCGCCCGCTCGAGGTTCGAGCGTGATGGGGTGAAGGCATAGGCCAAGAGGCCCATCGCGAGACCGATGACGACCGGCTCGACGCCCGACTTGAGTAGGCTCACCCAGGCGGCAGTCCCAAGTAGCACACAGACGAGACCGGCCTGGAATCGGAGGCTGCGCGCGACGAGAACAGTTGCGAAGAAGGCGACGGCCGCCAGCAGCGGCACGACCCGAAGCGTCTCCGTGTAGACGGTCGCGATGACGACGAGCGCGACGATGTCGTCCACGACCACGACGGTGAGCATGAACGCCCGGAGACGGTCGGGAAAGCGGGGGCCGACGAGCGCGAGCAGACCGAGCGCGAAGGCGGTGTCCGTCGACATCACGATCCCCCAACCGCCTGCGGACGAGCGTCCAGCGTTAAACGCGAGGTAGATGGCGACCGCCACCGCCATCCCGCCGATCCCCGCCAGCAGGGGCAAGGCGAAGCGCCGCCGCTCCCGCAACTCGCCCAGGTCGAACTCGCGACGCGCCTCGAGCCCGACGACGAAGAAGAAGAACGTCATCAGACCGCTGTTCACCCAGTGACGAAGATCTAAGGCGACGCCTGCGCCGCCGAGATCGATCGAAAGCCGCGTCCCCCAGAGCGAGTCGTAGGAGGACGCGTGGACATTCACCCAGACGAGTGCCGCGACGGCGGCGGCCAGCAAAACCGCGGCGCCGCCCGTCTCCGTGCGTAGGAACTCGCGCAGCGGCGTCTCCAGGCTACGCGCCCACGCCGTCCGACCCATGAACGGCGACCGCCGACCGTTCGGATCGCCGCTACTGCTCGTAGCGCTCCACCACCTCCGGCCCTCTGACGTCGGCCGCCTCCGGGTCGCGACCGGCTTCGCGCAGCGCGCGGCGCTGGCGCAGCAGATCCCAGCACTGGTCGAGCGAGACCTTCACTGCTTGCAAGCGCTGTCTGTCTTCGTCGGTCGCGTTGCCCGCCGACTCTCGCTGCCACAGGGCCTGCTCCTCGGCAACGAGTTGCTCGATGGTTCCATGGATCTGCGGATCGTCCATCAGTCCTCCTGGGGTATGGGGCGGGTCATGCGGCAAGGCGGGCGCGCGAGTCTTGTCAGCGCCTGCGCCCGCGGCCCGAGCTCTTCGGCGATGGCTTGCAACGTGGCTGGCCCGCGCAAGTTTCTGACCGCCACCTCGTGGCATCGACAAAGTGTCTGGCAAGCGTGCCGCCGATGCGCCCCGCGCCGATGATCCCCGATCCTCACCCGGTCCTCCTTCTGCGCCGATTCTCTGTTCTCGGGACAACCGCGAATCTGAAGGCCCTATTCCGCTCTGGGCTGAAGCGCGATGCCGGCGGCGGGTCTCGAAAATCTCCCGTTAGGAGGCTAGAAGAGGACTGCTCTTGACAGTTCCCCGACGACCACGAGCCCGTTGACGACGACCACGCCAACGACGGCGCTTCTCATCATGTCGCGGCGACCGGGACGGTCAGCTCCACGGTGAGGCCAGCGTCGATGCTTCCCGTGACCCGCCCGAGTTCTCGCACGCCTGCGTCGTCGCCGAAGACGTTGTCTGACCTCAGGCTGACCTGGCCGAGATTGGCGGCGCTCTGCTCGTAGCCCGCGGTCGCGTACACGGCCGTACAGGTGGTCTTGGGGAGAGCAACTTGCGAGGTGGCGATCCTCTTGGCGGCGTCGGTCGCCGCTGCGAGGTTCGGATAGACCTCGAAGTGGATATGCGGCCAACGGCCCGCGTAGCAGGCCGGATAGATGCTCGTGAAGGTCACGATCCCGTCGGCGTCTGCCTCCTGCACTCCGCGCAGATAGTTCTGATCGGTGACGCCGTAGAGCGAGTAGTTTCCGTCACGGTCGCAGTGCCAGAGGTAGACAGCCGCGTTGGCAAGCGGTGCGCAGCCGTTCGTCGTGTCCTCGACGGTTAGCAAGATTGTCAACGGGACGCCCTCAGCAGTGCCGGAAAGCTCACCGAAGCTCGATCGGATATCGCGGCGCACGATGCCGCTTTGGTTGAGCACGTCCGGGCCGTTTGTGCCGTCGGCCGGGTAGGGCCCCGCCGTCTCCTCGGGGATGGGAGCGCAGCCCGACGTCGCTGTGCCTGCGCCGGCGGAAGCTCCTGACGCCGCCGTGCCCCCCGAACCCTTGGAGGACGTTCCACAGCCAGCGAGTACCAGCCCCGCGCCCAAGCTCGCCACGCCCACGAGCTTGAGCATCCCGCGGCGATCCAGAAGCGTCTCGAGGTCGAACGCGAGCCCTTGATCGAAAAGTTCTTCGTCGGGATTCGCCCGCGTTCGCCTTTCAAGCGCCCGAAGGTACTCGGCCAGAGCGCTTGAGTCATGTTCCATCGTGAACCTCCTGATCTCGGCCGAGTGCAGCCGTCGGGAGGCACGTTAGAACCCAATCGTGAAGGCCACCTAAGAACACCGAGTCCATGGCCGAACTTTGCGGGGGAGGCGTCCCGCTCCTGAATCGCGTTGGCGTTGCACAGGTCTGGTAACAAGTCGTATGCGAACACGGCGAGGACTGCCCACCGACGCCGAAGCTGTAGCAGACGTATTTCTCGCAGCGAAGGCCGAGATGACGTATTTGCCCGACTTGCACACGGAGGCGGAGACCCGCCGTTGGATCGGCGACTTCGTTCTACGCGACCTTGAAGTCTGGGTCGCCGACGATGGCGGGCACGTCGTCGGCTTTGCCGCGCTCGGTGACGACCTTCTCGAACATCTCTACGTGCATCCGCAGGCGCAGAATCGAGGCGTCGGAGCAACGCTACTAACCGTGTCCAAGGAGTGTCGTCCGGGTGGACTACGGCTCTGGGTCTTCCAAACGAACGTGGGCGCTCGTCGCTTCTATGAGCGGCACGGGTTCACGTTAGTCCGACTTACTGAGGGGTTGGAAAACGAAGAACGCGAGCCGGATGCGCTGTATGAATGGCGACCCTAGCCCGCCGTCGCGCTCCGGTAAGCCATCCTCCCGCCGATTCCTAGTTGGTCGTACCCGTGCGAAGCTCGATCGGCTCGACGTGCAGGATGTCGCGCCAGTCAGGCCTGCCCCATAGCACCCGCGCCAGCCTCCGCTCGGCTTCCCAGCGCGTGGGGAAGAACTCGATCACGCGCTGGATCTCGTCGCTGACGACGGCATAGAAGACCACGGCGCGGACTCTAGGCCCGTGGGCGCCTCTCGTCTTCGGACCTTCGGAGCGTGTCCGCCCAGACGATCAGAAGGCCCGCAGGCCCGCTCGAGGCCGTCGCCGGCTTCGACAAAGTTCGGGCTCGGTCAGTTCTTGAGCCGTGAGCGAAGACCGGCCACCGCGACCGTTCCCCAACCAAGGCACCACATTGCGACGATTGCAAAGCTCATCTCTGCTAACGAGACGAGCGAGGGGCCGGGCGTCTTCCTCCGAGTCGCCTCGAGCTGCCATGTCGAAACGGCGCACATCGCAGAAGGGGAGCCGAGGCGGACAGCATGGAGGCTGCGGCTTCCCCTCCCCTGCCCTACAGCTCGTCAGGGAGAAATTGCTGATTCTCGGCTCCCGCGAACGGGATAGCACACATCTAGTCGTTAGGGAAGCTTGAACAAGCCAAAAGTCAATTCCATCGGAATCCCATGGAACCCTCTCTTCAGACTGGGGATGGGGCTGCTGCGGTGGCTCTGTCCCCCCAGCCCCGCAGCCCGTAGGACAAGCTCGAGGCCCGTAGGCCTGGGAGGCGCTCAATGCAGCCAAGATCCGTGAGCGCAACTCCCGGCACACCCCTCGCAGGAGGGGTCTATCGCGACTGGCCGTACATGATCACGGTCGAGTTGCCCGTGACGAAGACGACTTCGCACCGTCTTCGTAGAAGCCGGCATTGACGCCACGCGCCGTCGTTCGCCCGCTGTCGGGAAACCGCTAGTACAAGCCCGCCCGAATCAGGTAGCCGTAGTACTTCCCCGCGACCGGCCGGAGCGGGTCGCCGTTGAAGCCGTAGTCGGGATGCGCCAGGTTGTAAGCCGCCGCATCGCTCCGGATCTTCTGAATGATCAGCGGAGGCGTGAGGCCCGCGCAGCCTCCCGAGAAGATGCAGAGAGCGACCGTGCCGACGACGTGCGGCGCCGCCATGCTCGTGCCGGAAATGACGCCATAGAGCGGTGCATTGGCCCCGCCCCAGATTAGGGAATGGGGGGCCGCGGTCGAGAGAATGCAGACGCCCGGCGCGGCAATCGTGTGTGCCTGATCGGAAGCGAGGGTCGCGAAGCTGCTGAAACTGGCGAAGGCATCGTCGGTATCCCGACGACAGGTGGCAGATGCTCCGCCCCCCGGCTGACCGTTGAAGTCGGCCATCGCCGTCACCGTCAATACCTCGCTGTAGCTGGCGGGAATGTCGTTTTGGAAGTCCTGCGCCGAATTCCCCGCCGCGACGACCCAGGACACGCCCGCCGCAACCGATCTGCAGATCGCGAGATGAAGTACATCGTGGTTCGTGAGTCCGCAGTTGCCGTCATCGCCGACCTTGGGACCGAAGAAGCTCAGGCTCATGTTCCCCACGGCGATGTTGTTCGTGGGGTCTGAGTCCGTACGGGTGCTCGTTACGAAGTCGACTCCGCAAAGCGCCGTTGCCGTCGAACCTTGGCCGATCGCACTCAAGACGCGCACCGCCCACAGGCGGGCGCCAGGCGCGACACCGACCACGCCCTCGCCGTTGTCCTTCGCCCCGATGATCCCGGCCACGTGCGTTCCGTGGCCATAGTGGTCGTCGAAGCTCGGGTCGGCATCGGCGCCACAGTTCTTCCCACCCACGACGTTCAGGTCGGGGTGATCGAGGTCGATCCCCGTATCGACGACCGCGACGTTGATCGGAACAGAGCCGCTCCCGTTGCCCGAGCGCGTGCTGCTGAGGTCACCATCGATCCGGTCGACCCCGGTGGGAAGCGTCTGGGCGGTCAACGTTGCGGTTCGATTCGCCGACACGAAGCGGACACGGCTGTCGGCCTTGATGAGCGCGAGGTCGGAGGAGGAAAGCTGCACCGCGTACCCGTTGAGCGCGCTCTTGTACTGCAGCAGCACTCGGCCGCCGACCGATTGGGCGTATCTGACGGCGGCGCCTCGATCCGCTCCTGGTCTGAGAACGACGATGTACTGATCGGGAATAACCGCCGCCTGCGCTTTCCCTGCAACGGCAGCAGCACATGCGAGAACGCCGAAAACAACGAGTAAGCGCTTGAACATCTGGACACCCCCTGCCTGGACGCTTCCCGAGCGCGGCGAAATACTACTCCGTCGTCCGCGTAGCCGATTGCGGCAGCCGCAGCCAGGCGATCCCCATCTCCAGCGCGTAGAGGATGCCGGCGAGAACACGGCGGTTACCGGGCGCTCGCTCACCTCTGGGGTCAGCGCCCTATTACGCGTGGCCGGAGTCCGGCCAGACCGTGCGCAAAGCGTTCGGCAGCGTCTCGACGCAGGCGTCGCGCCATCTGGGGCGAGATCCTGGACGCGGTCGCGGCGCGCTAGGACGCTCGGCGTCCAGCGGCGGCGTGACCTCCGGCTAGGGCGACCGACGTCCTGCCGCTGACGCGCGGTACGACCCAATGTCGTAGATCCGAGGCAATCGCGCGACGGGTTTTCGTGGGCGGTAGCGTTCAGCGCATGCACATCACGCCGCACATCGTGGTGCGTGACGCGGCCCGGGCGGCCCACTGGTACGTGGAGGTGCTCGGCGCCGAGGAGCGCGGCCGCATCGAGGTTCCGGGCGGCAAGCTGATGCAGGTCGAGCTCTGGTTTGGCGACTCGGCCTTGATGCTGGCCGACGAGTTCCCCGAGATGGGCGTCCTCTCACCGCTAAGCGTCGGAGGAACCGCGACCGTCTTCCATCTCAACGTGGATGACGTCGACGCGGTCTGGCAGCGGGCAGTCGACGCGGGCGCCGAGGTCCGCCAGGCGGTCGCGAACGTCTTCTGGGGCGAGCGCTACGGGCAGATCACCGACCCGTTCGGCCATCGGTGGGGTCTGGCGCAGCACCTACGAGACGTGCCGCGCGACGAAGTTGCCAAGGCAGCGGCCGCCCTGTTCGCCGCCTAGCTAATTCGTAGTCTCCGACCCGAGCTCAATGCGCTCGACTCGCAAGACGGCACACCAGTCCGGGTCGTCCCCGAGCGCTCGCGTCGGAAGGTGAGTGGCCTGGCCGTCGGACGAGTTCCCGCTCGGCGGTTGCGTCTGCATTTGGCGACGAGCTGACCTCTAGCCGCTGGGCCAGGTCGCCAGCGTCTCGAGCGGATGTTGCCAGACCGCGTGGTAAACAGGCCCGACCGGGGAGAAGGTCCCGAGCCAAACCACGCCGTATGGCGGCACCTTGAAGTACTCGTTCTCCCCCCAGAAGCCCGGGAATGCGGTCCACGCCGGGGATCCGGCCGCAATCGCGACGACCGAGGTCACGTTGCTGCCGAATGCGCTCGGGCCGTAAAACTCACCGGCGAACGCATAGTCGACTGGCAGCGGCAGCTGGTTCGCCTGCAGGATCGCAATCGCCTGGGCCGGGAGGCAGCGAGTGTCGATCGGGTGCGTGCCTCCGGAGTAGTAGTTGGCGTGCGAGCCGTAGGCGACCCGCACGATCGGATGCGTGCCCTGCCAGCGGGGCACTTTCGCCCACGCGCGGCGCTGACCAAGGCAGTGCTGACTGTAGCCGGCATAGAGCGGCTCATTGTCGGCGGCATCGAGGACGACGTTGACGACCTCCCAGTCCCCCTCGTGCGACTGCCAGATGAAGTCGCTCGGCGGGTACTGGTAGCTGTAAACGTTGTCGTAGTAGAAGTACCAGTACTGGACGACGATCCGGCCCGACAGGTGGGCGACGCGGCCGTAGACGACACTCGCGGCGTTGTGCGCTTTCCACGACGATTCGTAGCAGGCGAGCCCGCCCAGGCTCGCGTTCGGGAGGCACGGCTGCTGGTTCAGGCGCCAGACACCTGTTCCCGGGCCAGGCAGGGACGTGGGGTTGGGGTCGGGATCTGTGACGATCCACGTGCCGGTGGCGAGGTCGAGCTGCTCGAGCGTCGCGTCGGCGACGAAGGTGTCAACCGTCGTCGGGCGGAAGCTCTCGAGGGGGTCGAACCGGGTGACGGGCTGATACTTGGCAAGCAGCCTCGCGTCGCTTGCCGCCTGCGCCCGCCCGGCGAATGCGAGGACGACGGCAAGGATGAGCGCCGCGAGGACGAGAAGGCGGAAGGGGTGGACGCGCATCTTGGTCAACCTCCCGGGGCGCTGACGATAGGAATGTAACGCTTGGCTCGATTCTTTACTAGGGCCGATATGGCGAGGCACCTGAAGGCCGACCCGGCCTCGCGTCACGCACGGAGCCCCCGCGTTCGCTCACCCGGTCGATGAAGGCCCCGGGAGAGGCGCATGAGCACGAGCACAAGGACAAAGAGGTCCACCTTTTCGAGGTCTACGGCTCAAGGAGCTGCCGTCCGAGAAGAAAGAGGACGGAACGGAACGGAAGCGAAGGTCCTGTTGTGGCCGTAACTGGGGCCAGCGGGATCACAGATTCCGTTCCGGTCAGGCGGTATGCCAGGAGGTGAGTCATGAGATCGTTACTGGGTGGTGGCGTCATCGGGATGACGCTCGGCGGGATGGCGCTCGGCGTCCTGCTGTTGCGCCGTCGCGGCACGTCGGGCCAGGTCGCTAGCCAAATCGCGCCTCCGCACGATCGACGCGTAGACCTTGAAGACCTCGCCAAGGAGGAGCTCTACAAACGTGCCCGGCAGGCGAACGTAACCGGCCGCTCCAAGATGACCAAGGATGGCCTGATCAAGGCGCTTCGCGCAACGAGCTAACGCGGCTGAGGGATCCCTTCGTCTTGCAGAAGGGGATCCCGGCTCGCAGCCGCGGCTTGGACGGTTTACGGGCTCGGGCTCACCACCATCGCGCTCCCGCCGCCACGGCGCAGCGGCTCGGCCGCTGCGAGCAGTTGGCCGCCGCCGAGGAACTCGATGCCGGTCGCGGCGCCGATCTCGGGTGTCGTGCTGAACACGTGTCCACGCACGCTCAGCGCGGTCGCCTCGGCCGTCGTGAGGAACGCCGGCTCCACCTGTGTCGTGGAGGTGTTGCGCTGGCTCAGCCGCAGGTCGGCGATCGCCTGGGGCAGCGTCAGACCGAGGTCGAGTCGGTCGACGAGGATCTGCAGGACCGTCGTGATGATCGTCGAGCCGCCCGGCGATCCAACGGCGAGGAAGGGGTTTCCGTCCCGCAAGACAACGGTTGGACTCATCGAGCTGCGCGGCCGCTTGCCACCTTCGACCCGATTCGGATGCGTGAGTGAGTCGAAGTTGAAGTCGGTGAGCTCGTTGTTGACGAGGAAGCCGAAGCCGGGGACAACCATGCCGGCGCCGCCGGTGGACTCGATCGTGAACGTATAGGAGACAACGTTTCCCCACCGGTCCGCCGTCGTGATGTGGGTCGTCGTCCTAGGCTGCGTGTCGGTCGTCGCGGCCGCGGCGGCCGCGCCCCCGCCACCGTTGAACGGGTAGGGATCGCCGGGTGGGACGGGGCTGGTCGCCGCAGTGCTTGTGATGAGCGCGCGCCGCGTCTCAGCGAATCCGTCCGAGAGCAGCCCGCTCAGCGGGACGGTGAAGTAGGCTGGGTCGGCGAGGAACGCGTTGCGGTCGGCGAACGAGAAGCGCGAGGCCTCGAGGTAGTAGTGGAGCGCCGCCTCGCGCGTCATCGTCGAGAGCGGGTAGCCCTCGAGGATGTTCAGCGCCTCGCCGACAGTCGAGCCGCCGCTCGAGGGCGGGCCCATGCTGTAGACGTCGAGCCCGCGGTAGCCAACGTGCGTCGGCGCGCGCTCGGGCGCCACGTACGCCCTCAGGTCGCGGATCGTCATGAGTCCCGCCCGCCAAGTGTGGTTCGCCGTCTGGGAGACCGGGGGGTGCTGCACTGTCTCGACGAGCGTGTCAGCGACTGCCCCACGATAGAAGCCTTTCGGCCCGAGGAGCGCGATCCGCTCATACGTGCTCGCGAGATCGGGGTTGCGGAAGACCGTGCCGACATCGTGAGGGGTGCCGTCCGAGTCGAGGTACAAGGCTGCCGTCGAAGGGACGTCGTCGAAGTAGTCGACGTTCTGCTGTGTCTGGTCGAAGAAGGTCTGGTCGACGACGAAGCCGTTTCGGGCGACGCGGATCGCCGGCTGGAG
>WNFV01005550.1_pt1 | contig 26835 bp, 19 predicted proteins | sample 5400101 | NCBI WGS metagenome assembly WNFV01 (sample SAMN13153361, study PRJNA577476) | soil metagenome | isolation source: 115 cm soil or saprolite under grassland replicate 1 | place: USA:California | collected 2016-06-15
GTCGCTGTTCGAGGCGCTGTTGCCGCTGCCGTCGTCGATCGTCGCCGCGTTGCTGATCTGGTTGACACCGGCCGGCAGGGATGCATCGACGGTGACGGCGAACGTAGCCGCGCCGGTCGCGCTGCCGGCCAGGGCGCCAACCGCCAGGGTACAGATCGAGCCAGCCGGGGCGCCATCGGCGCAGCTCCAGATGCCTAAGCTCGATCCGACGTTGAAGCTGGTATTGCCCGGCACGGTTTCGCTAAGCACCAGGTTGGTCAGGCCGACGTTGCCGGTATTCGAGTAGCTGAGGGTATAGACGATTGTGCCGCCGGGTGTGCTGGTGGTAGCGCCGTCGCTCTTGCTAAGCGTCAGGCCGGGGGTAGTTATCACTGGTGTCGTGTCGCCAGCATTCGCGCTGGTGGTGCCGTCGGTGATGGTGGCGTTGTTGGCGATCTGGCTGGTGCCGGCCGGCACGGGGTTGTCGACGGTCACGACGAAGGTGGCAGTCCCCGCGTCCCCGGCGGGCAGGGTGCCCACACTCAGGGTGCAGGTGGCGCCGGTGCAGACCCAGCCGGCCGAGCTGACGGCGGCGTTGAAGCTGGTGTTGGCCGGTATGGTCTCGTCGAGCACGACACCGGCCAGGCCGACGTTGCCGGTGTTCTGATAATCCAGGGTATAGACAACAGTGCCGCCGGGCACGGAGGTGATGCCATTGTCGCTCTTGGCGAGCGTCAGCGCCGGTGTCGTGTTGACGGGCGTGATGTCACTGGCGCTGGCGCTGGTGAGGCCATTTCCGATCGTCGCGCTGTTGGCGATCTGGCTGACGCCGGCCGGCAGCGGCGTATCGACCGTCACGGCAAAGATCGCGGTGCGCACCGCTCCCACAACCAGGTTGCCGGCATTCAGGGTGCATGTGGCACCGGAGCAGACCCAGCCGGCCGAGCTAGCGGCGGCGTTGAAGCTGGTATTGGCCGGCAGCGTCTCGGTAAGCACCAGGCTGGTCAGATTAACATTGCCGGTATTGGCATAGCTGAGGGTGTAGGCGACCGTGCCGCCGGGGATGACGCTCGCGCCGCCGTCGCTCTTGGTCAGGCTTACAGCGGCGATTATGGGGAGTGGCGTGGTATCGCTGGCCGTGGCGGTCGTCCCGCCATTCGCGGTGATAGTGGCGGCGTTGCTGATCTGCGTCGTGCCGGCTGGCACGGCATTGACGATCGTGACGGCGAATGTTTCCGTGCCGATCGCACCACCCGCCAGGCCGCCAACCAGTAGGGTACAGATCGAGCCGGCCGGGTCGCCATTATTGCAGCTCCAGCCGCCTGAGCTACTCGCGGCGTCGAACGTGGTGTTGGCGGGCACTTGCTCGGTGAGCAGCACGCCGGTCAGGCCGACGTTGCCGGTATTCTGGTAGCCCAGCGTGTAGACCACCGTGTCGCCCGGCGCGGCGCTGATGTTGCCGTCGCTCTTGGTCAGGCTCAGGCCGGGGGTAGTGTTGACAGGAGTCGTATCGGCATTAGTGGCGCTTGTCGTTCCGTTGGTAATTGTCACGCCATTGACTAGTTGAGTCGTGCCGGCCGGCACCGGTGTGATCACGTCGACGGCGAAGGTGGCCGATCCGGTGGCGTTGCCAGCCAGCGCGCCGATTGTCAGCGTGCAGGTGGTCCCGGCCGCTGCGCCGTTGGCGCAGCTCCAGCCGGCGCTGCTGCCTGTAGCTTTGAAGGTTGTATTACCGGGCACAATCTCGTTTATGACCACGCCGTTCAGAGCGATATTGCCGGTGTTCTGATAGTCGAGCGTGTAGGTGACCGAGCCGCCGGGTGTGGTGCTGGTGTTGCCGTCGGTCTTGCTGATGCTCAGGCCGGGGGTGGTGTTGACCGGCGTGGTGTCGCCGGCGGTCGTGCTGGTAGCGCCGCTGGCGATAGTGGCGCTGTTGACGATCTGGGTGGTGCCGGCCGAAACGGGCGTGACGACTCGGACGATGAAGATGGCCGAGCCAGCGGCGCCGCCGGCCAGATTTCCGATGTTCAAGGTACAGGTGGTGCCGGCCGCCGCGCCGTTGGCACAGCTCCAGCCGGCGGTGCTACCGAACGATCGAAAGGTTGTATTAGCCGGAACGATCTCGGTGAGTGTCACGCCGGCCAGTCCAATATTGCCAGTATTTGCGTAGCTCAGCGTGTAGTTGAGCGTGCCACCGGGGGTGATCGTCGTCCCGCCGTCGCTCTTGCTCAGGCTCAGCGCGGGGCTGGCGTTAACGGGCGTGCTGTCGCTGGCGTTGGCGGTCGTGCCGCCGTTTGCCGATACCGCCGCGGCATTGCTGATCTGGGCCGTGCCAGCTGGCACTGGAGTGATCACGTTGACCGCGAAATTGGCTGAGCCAGACGCGCCAGCCGCCAGGGCGCCAATTATCAGCGTACAGGCCGAGCCGACGCAGCTCCAGCCGGCCGCGCTGCTGGCGGCGTTGAAGGTCGTATTCGTGGGAACCGTCTCGTTAAGCACCACGCCGGTCAGGCCGACATTGCCACTGTTGGTATAGCCCAGAGCGTAAACAACTGTGCCGCCCGGAGTTGTACTGACCCCGCCGTCGCTCTTGGTCAGGCTGAGGGCCGGCGCGGCAGGCGCATTCACCGTCACGGTTAGATTAGCCTGGTTCGAGGTCTGACCAACGTTATTCTGGATGGTATAGGGGATGGTGGCGATGCCAACGAAACCTGCTACTGCGGTAAAGGTGACCATTCCAGTGGCGGTATTAAGCACCCAGGTACCCTCAACCGTCGTTCGCGTGGTCTGCTGTCCAGCGGTCGCCGGGTCGAGATCAATCGTGCCCGGCGCCAGCGTCGTACCGCTGCTCGCCGTGTCGTTTGTCGCCGGAGTAAGCGTCACTGGAGTAGTTCCGGTCGTGGTCGCGCTGTCATTGTTCGCCACCGGCGGCGTTGGATTGGTAGCGGTCACCGTTATCAAGTTGACACCAACTCCAAAATCAGAGTTGTAATGATAGCTGCTGCCCGAGAAATCATAGATCAGCGTCGTAAGCGTCGCAGTGCCCGCCGACAGGATTTTGACGTTGTAGGTGGTGACAATGGTACCACCTGCCTTGCCGCCAGTGTACTGATCCGGTCCAATACAGCTGCGGTAGGTTGTAATGGGGTTTGGTGAGACGTGGCTGGGATCACTATCCCAGCCACAACCGTTCGCGTAGACCTTATCGTTGGTGCCGCCGGTTGGAGACGTATAGGTGGATGCAACGGAGATCAACTGGAACATGACGTTCGGGAAGTTGAGGAAGGCTTCGAGTTGCTCATAGCCGCCTGTTGCAGTGCTGCTATTGACGACATACTGGTACGTTTGGCCCACGACAACAGTCGTCGCGCCACTGATAGTCGTCACCGCGTTGCGGTTTTGTGAGACAAGTTTCTCCACAAAAAGTTGGCGGGGGGTGGGAGTGCTGACGGCAGCGAGACCGTCGGCCGCGGCCGTAATATGGTAGCCACGATTCGTATTGTACGCTGCGGAGTTCCGTGTGATGAGCACATTGTAGTAGAAGTCGGTACAAGTGCCGGCGGTGAGCGCAGCAATCGAAAGGCTGCTGGCGCCGCTCAGGTTGATATATGTGTTGGCGCTATCCCAGACGAAATTGGCGACCACATTGGTGGCATCCATATTACCGGTATTGCACACGCGCGTACCCACCATAAATGTATCTGGCCCATCAGTAACCTTGTTGCTATCCAAACCGATCACATCCCAGGTGATCGGGCTAATTGTCAGAGACGCCGCAGCAGCAGCAAGCGGAATCTGCCAAATCGAACTCCAGATCAGGGCGGTAATGCCGATGATGCTCATCAGCGAGCGTGCTAACCGGTCGGTCATTGGGGTAGACTCCTTTATGCCTGAAAGACAATGAGATGGCGACTTTGTGGGGATCCTGCAATCATTGGCTCACTGCGCAAAGCGCTATCGCTTTGTAACGTGTATGACAGCTCCCAAAGCAATAGAAAGAGCACGAAAGAGCACACAATGACAGAGTACGGCCGAGGCGCCGGGATGGAGCGACAAAAGCAGCGCAAATCTGCGCGATGCTTTCAGGAATTATAGCCCTCAGTTGGCTGAAACACAGCCTGCAAATTGGTTGAAGTGGCGGTTGCCATAGTCCGCACAAGCGATCTCTAATCTAGCAGATAAACTAGAGGAAGTAGTATGCGATCGGGGAACGATAGAATAACTGTTTTGTACTATAGCAATCCTGCGTGAATTGTAAAACGGAGTCGAGCCTTCAGGCGGTTCGCTGGCACTGGCTCCGGCTGAAGCCTCGACTCCAGTTTACGACTCAGATAGGATTGCTATAGCGACGTTAGTGGCACATCATTTGGCTTGGGGGATGGGGAAGGAGGTTGTGGGCTACGCAGCCGGCTACAGCGCGACACCAACGCACATTAGGCGCGCTGGCCAAGGTCTTTCTGCCCGAACGGGCGACGCGGCGATTATTTCGTGGCACACCACTTGCTTTATACATAGCCAAGAGGTAATCGGGCGTCACAAGTTCCAAGTGATAGCAGTTGGCGCCGCGAATGTGACAAAATATATGAGGAGGACACCGTGATCAATCTCATCCTGTGGCTGCTGTTCGGCGCGTTGGTCGGCTGGCTTGCGAGCATCGTGATGCGGACAGACGCGCAGCAGGGCGCGCTGCTCAACATCGTCGTCGGCATTATCGGCGCGATGATCGGCGGTTTCCTGTTGGGCGGACCGACGATCAACAGCAACACGTTCAACCTGACCGCGCTGCTGGTTTCCTTCGTCGGGGCCGTCGTTCTTCTGGCGATAGTCAACCTGGTACGCCGCGGCTCGGTGCGCTAGCCGCAAGCGCTAACCTCAAGAAAACCGTGAGGTGGCTGGATGTATCCAGGCACCTCACGGTTGTTTGAAGCTCCTATATCTGGTAGTTCCTCTGTCGCACGATGAGCATCCTGTGGCCCTCCTGGTCGGCCATATACACTTACCCGCCAGCCTCCAGCGCCGCGCCGATCCGCGCCGCCGCGCCTGGGTCGGCCAGCAACGCCGCGCCGATCTGTACGGCCGCCGCGCCGGCTGCCAGGAACTGCCGCGCATCCTCCAACGACGCGATTCCACCACAGCCGATCACCGGCACGCTTACAGCCGCCGCGAGATCGGCCACCAGAGCGAGCGCCAGCGGGCGCAGCGCCGGGCCAGAAAGCCAGCCCTCAATATGCTTGCCGCTCTGCGGATCGATCGCCAGGCCGCGTGGAGAGCCGCTCGCGACGACTGCATCCGCGCCCGCATCGGCGCTCGATCGGGCCAGCGCGGCCAGCGCTTGACGATCACCTTCCAGATACGGCAGCTTGGCCAGTAGCGGCAACTGGGTGGCGGCGCGCGCCGCTGCGACCACTCGCGCCGCCACATCTGCGTGGCCCGCCAGGTTCAGCTCCAGCCCGGCGATGCCCTCGACGCTTTCGAGCGCCGCCGCAAACGCAGCGTAGTCTTCGGTCGTTCCGCCAACCACACTGAGCAGCACCGGCGTATCCCAGCCGGCCCACACCGGCGTGTAGCGATCAATCACCCGCGCCAGACCGGGATCAGGCCAGGCGCCGACAACGAGCAAGCCAGCGGGCGTCTCGATCAGGCGTGGCGGCCGGGCGACTCGCCGGCCGTGCAATGTGGTACTGCGGGTAACAATCGCGCCAATGCCGGCGATATCGGCTAGGCGCGCGTACTCGACGCCGTAGCCGAAGCAACCAGCGGCTGTCAGCACCGGCCGCTGTAGCGCAAGGCCATATGGATTGTGAGGAGCGAGGTCAATCATAGAAGTCAAGAGTTAAGAGTTAAGAGTTGCCGAACTCTTAACTTTAGGACTTATGCAAGCACATGGATTTTTGCTTTTGGTATATTCTTTTTTCGCCCTGCGGGGCGAAAAAAGAATACACCATAAATGTAAAGTACCATACTGTGTGTCAGCGCTATGCGCCGTCCGGCTAGTGTAACAGAAATTCAATGAAGTGTTTTCCGCCATTTGTCCAGTTTGCTTAGGGTAATTGCATCCCACGAAAAAGCTACGATACAAGCCCGCAGCAGATCAAATTTTGGTCAAGAAAGTCCTTGACACCGAACACATGTTCTGCTATACTCACAGCAGCCCGATGCTTAGAACATACGTTTCATATAAATATCGTTAACGTTGATAACCGGTCGGGCGGGGACACGGTTGCACATAGATGTGGGCGTTTCCCAAAGCGCCCCGGCTTCAAGGGAGGAACCAGCAATGGCAGTAAGAAGCCAAGAGATGCACAACACCACCGTTCGCGCCGGGTCGCCGCACTCACGCACGAGGATCGTGCTTCCGGCAATCTCATTGCACTCGATGGCATATATTGTGACAGCGCTGCTGGCGCTGCTGGCGATCTATGCGATTATGGGCAATGTGATGAGCTGGGGGCGTGCGCGCTATGATGATTTGCGCTATGGCACCACACGCACATTTCAAGCTGATGAGGTCGTAGGGCACGATGATGGTGCGGGCACACCGACGCACTTTATCGCCATGAATCTCAATCGTCAAGTGCTGATCATCGAGATTCCCGGCGGTGACGCCAGCAAGACTCGTACGCTGACCGGACCATATCTGTTTGGTGCAGGCGAGGACAAGACTGCGGTGCTGCTGCGCTTCGACGATATCAATCGCGATGGCTCCAAAGATCTGATCGTCAATGTCAAGAATGAAGAAATCGTTTATCTTAACAAGGACAGTCAGTTCCAGCCGATCACGGCCGAAGAGCGTGTGAAGCTGACACAGAGCCGCTAACTCGCGCGAGTACGCCCTTTGACTTAAGGGCTTGCGCTTAAATAATCATCCCATTGGGGAGGTCTGGCGGGGCCGAAGGCCCCGCCAGACCTCCCTCGGGGTGGGGGTTCGGGGCGGCTTCGCCGCCCCCGAACCCCCACCCCTGGAATGTTTTAATAACCGAGAGTCCCCTAATTAGGTAGGCTAAACACCCCTGAGCGCCGGTTTTTTCAACCAGCGCTCAGGGGTGTTTGACTTCAGCCTTGCCTTCAAGGTGTATACTGATTGCAATGCAGTATGTATTTGCCCACAACGCGGAAAGCAAAAATCCGAGGAATGATGCCGACTTTGACGTGACCGATCGATCGTGCTACCATGCCGGCCGAGTCGCTCGAAACATCCGAAGGAGCGTTCATGAAGCTGCATGAATACCAGGCCCGCGATATTCTGGCAACCTATGGCATCCCAGTTACTGGCGGTGGTGTCGCAAGCACGCCGGCCGAGGCCCGCCGGATCGCCGAGCAAATCGGCGGACGGGTGGTCGTCAAGGCGCAGGTATTTGTTGGCGGGCGCGGCAAGGCCGGTGGCGTGAAGCTGGCCGATACACCTGAGCAGGCCGAGCAGGTGGCCGGCCAAATTTTGGGGATGGACATCAAAGGCCTGACAGTTGAGAAAGTGCTGGTAGCCGAGGCGATTAGCTACGAGCGCGAGATCTATCTTGGCATTGTTATGGATCGCGGCGCGAAGCGGATTGTGGTCATGGCCTCGTCCGAAGGCGGCGTCGAGATTGAGGAGGTCGCCAAGACCAAGCCCGAGGCGATCGTCAAGATCGCCGCGCACCCGACGCTCGGGTTGCAGCCCTACCAGGCGCGCGAGCTGGCCTTCGGTATTGGGCTGAACGACGGCAAGCAGGCACGCCAGTTCGCCCAGATCGCCACTGCGCTGTACCGTGCCTATATGGAGACCGACGCCTCGCTAGCCGAGATTAACCCGCTGGTGGTGCTGCCGGGCGGCGCACTCCAGGCGCTTGACTCGAAGATTGTGCTAGACGACTCGGCGCTGTTCCGTCATGCCGACTTAGAGGCGATGCGCGACGCATCCGACGAGCCGGAGGCCGAGCGCCGCGCGCGCGAGGCCGGGATCACCTTCATTAAACTAGATGGTAACATTGGCTGCATGGTCAATGGCGCCGGTCTGGCCATGGCCACCATGGATGTCGTCAAGCTCTACGGCGGCGCGCCGGCCAACTTCCTCGATATTGGCGGCGGTGCGGGTAAGGACAAAGTCAAGGCCGCGCTTCAGATCATCCTTTCCGACCCAAATGTGAAAGCCGTGATGTTCAACATCTTCGGCGGAATCACGCGGGTAGATGAGGTGGCCCGTGGCATCATCGCCGCGCTCGATGAGGTGCCGACCGAGGTACCGATGATCGCGCGGTTGGTCGGCACGAATGAGGAAGAGGGCCGCAAGCTGCTGGCTGAGTCGAAGCTGATCCCCGCCGCGACCCTGGCTGAGGCGGCGCAGCAGGCGGTGGCGGCAGCCCAGCGGCGATGAGAAACGCCACGCTCCGTGGCACCCGCGAGGGGGCGCGTCAACGGGAACATTCTCATCAAAATGAAAAGAAAGTTCCCGTTGACGCGGGGCTTGCCCCCGCCCGCATTGACGCTCCACGTATCATTTTTCCATTCGCCGTATCCATGTCTCCACTTCCCGCAATGTCGCCCGCTCGCCCTCGTCGTAGGCGTTATCCAGCAGGGCTGCAATTTTCGCGCGCGACTCTTCGATGATCTGCTGCTGCATACTGCCGCCAAGGCGCGTGGCCCACTCCAGGTCGCGTCGCAGTAGCGCAAGCTGGAATTCGACCTCGGTGTAGCGACAGACCACTGGCGGCAGCCGCTCGGCCTTGGCTGCGGGATAGCCGGTTCCAGCGATCAGCTCATGCGGCTCAAGCTTAAATAGCCCAGCCAGCAGCACGATCGTCCGCTCGCTGGGCAGTGCCAGTCCCATCTCGAAATGCGAAACCGCCACGCGCGAGGCCGCCAGCTGCTCGGCCAGCCGCTCTTGCGTCCAGCTGCGGCGCGCGCGCAGCTTGGCGATGCGCTGGCCCAATGTCTCGTCGGGGTGTTGTGGTATCATAGGCCGATTGTACCAGGTACAACAATGATACGCGGCTAACTCACTTAGCAGACCGCAAAGCCGGCGCGGGATATACTAGCAAAGTCGCATTTCAGTTACACGACGTACGCAATCGCGTCTAAGAGGCAGTTTTGCCTGCCCTTCGACCCTTCGACACGCCCTTCGACTAGCTCAGGGGGTGCCTCAGGGCGGGCAGGCTCAAGGGAGCCGGAAGCAAGGTACTTCATCTTTTCAATCTGTGGTTCATTTTTTCGCTCTGCGAGCGAAAAAAATGAACCACAAAAAATAGGAAAAGTACCGCTGCGAAGACCCTCACCTGAGGCACCGCAGTAGTCGTGTCAATAAGGAGAACAACACTAAATGGCTAAACAAAAACGCGCGCTGATCACCGGCATTACCGGCCAGGATGGCAGCTACCTGGCCGAGTTTCTACTAGCGCAAGGCTACGAAGTGATCGGCATGATCCGCCGATCCAGCACCGTCAATTTCGAGCGCATCCGCCACATCCAGGAGAAGATCGCACTGGTCAGCGGCGACCTGCTGGATGAAGTCTCGATGATCAATATGTTGCGCGAGAATCGGCCTACCGAGGTCTACAATCTGGCCGCGCAATCCTTCGTCCAAACATCTTGGGCGCAGCCGGTCTTCACCGGTGAGACGACCGCGCTCGGCGTGACACGTGTGCTCGACGCGATTCGGATCGTCGACCCCGATATTCGCTTCTACCAGGCCAGCTCGTCCGAAATGTTCGGCAAAGTTGTCGAGGTGCCGCAGCGCGAGGAGACCCCATTCTATCCGCGCAGCCCGTATGGCGTCGCCAAGGTGTACGGCCACTGGATCACGGTAAACTATCGTGAGAGCTACGGAATGCATGCGAACAGCGGCATTCTATTCAACCACGAAAGTCCACGCCGCGGCCTCGAATTTGTGACCCGCAAGATCACCAACAGCGTCGCGCGGATCAAGCTTCGGCTGGATAAGGAGCTACGGCTCGGCAACCTGGAGTCGCAGCGCGACTGGGGCTTCGCTGGCGATTATGTCAAGGCGATGTGGCTGATGCTCCAGCAGGATCAGCCGGGCGATTTTGTCGTCGCAACTGGGCAAACTCAATCGGTGCGGCGGTTCTGCGAGCTGGCGTTCGGCCATGTTGGGCTGGACTATCGGGACCATGTCGTTCTGGACGAGCGCTTCATGCGACCAGCCGAGGTCGATCTGCTGGTTGGCGACCCAAGCAGGGCGCATGAGGTGCTGGGCTGGCAGCCGAAGACATCGTTCGAGGACTTGGTGCGGATGATGGTCGAGGCGGATGTCGCGCTGCTTAGAGGTCAAAGTTAAAAGTTCAAAGTTATAACTCATAACTCATGACTCCTAACCGATCTCGTAGATCCGATCCAGTCGGTCTTGCTCACGCAGGAGAATGGTCTCGACGAAGCGATGAATGTCGCGCACGGGTAGGATCGCCTGGTAGCCGAGGCGCAGAAAGCGATGGATGTCGCTCATGCCGACAGTCTGCGCCAGGCCCTGTGTGCGCTGGAGCACTGCGCCAATCAGTGGCTTGCGGGCCATGCGATAGACATTATAGAGCGCGTTGCGGCTTAGCTCGATCTGACGCATACGGTCGCCGTAGTTATCGCAGAGCAGGTAGGCGCGCTCGTACAGGAGCTCGTCGAAATCGAGCGAGCCCCCCAGCGCGCTCAGCTGGGCTGCGACAGCGTCGTCCAGACGATTGGTTAGCTCAAGCAGCTCAAGCACATCCTGGACATCGCGCGCCGCCAGCCCAGGCGCTAGATGCACGAACTGGTGCAGCCGGTGCGCCTGCTCATCGCGTGAGCTGAAATCGTGTGGGCCATACATCTCTTCAAAGAAGAATTCCGCGATCTGGCGGTACTGCGGCTCAGACGCAAGGTCGGCGTGGTCACGTCGGAGCCGTTGCGACTGGAAGGTCTGTAGGGTGAGTTTGTAATCTAGCTGCGATGGCATAGTAGATAGTTGAGAGTATCGCAATAACGCATAGCTCTTAACTCTTAACTTTGAACTCAGCTTGCTAGTGCCTCTTCAAAGATCCGCGCGGCCTGCCGGACTTGCTGCTCGTCGGCGACCAGCGGTGGGATGAAGCGCACGACATTATCGTACGAGCCGCAGTTGAGCAGCAGCAGGCCACGCTCGCGGCAGCCGGCCAGCACGCGCTTACACAGTGCCGCGTTGGGGCCACCGCCCGCATCAATCAGCTCAACGCCGATCATCATCCCCAGGCCGCGCACATCGCCGATCACGGGCTGCCGGCGCTGCGCGCCCTCCAGCTCCATTTTGAGTAGGTCGCCAAGCTTGGCCGCGTTCTCGACCAGGTGCTCCTCCTGGATGGCACGAATAGTGGCGACTGCCGCAGCGCAGGCCAGCGCGTTACCACCATAGGTGCCGCCGTGCGAGCCGGGGTGCCACTTGGACATGATCGCTTGCCGCGCCGCGATCCCCGAAAGCGGTAGGCCCGACGCGAGCCCTTTGGCCATAACCATGATGTCGGGCGTCACGCCAAAATGCTCCATTGCGAAAAACTTGCCGGTGCGGCCAAAGCCAGTCTGAACTTCATCGGCGATCAGCAGGATGCCGTACCGATCACAGATCGCGCGCAGCCCCTGGATGAACGAGGCCGGTGGCACGACGTAGCCACCCTCGCCTTGCACTGGTTCGACCAAGATAGCCGCGATATCCTCGGGCACGGTCTCGGTCTGCAGCATATGGCGCAGCTGGCGCAACGGCTCGCCACAGCAGCCAATATTGTTTGGCGCGGCCTGCGACATTGCAGCGGTGTCTTTGCCAGCCGCGCGCGCGACAGCGCACTGATAACAGTAGGCAAACGGCGCGATATGCACGCCCGAAGGCAGCGGCGCGTAGCCGCCACGATACTTGCCCTTGCTGCTGGTCAGCGCCATTGCTCCGGCCGTGCGGCCGTGGAACCCGCCGCCGAACACGATCACATCGGTGCGCCCGGTCGCATGGCGGGCCAGCTTGATGGCCGCCTCGACCGCCTCGGCGCCGCTGTTGCTGAAGAAGAATCGGTCAAGCGCTGGGTCGACCACCTCGCGCAGCGCGCCGACCAGATCGAGCATTGGGCGATGGTAGACGATATTGGCCTGGCCGTGCAGTAGCAGGCCGGCCTGCTCGCGAATCGCCGCGACCACGCGAGGGTGGCAGTGGCCGGTGTTTGTCACGCCAATGCCGCAGGTGAAATCGAGATAGCCGCGACCATCGGCATCGTATAGGCAGGCGCCCTCGCCACGCTCGGCCAGGATATCGGTATAGCGCGCCCATACAGGCGATAAATACTGTTGGTTGTCGATCAGCGACATAGCCTTCTCCTTTGTTTCACTTGGCTGTCGCGAGCTGCTCTGTGGCGACACCTAGATAAAAAGTCGCCTCGGCATATGTTCCGCCGTGCTGCTCAATCGCCAGTTTGAGCTCAGACTGCGCGGCTTTTGGTTTGCCCTGGGCTAGGTAGGCGCGGCCAAGCCAGTAATGCGCCTCGGGAAAGTTGGGCTGGATGTTGATTGCCGACTCAAGATCGCGCGTGGCCTCATCCAGACGGTCATGACGGATGTATAGCAGTGCGCGCCGGTAGGATGGCTCGGCAAGCTTGTTGTTCGCGCTGCTCGCGGCGCTATACGATTGTATCGCCGCCGTGTCGTCGCCCTGCTGCTCATACAACTTACCACCTAGCAGCAGCGCATCCGCGTAGTTGGGCCGGAGCACCAGCGCTGAATCCAGGTTCTTGCGCGCCAGATCGTATTGCCCGATCGATATCTGTGCCTGCGCCAGGCCAAAGTAGGCTTCGGGATAATTAGGCTTCAGCGCGATCGCGCTCGCGTACTCGGCGATCGCGGCGCTCGGGTTCGACTGGCGCATCAGCGATTCGCCCAGCCAGAGATGTGCCTCAGGCGATTGCGGGTCGCTACGCACGGCATCGGTGAAATGCGCCTGAGCCACTGCCCAGTTTCCGGCTGCCGCTGATGCGCGCCCGACTCCCAGATAGGCTGCGGTCAGGGTGCTATCGAGCTTGAGCGCGGTGTTGTACTGCGCGACAGCCCCACCGAGATCGCCGCGCGCCAGCGCGATATCGCCCAGGCCTACTAACGCCTCGGGGTACTGGCCGCCGCGTTGATTCAACGCCAGCTGATCTTCACGCTGCGCATCGTCAAGCTTTTCCAGGTGAAGATAGGCGGTTGCCAAACCGTGGTGTAGCTCCGGATCATTGTTGTCAGCCTGAATTGCGCGCTCGAAGGCTGTGGCGGCTGAAGCATACTCACCGTCCTTAAGCAGCACCTCGCCGATCTGTTTCAGCTGGGCGGGGTCGCTCGCGCCGGCGTCGAGGGCGGCGCTATACTGCTGGCTGGCCCTGACGGTGTCGCCGCTCTTCGTATACAGCCCGCCCAGCGCAAGATGCGACAGCACATGGCCGGGCGTACTGGTGAGCGCACGCTGGTACTGCGCCTCGGCGCCTTTGCTATCGCCCTGTTTTTCGAGGAACTGGCCATACTGATAGGCTACCTCGGCATTGCGCGGTGCAACCCGCTGGGCACGTTCCAGCGCATCGCGCGCGCCTTGTGGATTACGCATATCCTGGTACAACCGGCTCAGCGCAAGCAAGGCATCGACATCATTGCGATTGGCGATCGGCAGCAGCAGGCCCTCAGCCTCGGCATAGCCGCCTGGCCCGCTACGGCGCAGTGTTTCGGCGAGCCTCAGTGTTTGCGCGTCGCCGGGGCGATATTTAGCCAGCCAGCTTCGCTGCTCAATCGCCGTCGGCCAGTCGCGCACGTCGTCGCGCTCGGCCAGTTCGGCCAGCTGCTCGCGCGCCGGAAAGTAGGCTCCATTCAGCGCGATCGCTTTAGTGAGCAGCCGGCGCGCGTTCGCGCTATCCTTAGGCAGCGCGACCTGTGCCTGGCCATAGACCGGCTCGGGCCGCTGCGGGTCGGCGCCGGCAGCCTGATCGTAGTATTTCCCGGCGGATTCGAGATCGCCGCTGAGCAAGTAGCTACGGCCAATCAGCACCAAAGTAGATACATCGGAAGGCTGGGCCGCCAGCAGCTCCAGCAGCATACTGCGGCCCTGCCCAACCGGCGTTTGGTCGCCCACAATCATCGACCAGAACGACATGAGACCGTTTGGTTTGCGCTCGCCAGTAAGCTCCCCGCGTTCCAGCTCAACCGCCGCCAACCAGCGTTGGCGCGTGTAGAGCTGCTCCTGTGCTCGTTGAGCGTGGTTAATTGCAATCTGCCCGCTGATCGGCTCGCTAGAGGCATCCTTGGTAGTCGATACCCGTGTCCAGCCCTGAACCAAAACGCGGGTTTCATCGGAAGATCGATTGAGATCATTTTCGGCGCTGGTCAGTACGCTCACGGGAATCGGGTTGGCGGCCTCCAGCTCCCACAGGAGCGGCCCGCGTGCATCGGCAGCGCGCGCCATTTCGAGCAGCGCGCGCTGCTCTTCCACCTCTGCCGCTAGCTGGCTGGAGGTCACAGCGCGCAGATCGGGGGGCGTAGCGCTGGCGCTGACAGGAATCTGGCGGGTGGCCTCGGCCAGAATGGCCTGCGCTTGCTGGTAGGCCCCGCCCAGGCGATAGGCCTCGCCGAGCGCCAGCAGGAACGGCGCGGTTGGCGTTCCTGGCGGGAGCAGCACGGGGTTGCGCGCGATTTCCAGCTGTGTCGCCGCACTAGCGACATCGCCCGCGCGCAGCGACTGAAGCCCGAGATTGTAGCGCAGCGCGCTGAGATCGCGCCCGCCCAGCGCCGTGCCAGCCTGATTCAAAGCGGTCTGAGCGGCCGGTACATCGCCGGCATCCTGAAGGATAGCGCCAAGATTTGTGTAGAGCCGGGCCATCTGCGCGCCATCCAGCGGCGGACGACTCCCCAGCGCGCGGCGATACTCGTTGGCGGCATCCTGGTAGGCACCGCGCGCCCACAAAATGTTGCCTCGTATGGCGCGCGGCAGCGCCGACCCAAGATCAGGATAATCGTTAAGCAAACTGTTGAGCTGGTTGAACGCCGAGTCAAAATGGCCACTCTGGTAATCGGCCAACGCACCGAGCAGACCTGGTAGTACCGCGCGGCCGTTGATCGGCGCGCCGGCGAGCGGCAGAGCGCTCGGTAGGCTGAAACGACCGACGTAGCCATCCCAGCTGATCGGCGCTGATGCGCCGCTTGGCTGGTATGCCAATGTTGGCTGGAGTGATGGCCGATCGAGCATGCCGCCGAGCGTGACCTGGCCCCAGATCAAGACGTCGGCATCCTCACGGCTAAGGATAGCTAGTGCATCGGTCTCGTTTGCGGGAGGCGTGGCAAGCGTTAGCAGCCCAACCAGCACCGCCGCCACGACTGCGGCCACGACGCGGCGTTCGCGGCTGTCAAATCGTGCGGCGCGGCGCGGCGGCGCTGGTACTTCCTCCAGCACCTCCACCTCATCGCCACTGGCAGTGATCACAGTTGTGCCGGTGCTGACGCGCTGGGCCGGCCGCGTTCGCACGCGCTGCCGCACTCGGCGAACCTGGCGCGCAGTAAAGTCACGCACCAACGGCGTTGCGCTGAGCGTGAGCAGAATGAGCACCACCAGTAATGCAATCAAAACCTGAGGAGACATAAGCGATCCTAAAATGTTTGTAGCTCTTTACTCAGGCGTTGGCGCGAACTGAGTGACAAACGCCAAAAACTGCTGCTCCTGGAATGGCTGCCGCAGAAAAGCGCGCACGTTATGGGCGCGGCCGGCTGCCTCATCGCGCGCCTCCACCGAGATCGCCACCAGCGGCACCGCCGGGATCTCGGCGCTCAATGTATCGGCCATCTCCCACAGCTGATCGCCCAATCGTGTATCGGCGATAATCAGCGATAAATCCGGCTCGTAGGCCAGCAGCGCGTTAGCTTCCAGCACGCCCGGCGCTTCGAGCGCGCGGTAGCCGGCTTCCTTTAGCACCGTTCGCAAGAACTTCCGCAGGTCGGATTCCTGCGTAACCACCAGCACGGTCGGCAGCCTGCTGCCGCGCCGATCATCCGGCACCTGCTGATCACGCAGGCCGCGCACATCGACGGCGTAGAAGCTGCCCGGCTCTTGTTTGGCGAACTGCTTCATCTCGGCCGCAACCCGGCTGAGCTCCTCGTAATCGGCGAAGCTGCGATGGCGGTTGGTCGCGACCCCGATCGAGATCGAGATAATCGGGAAGCGGCGCGGCACGCCCTGGCGATCGGAGCCATGGAGATACCCGCGCTCGAGATCTTCCGGATCATACAGCTGCCGCACGCGCTGATCGAAGATGCTGATAATGGTCTGGCACAGCGTGTCGAGCATATCTGGCGTGGTCAGAATCGCGAAGTCATCGCCCCCGACGTGCCCGATAAAATCGCCACTGCCGCCGTGCATATGCACCGCCTCGGTAAGCACATCGGCCATCAGCCTGATCACACGATCGCCACGGGCCGGGCCGTAGGTGTCGTTGAAGGCTTTGAAATTATCCAGATCAGCGTACAGGTAGGCGAACGGCTCGCCCTGCTTGAGTCGATACTTCAGCTCCTCAGTCAGCAGCGTATTGCCGGCTAATCCCGTCAGTGGGTTGCGCACCGGTGGCTGATCGGCGCGGCGCAGCTGGCCCTTGATCCGCGCCAGCAGCTCGGGGATATTGAACGGCTTCGTGATGTAGTCGTCGGCGCCAGTCTCGAACCCGACCACCACATCTTCGAGCGTGGATTTTGCTGTCAGAATTAACATGGGCAGGTGCGCGGTGCGGGTATCGTTGCGCAGCTGCCGGATCGCCTCGTAGCCATCCAGCTGCGGCATCATGAGATCCACCAGAACCAGATCGGGGACACGTTCCTGGGCCATGCGCACAAGCTGCGCGCCATTGGTGGCAAGCGCGACCTCATACCCCTGCCCGCGCAACACCAGCTCGAGCAATTGCCGCACATTTGGTTCGTCGTCGGCTATCAGGATGCGTTTTGTCATACAGTTAGGTTATAGGTTACAGGTGATAGGGTACAGGACGCGGGCATCATGGTTTATTCTGTTTTCTGTCCCCTGTTCCCTATTGCCTAAATCACAAGTTGTGCGTACAGGCTTTCCAGGCTCAGGTCCTGCCGTACAGTATCGTTTGAGGCCAGCGTCAGCGACGCAGCGCTGACCCCCAGGCGCACGGCTTCGTCCACCGGTATATCGTTCAGCAGCGCGTACACCACCGCAGCTGTCAGCGCGTCGCCCGCGCCGGTCGGGTCGATGATCTCCCCTTCAATCGAGGGCACATAGCCGCTCGCCTCGGGTGTAGCATAGACCAGCCCATCGTGCCCCAGCGTAATGATCGCGATCTGCACACCGGCGGCGACCAGCTGTTTAGCCGCCAGCCCGCCCTGCGCCGTGTCGGCCACCGGTAGGCCGGTCAGCGCCTGGGCCTCCACTCCATTCGGCGTCATGAGGTAGAACGCGCCGGCCAGCGAGCGGTAGCGCAGCGCCGGCGCGTAGGCCACCGGCTCCAGCGCCACCGGCACTCCCGCCACACGGCAGATCGACAGCAGTGTCTCAGCGGTGTTCAGCGGCACGTTCGCGTCGATCACCACCATGCGCGCCTGTTCGAGCAGGCTGGCGTGGTCGATAATATATTCGGGCGTGAGCGCACTGGTGGCCGTGGTATCATCCAGCGCCACAAGCAGCGCGCGCTCGGCGCTTTGCAACGCCATATATGCCGCGGAATGCTGCTCGCAGCTGATCAGCATGTGGTCGGTATCTACACCGGCCTGCTCGGTCTGGCGCATGATTGTGCGTCCAAAATCATCCTGGCAGACCACGCTAAGCAGCGCGGTGGGTGTGCCCAGGCGTGCCAGGTTCTCGGCCACGTTGCGCGCACCGCCGCCAACGCTGATCTGAACCACGCCAGGGTTAGATGTGCCGGCGACAATATCGCCGAGCGGGCGGCCCTTCACATCCAAACACGCCGCCCCGACGACGACGACTTCAGCTGTGCTGTTGCTGTTCGTGACCTGGTCTGAATCCATGGGCTACTTCTTCTCGGCCGGCTTCTCGGCCGGCTTTGCGGGCGCGGATCCGGGCGGCTGTTGGATCGGATTCTGGGTCAGAAGACTGAAATCACCCTCCATTTGCCGATCCGATGTCGCGGTGATTGCTTTGATGACTAGTTCGGGCGTGATCTCGACGCCGGCTTCCTTGAGCGCGGCGATAAGTGCTTTAATGCGATCACCCTCGACCTCGGCCTCGGCACCGAGCACGTTCCGAATGCGCGTGGCGTCGCGCTTAGCCTCGATCTCTCGCAGCTCAGTCTCATCTTGGCGTACCGCAACCTTATTGATGCCTCTAGCAATTTCGCGATCAAATTTGACGCTATCGATCTCGAGCAGGCTCACCTTCACGCCCCAGCGTTTCACGTATGTGTTAAGGCGCTCCACGATCTCCTGAGCGACATCCTGGCGATTGCGGTAGAGCTCGATTGCGTTCTGGGCGAACGTATTACTGTGAAACACCTCACGTGTGATCTCCTCGGCCTCGTGCTTGATTTGTTCACCGAGGAGCTTTTCCCAAAATGCGGTGTTGCGTCGGGCCTCATCGATACTGAGTTTTAATTTCTCGGCCAGATCTTCCTGGGCCTGGCTGCGCTTTGGTAAGCCCTGAACCACACGAAGAGCATCGACGACGTGGTAGTTGATCCGCAGCTTGATCTCCTCCACATTGTGTGGGGCGCTGGCATTCAGGTTGCTGGCCGTCAGATCTTCGTGCAGCTCATACAACGGGATAACCGCTATCAGCTGTTCCATGAACGGCACATTCGGCGCCGCAATCGGCCCATCGGCAAGATGCACCTGGCCAGTGAAGATATTGCGTATCAAGATCGCCCGATCACGCGGCAGCGGGATAATCGTCCGGCGGGCCGAGGAGAAAAGCGCAAACAGGAGCAAGCCCCACAGCAGCAGGGCGATCAGTGTTCCGACCGCGCCCAAGCGAGCGCTGACCGCCAGCGCGATCGCGACCATCGAGACGATCACGGATACGGCGGCCAGAATCAGGATATCGCGCCAGTTGTTGCTCTGGGCCATAATCAGCCCCACCAGCATGATCAGGACGCTTAGAAATGTGATCAGCGGACTGGGCGGGGTGATCATATAGATTGTCAGGAGCGAGAGGAACATGAGCGCTAGTATAACTGAGACGGCGGCGTTCTTAATCGACATGCTAGATCTCCAGAAGGATTTTCAAGCGGCGGCTGGCCGCGGCGAAGGCGTCGAGCCCGTGGCGCAATGAAAACTGGCCGGCCACCAGCGGTTGTACCTTAATCAGGCCACGATCGAGCAGGCGCAGCGCCGGGGCAAATGGCCCGCAGCGCGATCCAAGCAGCTGTACTTCGTCCACCACCAGCCGGCTCAGGTTCATCCCTGATTCAGCCGCGAAGGTGCTTTTGAGCACCAGCCGGCCGCGCGGCCGTACCAGGCGGCGGGCGGCTGCCAAGCCGGAGGGCTGACCGGTGCAATCGACGACGATGTCGAAGGACGAAGGGCGAAGGACGAAGGACGAAGAGCCAATGTACGATTCGTCAAGTTCGTCTGTCGTCTTTCGTCTTTCGTCTAAGCTACTGACGCGGGCGGTTGCGATCCCAAGCCCATGCAGCAGCTCCCAGCGCTCGGGGTGACGACCGATCACCACGACTTCGCAGCCAGGTAGCCGCAGCGCCTGGGCACATAGTAGCCCGAGCTTGCCATCGCCTACCACCGCCACGCGGTCGGTTGGGCGAATATGCGATTGCTCCAAAATCTCCAGCGCTGCCGCCAGCGGCTCGGCGAAGACGGCCGCCTGATCGGGCACGCTCGCTGGAACGTCGTGCAGGCAGGCGATCGGTAGGCTGAAGAGCTCGGCCATCGCGCCATCGCGCCGATCGATCCCCAGCGTGGTACGCTCTGGGCAGTGGCGCGCGTCGCCGCGCGCGCAGATGGCACAGCGCCGGCAGGCCGCATTGATCTCGCCGACTACGCGCCGGCCGACCCATGCGCGATCCGCGCAATCCTGGACGACGCCGACGAACTCATGCCCCAGCACGCCCCGAAAGCCCATATAGCCGCGCGTTATCTCGATATCGGTATTGCAGATGCCGACCAGGGATGGGCGAATCAGCGCCTCGCCGGGGGCCAGGATCGGCTCGGGGTAATCATTCACCAGCCTGAGCTGACCATCAAAGAGGAGTGCTTGCATAGCTGCCTCACACGGCCAGCGGCTCTGGCGACAGCGCGAGCGCGTGGACGCCACGCGAAGATACAGTATACTATCCGAAGCAAAACGGCGCATTGGATTGCGCTATGCCGCGCCGCGTCGTTGCATTATACTACAGGCTGCACAGCGGATGCAATAGGCCGGGAAATCGAGAATGCAGTAAGCAGAATGCTTGACCGCCGCCTGCCGCCTGCTAGAGACGGAGATACATATTGATGCGAGTGATATTTCTTGGCACGCCGCAGTTCGCCACGATACCGCTTGAGGCGCTGGCCCATGATGCACGCTACCAGGTCGTGGGCGTTATAACGCAGCCGGATCGCTCGGCCGGCCGCGGCCGCGCGCCCGAGCCGCCGCCGGTCAAACGCGCGGCCTTGCATCTGGGCATTCCGGTATTCCAGCCCGAGAGCTTGCGCGATCCCGCTGCGGTTGAGCAGCTGGCCGTGCTGCGGCCGGATGCGGGCGTAGTGGCGGCCTATGGCGAGATACTTCGCAAGGATGTGCTGGCGATTCCGCCGCACGGCTACCTGAATATTCACCCCTCGCTGCTGCCTCGCTACCGCGGGCCCACGCCAGTACCAGGCGCGATCCTGGCCGGCGACACTGAGACGGGCGTAACGGTGATGCTGCTCGATGCCAAAATGGATAGTGGCCCGATCCTGGCTCAGCAGCGCATGCCGCTGCCGCCCGACGCGCGAAGTGGCCCGCTGACCGAGCAGCTGTTCAGGCTTGGATCGGCACTGCTGCTCGAGGCGCTGGCGGGCTATGTCGCCGGCACGCTGGCTCCTAGCCCGCAAGACGACAGCCAGGCAACTTATACCAAGCTGCTGAAGAAGGAAGATGGTGCGATCGACTGGGGTGCCGCCGCCATCCAGATCGAGCGGATGACGCGCGCCTATGACCCCTGGCCGGGCGCGCATACCAGCTGGCGTGGCCAACCATTCAAGATCATCGCCGCGCGCGCACACCCCGAATGGACCGGCAGCGCGGCGCCCGGCACGCTGCTGCTCGAACGTGGTGCGGCCTGGGTGGCGACCGGTGCGGGAGCGCTAGAGCTGCTCACGGTCCAGCCTTCTGGCAAACGTCCGCTCGCCGCCGCTGATTGGTTGCGCGGCCTCAAGCAGATCGCGGGCGCGCGGCTGGGCGAATAGCCATTCAGGGGATTGAGCGGAGGGAAACGCAGACAAACGAGGCTCACAATCTGTTCATTCTATTTGTTGCTTCACGATGGTATACTATAGAGGGCTTGCGCAAAAGGTGCCTTCTGCCTGCCCTTCGACCCGTCGACAAGCTCAGGGCTGGCAGGCTGAGGATATACGGCAGCATTGTACGCTATCTTTTTTGTCTGGTGTTTTCGCGCGGCGGGGCGAAAACACCAGACAAAAGGCGAAAATCCGTGCGGTGCGTAAGTCATACATTCTTTTTTCACCCGGCCGGGTGAACAAGAATGTACAAAAACAAAAATCCGGTGGGATTTACACTGAGAGTGAAGATGCGAACGTTTTTATCACGATTGTTGCGCATTCAGCTGCCGATCTGGCTGGTGATGCCGATGTTGGGGCTGACGCTGGCGATTGGCCTGGGCGGCGGCTATTTCGGGACGCTGTGGTTCAAAGCGCCCAGCCCTTGCCCCGAGGTGCCCGAGATCTGCACGAGCTTCGAGAATTTCTGGAAGACCTGGGATCTCGCGCGCAACGAATATGTCGATCCCGCTGCGGCCGACCCGAAGAAGATGACCGATGGCGCCATCGAGGGCATGCTCGATAGCCTGGGCGACACTGGCCACACCCGATACCTCCCGCCCGCTGTGGCCCAGGCCGAGCGCGAGGAGCTGTCGGGCCATTTCGAGGGCATTGGCGCCTACATTGATGTCAAGGATGGCCAGCCGCTGATCATCCAGCCAATCGAGGGGTCGCCGGCCGAGAAAGCGGGCCTGCGCCCGAACGACCTGATTATCAAGATCAACGGCCAGGATGCCCGCGGCATTACGGTTTCGGAACTGCGCAACCGCGTGCGTGGCCCGAAAGACACCAGCGTTACGCTGACAATCCAGCACGCCGGCGAGAACCAGCCGGTCGATGTGACGATTATGCGCGCCAATATCAACATGCCCAGTGTCTCCTGGCGTATGCTGCAAAACAAGGTGGCGCTGATCCATCTCAACCAGTTCGCCGAGCGCGCCGGCGATGAGATCAAGCAGGCCCTGACTGACGCGAAAGCGCAGGGCGCCAGCTCGATCGTGCTCGACCTACGCAATAATCCGGGCGGCTATGTCAACGAGTTGGTCAGTATCGCCAGCCAGTTCTTGCCGACCGATACAACTGTGCTGCTGGAACAGGATCGTTCTGGCGCGCGCACGCCGTACAAGACGGTCGCCGGCGGCGTGGCGCTCGATATTCCGCTGGTGGTGCTGGTGAACAACAACAGCGCCAGCTCGGCCGAGATTCTGGCCGGCGCGCTCAAGGATGCCAAGCGCGCGCGGCTGATTGGCGAGCCGACCTTTGGCACCGCCACCGTGCTGCGGACATTCAACCTCAACGATGGCGCGCAGGTGCGGATCGGCACAACCCAGTGGCTCACGCCGAACGGCCAGGTTGTGCGTGGCAAGGGCATCCAGCCCGATGAGCTGATCAGCCTCTCGCCCGATGTCAGGCCGCTCTCGCCGGCTAACGCGGCCCAGCTCGATCCCCAGGCGCTACTCAAGAGCGACGATGCCCAGCTTGTCCGCGCGCTTGAAGTGCTAAACGCGGTTGCCGCGAAGTGACGAGTGGCGAGTGACGACGCGTAGAGACGCAATATCTTGCGTCTCTACGCGTCGTCACCTGTCGTTGGGTCTGTCGCAACAATCCCCCTGCTTCACACGTCACACAAACATACGTTGAGTAGTGTGCCGCGAGCGCGGCTTGTGCTTCGGCGCGCATGATATGAGGTATGATTATGCAAGGCAAGCGTTTAGTCCGCAGCCGGAACGACCGGATAATCGCTGGTGTCGCGGGCGGCCTGGCGGCAACATTGAACATCGATCCGCTGCTGGTGCGAATTGTTCTGCTGGCGCTCGCGTTCCTGAACGGCTTTGGGTTCATGCTGTATTTGGCGCTGTGGCTGCTGGTTCCGAACGAGGACAGCGCCGCCGTCGACGCGCGCGAGCAAGTGCGTGAGAATGTCGGCGAGATGCGGTCGTCAGCTGAGTCGATAGTGCAGCGTGTGCGCGGAATGTTCAATTCATAGCTGGAACTTAGAGCATAGGCCCAGCGGATGCGTGAGTATGGCTCGCGCATCCGCTTTTTGTTGGCCTTAGGGACGTGCGCTTAAAATCATCCCACTGGGGAGGTCTGGAGGGGCCTTCGGCCCCTCCAGACCTCCCCAGTGGTGGGGGTGCGGGGGCGGCTGCGCCGCCCCCGCACCCCCACCATTGGGATGTTTTAATAATAGAGAGTCCCTTAGGCATATTTCAATGTGACCGTTGGGAGGTTTGGAGGGATGCAATCCTTCCAAAATAATTTCCTTTTGTGCCGCGCTGCGAGCGCCGAGCGCTCGCAGCGCGGCACACATAAGTGTTTTAGGGCGGCGCCGGGTAGGCTCTGGGCGGGGGTACTCGGCCGCCCCACACCGAACGGCCAAGTAAGTTTGAAACAGGTCTAAGACTATGACAGATGTTCTATCCCTGGCTCAGCGGCGCAGTGTGCAGGTGTTGCCAGAAATACAGCGTCGCGATCGTGCGATACGGCTGCCAAGGCGTGGCCAGCGCGCGAATCTCGGCCGCACGCGGCAGCTGGTCGAGGTTATAGGCACGCTGGATACCGGTGCGCAACCCCAGATCATCTACTGCCAGCACGTCGAGTCGGCCAAGTGAAAATATCAGGAACATCTCGGCGGTCCAGCGGCCGATGCCTTTGACCTGGCACAATGTCGTGATCACATCTTCATCCGGAAGCTGTGGCAGTGCGGCCAGATCCACCGTGCCATCGGCTACTTTTTCGGCCAGATCGTGCAGATAGCGCGCCTTCGCGGCCGATAGCCCGACCGCGCGCAGCTGCTCGAAGGATAGATCTGCCAGTGCCGCCGCCTGGACCGCCTGCCCTTCAGAGAATAGGCCAAGCAATCGGCCCATGATCGCCGCGGCCGCTTTGACCGAGATCTGCTGCCCTACAATTGCAGCCATGAGCGCGTAGAATGCCGGCCGGCCGCGGTCGCGCGTGACGATGCCATAGCGCGCGATCAAATCGCCGAGCACTGGGTCGGCCGCGCGCAGGTGTTCAATCGCGCCGGATGGGTATTCAATCGATTCTGTCACTAGATGCCTCTTGCTATGCATGCCTGCTCTGGCTGGCCTCTGAGCATAGCGTCTTTTCGTGCCGCTGTCGAGTCGAGATGGTACCAACGTACTATTGCCGCAATAGTTAAAAATCGTATAATGCCGGCGTGTCGAACGACCTCTGTATACAAGGTTTCGCTTGGCAGCGATAGCTTTACCGTTTGGGGAGGCGGTCTGGGGGCGGCCAGGTACCCTGTGGGTGCCGTCCCCCAGATCCCGCCCCGAAGTGTATAGTTCGCAAGCGCCTTGTCTAAGATAGAGACCCCGTATGCGCATTCCAGCATGCTATGTCTGTCGCATTGCCTTTTTGCTCACCGTGCTGGTGCTGACCTGCATGTCGGGCGCTACGCCCACCAGCACGCGCGCTGCACCGAGCAGATTTCGTGTGTATCTGCCGCTGCTGGCCCGCGCTGCACCGGCGTCGATCGAGCAGCAGGTGATCGACCTGACCAATCAGCAGCGACAACAGCATGGCTGCGCTGCACTGGTGCGCTCACCACAGCTGACCGCCGCCGCCAGCGCGCATAGCCAGGATATGGCGCTCCACGATCTGTTCAGCCATACCAGCTCGAATGGCTCGACCATGGTCAGCCGAGTCGTGGCGACCGGCTACAGCTATTCTCAGCTGGCCGAGAATCTGGCGGCTGGCCCTATCAGTGCGCAAGATGTCGTGGCCGGCTGGATGAATAGTTCTGGGCACCGTGCAAACATTCTCAATTGTGGACTGCACGAGCTTGGCATTGGCTACTATGTGCAGCTGGACGATCAATCCAATGTGCGGCTTGATAATGGCCAACTTGGTGGCCCGTACCGCTATTACTGGACGCAAGATTTCGGCTCGCAATGACGCGACAGTGCGGTGGTACACTATCTGCTTCTATAGAAGTGAGCAATTGACAGAAGGCAGTCAGCAATCCTCATTGAGCGGAGCAGAGAGGCCAATGGTGCGCATCCATTCCTGGGCGCTGGTTGTCCTGGTGGTCGGGCAGTTAGCTGCATGCGCCGCTCCTGCACTTCCGGATCTGTCCTCAACCGATCCGAAAATCAGCTCAGCGCCGGCTGCTGTATCCGCACGCACCGGTCTGACGCTGCCCACTGCCCATGTTCTTCAGCAGCCGGTAGCGAACCGAGTCATCCCGCTGACACCCACACCGTCGCTTTTGTCGCCTACTCGTAGCGCGGCTACGAGCGCGCCGACAGCACGATCGACAGATACACCTTTATCCTCGCTCGATGCCACCGCCGCGCCCACGTCGGTAGAAGCCACTGCCACGCTTAGCGACGACCCGGCAGTGCTGGAGGCACTATTAGTAGCTACAATCAACCAGGTACGCGCGGCAAATGGCCTGCCGCCCTATCAGTATAGCCCCGAGCTCAGCGGCGCGGCGCGCGCGCATAGCTGCGATCTGGCCAGCCACGGTCTGATCTCGCATGAATCCTCCGAGGGGCGCACGCTGGCGCAGCGCTTAGATGGCGCGACGCCGCCCTGGGAATGGCCGAGCGAAAACATAGCCGCCGGAGTGGCCGATCCGGCCGCGACTGTTGCGCTATGGATGGATGAGCCTCCTCAAGGCTGGCATCGTCGCAATATCCTGGATGTGGATCAGCGTGAGGTCGGCGCTGGTTATTGCTACGCAGCCGATGACTCGACCGGCAACCACCACTACTGGACAGCGGATTTCTCGCGGCGCGGCACGACATAATGGTACTTTTACTGTGTATCGTTTTCGCCCTGCGGGCGAAAACGATACACAAAGAATTGAAGATGTGCGCGCCTTTGTTATGCATACCGCACAAAAAAGAGAGGTTTGGAGGAACTGTGTCCCTCCAAACCTCCCACTTGGGTACGACCTATTGTTGTAAAAGGGCCAGCGCTCTAGCGCTTATCCTCGTCGTCGCGCGGTGGTCGCGGGCGGAACGGGAAGCCGACACGCTTGGTGGCGCCGCTCCGATCGCCAAAGCGTGGTCGCGAGACACGCATAGCCGGACGTTCGCGCTTCTCCTGCTCCGAGCGCTCGTGCCACTCGCGCCCCGGGCCGCGCTTCTCTTCGCGGAAGTTACGATCCGGCAAGCGCTCGTTGCCTGGATCGGGCCGGATATCTCCACGCGTGTTCGCATTCGCATCCGGCTGCTCAGTGCGCGGGCGCTCGCGATTCGTAGCATCGCGCGGCGCGCCACGTGTATCGTCGCGGCGCGGGCCACGGGTTTCGAATGGGCGATTGTTCGGTCGGGGGCCGCGATTGTCGGCGGGGCGATCGTCGCGGCGTGGCCCACGGTTATCGAACGGGCGATCGTCGCGTCGTGGCCCACGGTTATCGAACGGGCGATCGTCGCGGCGTGGCCCACGGTTATCGAACGGGCGATCGTC
>WNFV01010128.1_pt1 | contig 26820 bp, 19 predicted proteins | sample 5400101 | NCBI WGS metagenome assembly WNFV01 (sample SAMN13153361, study PRJNA577476) | soil metagenome | isolation source: 115 cm soil or saprolite under grassland replicate 1 | place: USA:California | collected 2016-06-15
AGAAGGAAGAGTCGTTTCATATTTATCAGCGTATTCGCGTTTGGAGATTTAACTTCTTTGCTACTCTGCTGAATTCGCATAAAATTCAACGCAAAGACGCACACCTGCCCTATCGGACGGTGTCAGGAGAGTCGCAAAGAAAAACCATTGAAACTTGGCGCCTTGGCGACTTTGCGTTAAAAAATCCTGTTGGGAGCAGATCAAGGAACAAAGATAGCAACTCGAGTTATTTAATAATAACAGCCCCGCTGGGCGAGGCTGTTCGTTTCCGTGCTTGTTCAGGGCTGGAAATTTTCTTTAGAAGCTATGACGTCCGCCGCCGCCACCACGCCGGTCCCCAAAGTTACGAGGACGTTCCTCGCGCGGACGCGCGATGTTTACCGTGATGGTGCGCCCCATGAAGTCTTGACCATGGAACATAGTGATAGCCTTTTGGTCTTCTTCGCCTGTTGACAATTCCACGAAGCCAAAGACCTTAGCGCGGCCAGTTGCCCGATCTTTGATCAATGCAACCGATGTGACGGTGCCAGCCTGACTGAAGTGGTTTTTGAGGTCATCTTCAGTGGCGGAGTAGGGCAGGTTGCCTACATAAAGCTTGTTTTCCATCTCTTCTCCAAATGATTCATCGTCCAGCCTGAACGTTGATGAAGTTTATCATAATTTAATATTTAATGGCGAGCAAGTTAATAACTGCTAAAAACAGGATTATGTTTTCAGCTTATCTGGCTAGGCCTCCTGGCAAACGTGCGATGCCAAAAAAGATAATAATCAGGGTGTCCAATACAATGATAAGTGAGTTGCGAAAACGTAACCGATCCTCAGATTTCTTCCAGAGCGCGGAGAGATGGGCCACGACTGCGGCGATTAACATGGTGATCATATGCTCAATACGGAATGAAGGAAAGCCTACTCCACTAGCGAGCCCATTCCAGAAAAAATAAATAAATCCAAGCACCACTTGAAGATCGATCAGGCCGGTAAAGCCAGAGATAAGACCGCGATCCATGCCTGCGAAGGTGTCACCGCGACGCCAGCCAATTGCAAATTTGACAATTGCAACCGCTGCGATCAAAACGATCAACCACCGGACAATAGAATGAATCCTAAGAATGATTTCCATGGATGCCTCCTTATTAAGTGTAAGTTTTTATGAATTATCTTGCTCTTTCGGGGGCTCAGCCCCCGAAAGAGCAAGAATAAGTTATAAAATTATTTTCAGCCGACTACCTACGATGAATGATAGTATTAGTATACAACTGTTTCTCGTGTAGAATCAAAGAAATACTCTTCAGGAGCATGACATGATATACACTTCTGTTCTCACCGAAATCCGTGGGCGCGTGGGGTTGGTGACTCTTAATCGGCCAAATGCAATGAACGCGTTCAATCAGGTGATGTTGACCGAGTTGTTCGACGCGCTTGAAACTTTCGATAGCGACGACAGGGTGGGTGCAATGGTAATCACAGGAAATGAAAAAGCTTTTGCTGCGGGTGCGGATATCAAAGAAATGGTTGAAGCTTCTCCCTTTGTAATGATCAAAGAAGGTCGCGTGGAAAAGTGGGATCGGATCCGCGCGCTCAAGAAACCGGTTATTGCAGCGGTATCTGGCTGGGCATTAGGTGGTGGTTGTGAAATGGCGCTCTCGTGTGACATGATCGTAGCTTCGGAGACGGCCAAATTCGGACAGCCGGAAATCACAATCGGAGTGATCCCCGGTGCGGGTGGGACGCAACGTCTTGCGCGCTTATTGGGCAAGTATCTTGCTATGGAGATGGTCATCAATAACCGTACACTATCTGCTACAGAAGCAGTTCAATTCGGCCTCGCCAACCGCGTCGTCCCAGTGGAACGTTATCTTGATGATGCGATTGCCTTTGCGGAAGAAATCGCTTCCCGCGCACCACTGGCAGTCCGCATGGCGAAGGACGCGGTCAACGCCGCGTTTGAGACTACACTAACAGAAGGTCTGAAGGCTGAAAAGCGTAACTTTTATCCTCTCTTTTCAACGGAAGACCAGAAGGAAGGCATGCAGGCATTTATGGAAAAACGCAAACCTGACTGGAAAGGAAGATAATGGTTTCATACTCGGACCTGAAGCTTGGCGTAACCAAATTGGGATTAACCGACCGCCTAGTCATTGCGCACGCGTCGCTCAAGGCATTCGGTCCCATAAATGGCGGCGCGGAGGCTTTGCTCCAGGTTCTGCTTGCATCGGTGCGCGGTTTGGTCATGCCAACCTTTACATACAAAACGATGGTCACGCCCGAGGTCGGTCCGCCTAATAATGGACTCACCTATGGCAAAGAACAAGATCAGAACAAAATGGCCGAACCTTTTCATCCGTATATGCCAGCGGATGCCATGATGGGGATTCTGCCCGAAATATTTCGTAAACATCCCTCCGCAAAACGGACTTACCATCCCATCCAATCTTTTGCAGGCATCCAGGTAGATACGATTCTTGATTCGCAAACAATCTATAACCCCCTCGCACCCATCGGTGCCCTGGCGGATCAAGATGGCTGGGTGCTGTTGCTCGGCGTAGATCATACGGTAAATACCAGCATTCATTACGCTGAGAAACTCGCGGGTCGCAAACAATTCGTCCGTTGGGCGTTGACAAAAGACCGGATTGTTGAATGTCCTGGTTTCCCAGGAGATTCTGCAGGGTTTAACCAAATTGCCGACGATCTAGAAAAGTCACTTCGCTGTGTTGAAATTGGCGGTGCAACAGTTCAGGCGATTCCTTTAAAAGTATTATTCAAGGCTGTGGTCGGCCGAATTAAACAAGACCCGCTGGCTTTGCTTTGCCAGCGGGAGGACTGCGAGCGATGTAATGCGGTGCGAAACGCGCAGGGGATTAGAGTCTAACAACGGCCTTATTTTCGCTCGACGACGCTCAAGTTATAACGTTTACCCTTGAAGTAATCTAACGCGAACTTTGCTACATCTTCGGGCTTATACGGTGCGCAACTAAATACATCAAGGTAGATCGTGCAACTAGCTTCTGCAAAGTGCGCGGAAACCAAAGAGGTTTCTATAAGCTGCGTCATGCTGAATCCATTGACGCGCGGGTCCTCTCCAAAGTGCACAACTTGTGTTTCCCCATAACGCTTCATTTTGATGCGACCGCATAGAAGCCGCACAAACTCGCGGATTGCCTCTGCATCTTGCATAAGCTGTAGATCGCATTCATACAAGTCAATGCATGAGGACAGTCCCCAGTTTTCTGTTAAAGTTTCCATTCTTATTGATCAGTGATCCTTTCTTTCAAACTTTCTATTTTTTTAATCGTTGTATACCGTACGCAATTATACAGAGAATAATTAATAAGTAAATGATATCCCGCTGACATTATTTGGTCAGCGGGATAGTTACACAGATGTAATATGATTTGAGAAGCGAAAATAGAATTAGTGATTAACTATCTACTCTATCCGTAGATCTATATAAAAATGAGCTTTGAGCAAAGATAGGTTTTGTTCACTACTGAAATGCAATCTCTTCTACGCGCCAATTTTCCTCCCCCATTAGCCTCTTCAATCGATCAGTCAAATCAACGCAAATATGTGTAGTGTCATTAGGAAAGTCGATCAGGTAGCTTTTTCCATTTTCGAATATTTGGAAGCTGAATTTATCATTACCGTGATATGAAGTGAGAGTGCCATAAAGGGTTCTGATGCGGCGTTTGTTGCGTTCCTTATCTCCTGTGGAGCTCAACAACACAGTAATTTGTTGAGGTGGGTGCTCTTTGTCTTCTTTGATAAGCGGAACATACAATGAGGGAAAATGCAGAGGCTCGGAGATGATAGGCTGGACAGCCAAACTGGTTTCCTTACCGTTTTGAGGTGGTGCGTCCATGCCTGCGCCGATAGCTGATTCCGTTTCGGTGGTCTTCGAACCAATTGCTTTCTCTTCCAATTCTGCTATGATTTGATGGACTTCTTTGTTCGGCGGTGTGTAGGTCACGCTTGCGAAGTCCCCGGAGGGGGAAACGTGATCTACTTTGGGTTCGGCTCGCGCAGCGATGGTTGCATCCTCAAAGGAGGGTTGCCATTCACTATCCCAGCCATCGGGGAAATTATCGGGCGGAGGAGGCAAGTTATTTACATCAGAGTTGGCATAAACAACAGGAGACTCCATTACCACGCGGTTTTGAGCATCCGATATCGGAGGCACGGGCATTGGTTTTGCCTGTGCGGACGATATATTGGAAGCAGTTCCAGGCGTTGTAGAAGAAGTGGCTGGTCGTCGAGGAGATTCTTCTTCCGTCCGCGGACGAAGGCTTGCTGAACCAATTACTCCTAAGGGGGAAGAAGGCTGATTCTCATTCGCAGGCACAAGCATCTTAAATTCAGTCTTGATAGCATCGACAATAATCTTCGGCGGTGTGGATTGTGCATCCACTTTGCCTTCGACCAGTACAATCACACCAACGGAAAGCACAGGCTGATACGAAGCCCATATGCGTGGGAAGAGCACAAGATCAATGTTGCCTTGGATATCTTCTAGCGTGACAAAGCCCATAGACTTACCCTGTTTCGTGGTGTATGGACGTACGCCTGTTATGAGCCCTGCTACGCGAACTTTTTCTTCGTGATCAGCCTCAACCAATTGCCCTGAGAAATACGAGACGAGTTGCACAAGAGTTTGCTGGTATTCAGTCAGTGGGTGGTCTGAGATATAGAGGCCGACCAGTTCACGTTCCCAGTTGAGCATTTCGCGGCGTTCTACTTTGGATTTTTTTTCAAGACTGATATCTTCGGCTACACCTGTTTCACCACCGAAGAGGGACATTTGCCCCATATCCGCGGCACGGAAGTGACTACTGCTGACGGCGACAATACGGTCGAGTGAATCAAGTAGCGCGGCACGGTCACCGAAAGTATCCATTGCACCGACCTTGATGAGACATTCGAGAGCGCGTTTACCGACCGCGCGCAAGTCCACGCGACGGGCGAAATCGTTCAGGTTCTTGAACTTGCCGTTCTTGTTTCGCTCTTCAACAATGAGTTGGACCGCGCCTCCTCCAACATTTTTGATTGCGCCTAAACCGAAGCGGATTTGCGCCTTGCCCTCAGCCTGCCCTGCCTGCACCTGTGGTGTAGGCACAGGTGAGCTGTCACCCTGAGCCGTCGCGTTGAGTTTATCGAAACGTTGCCGAAGGGCTGTCGAAGGGTCCTCAATATCTTCGATATCAAAGTCCCAGTAAGATGCGTTGATTTCAGGCGGGAGGACAGGTATCCCCATGCTGCGTGCATCTGCAACATAGAGTGCTACTTTCGCAGTTTCATTTGCAGTGGCTGAAAGCAATGCAGCCATATATTCCGCAGTGTAATGGACTTTGAGATACGCAGTTTGAACTGAGATGACGCCATAATCTGCCGCATGAGATTTGTTGAAGCCATACCTCGCAAACTCTTCCCAGTCTGCATAAATGGCTTCGGCGACGGATTTCTCCATGCCTTTTTGGATTGCACCTTTTACAAATTTCTTGCGGTGTTTTTCGATCTCTTCTTTTTTCTTCTTTGAAATTGCTTTACGCAATTCATCCGATTCGGAAGGTGTATATCCAGCGAGTTCAACCGCCGCACGCATCAGTTGTTCCTGATAAACTGGGATACCGTATGTGTCCTGGAAGATGGGTGCAAGCGATGGGTGACGATACTCCACTTCCGCTTCACCATGCATGCGTGCAATGTAGTCAGGAATGAATGCCATCGGTCCTGGGCGATAGAGCGCGACCATAGCGATGATATTATCTAGTGACTTCGGCTTCATCTGGACGAGGTAGCGCGTCATTCCGCTGTTATGCACGACAAAGCCATTAGCAACAAAATTGTTGCCTGGTGCCAGCATTTGTAAATCGTAAGTATCTTCCTCTCCCACAAACTCAATGTCTCTTATTCTTATCCATTCGCTATCCTGTGGATATTCCGGACATTCCCAGTCCACAAGATTGGCATATTTGACTTGAAATTCTGCAAACAGAGTCTTGTCTACTACAACTAATTTACATTCAGGGTATTGTTGCTGGAAAAGAGCGATCTTTTCAGCGCTAGCATTATCCATCCAGCCTTTAATTTCGTACCAAGTATCTTGCTCTGGCAAGAAGAAATCAGGTGTATAGGTTAATGTACTGCCGTCTGTTCGTACCAGTTCAAAGGTTCGCGACTCGTAATGGTATTCCCATCCCAAGTAGCGAAACACCCGTGCCATATCCGCCTCCCAACTCGAACGGACGTAATGTCCCAGATCTTCGCGATATCCATCTTTAGCGTAGGTCTTATTTTCCTTTGGAGGCCGTCCATACATTGGATTTCCTCTGCCAGAAAGACGAGCAGAGATCTTTGCTCTTATTTCCGCAGCCTTTTCAGGGCCATGCCGGGTCTCCAGTGATACCCCTTTTTGAGTCTCGTTGTAAATGCTTAGGTTTTTAATCCATAAGGTGTCGGCTGCAGTTTTGCGTGAAATACGCTCTCGAACTTCAGGGCGGCTTGGGTTTGAAGACAAATGGGCAGAACAGCGTTTGCAGCGCTGAGATTTCCTGCCTTCGCTCTTCATTGGTTCACCGCAATCAACACACAAATGTGCAGAGCGGCTGGTGTTACTTTTGAATAACAGCTGGTCGGTCTCTGGGTTCAGCTCGCCTAAAGGAACCCAACCGCGTTGCGTAAAGAAATGGTGGTCAGCAGTGGCTTTGATCCAACAATAATTTTCTGCGCTCAAACGATATACTGGCTTTACCCCACTGTATACTGCCTTAACAATCAGATTTGGATTGAAGCGACCTTCGTCCAGGTAACATGAATTTGTTCGAAGGAGTTCCCTTCTACTAACTGTGCCTGCTTCTTCTCGTACTTTGAAATCTTCATACAATTCTTTGATTGTGCGATGACCAATGTAAGTATCACCACTCAAGCAACCTTCCACCTGGAAGACACCTGCAGTTTGTCCGCTACCCATTAATTCAAAAGCTTTCGGATCATCAACTGGAATGTTATCCAAATCAAAATGAATACCGTGACGTTTCTCGATCATGTCACAGGCGCGTGCCATTACGCTTAGTGTAATAAGGCCAAGGAAATCTACCTTGAGCATTCCTAGTTTTTCAAGGATGCCCATTTCAAATTGCGTGACGGTCTTGATAGGTGTTTCTTCCGAGTTGGAGGTCGGCCGATGTAAGGGCAGATATTCTTCGATAGGTTTATCGGAGATTACTACCCCTGCGGCATGTGTGCCCGCATTGCGGACAGTACCTTCCATCTTCGTAGCGATGTCAATTAATTCACGTAAATGGGGCTGCTCGTTGTAAACCTTTTTGAAATCCGGGATTTCAAGCGCATCTTTCATCGTTATCTGGCGGCCAGGGACAAATGGCACCAACTTGGCAACGCGGTCCACCTCAGGCAGAGGAATATCCATCACCCGGCCCACATCCCGTAAGGCAGCTTTGGTGCCCATCGTGCCAAAGGTGATGATCTGTGCGACCTTATCACTTCCATATTTTTCGGTGCAGTAATGAAGCATCTCCGAACGGCGGTCATCACGGAAATCCAGGTCAATATCGGGCATCGAGATACGGCCTGGGTTGAGAAAGCGCTCGAAGATCAGAGCGTGTTCAAGCGGGTCAACTATCGTAATATTCAATGTGTATGCGATGATAGAGCCAGCCGCAGACCCGCGCGCGTTGTACCATATATTGTTCTCGCGTGCGTACCGACACAGATCCCAGACGATCAGGAAGTACGCGTCGAAGCCCATCTTGTGGACGACGTTTAACTCATACTCGAGTCTCTCTTGGACATCGGGACTGCCTGCGCGTTCCCCATACCTTCTCTGCGCCCCTTCTTCACATAACGCGCGCAAATAAGTCTTTGCTGTATATCCTTTGGGGACAGGGAAATCGGGTAAATGATAACCTTTGAAAGATAGGTCTACATTACAACGTTCTGCAACGAGCAGGGTATTGCTCAATGACTCAGGCACTTCGGCAAACAGTCGACTCATCTCTTCCGGCGGACGAAGATAATATGAGTCGTCGGTCATCCGCATGCGGTCTTTATCTGTGAGAAGTGAGTTGGTTTGAATGGCGAGCAGGATATCTTGTAGACGCGCATCGTCAGGGTTGACGTAATGCACATCGTTGGTTGCGATATATTTCGCTGAATAACGTGCGCCTAGTTCAAGTAGTTTGCGGTTTAAACCCGTGATTTCTTTTATATTGTGCTGTTGCAGTTCAACATAGAAACGGTCAGGGCCAAAGACGTCGTAATACCAGTTCCAGCGCTTAAGTGCTTCTTCAGGTTTATCCTCAAGCAACGCCGTTGGAATTTCAGCCGACATACAGCCCGAGGTGCAGATGATCCCTTCAGAGTGCGCAGCTAAAAAGTCCCGATCGATGCGCGGATAATAATAGAAGCCCTCGAGTTGTGAGGCAGATGCAATCTTCAGTAAATTCTTGTAGCCAGTCTCATTTTCTGCAAGTAAAAGCAAGTGATAGGACGAGCGGTCAAGTTTGGAGTCGCGGTCTTTCATCCCACGCGCGGCCATGTAGGCTTCGAGACCAATGATTGGCTTAACCCCTATCTCTTGGGCAGCGTTATAAAAATCAATTACCCCGAACATCGTGCCATGGTCCGTAATGGCGACCGCAGGCATGTCCATTTCCTTCACGCGCCGCACTAGCTTCTTGATGTTCGAGAAGCCGTCGAGCAATGAATATTCCGTATGGACGTGGAGGTGGGCGAAGGACATTGCAGTTTGATAGTGGACTAGTTCATTAGTTGGATAGTTTGACTATAAAACTACCAAACTATGGAACTACCCAACTAAGCGGATTATAGCACGCGTGTTCGGTGATCTGTTAGGCGATATGCTTAAAATATTCTATTTATCAGATGAAATAGAAAAAGGCCCTGAATTGTTGTAAAATCCTATGGATTCCGGTAGACCCAGAACGACAACAAAGAATGTCATCCATACCCATCAGCAAAACGAAGATCATTCCTCCACGCCGCCGCGCGGAGTTGCTCACGCGCAAGCGGCTGTTGGATATGCTTTTCGAGTCTCTCGATAAAAAGCTGGTGATGGTCTCTGCTCCTGCAGGATACGGGAAGACTTCACTACTGATTGACTTAGCTAAACAAAGCGAAATGCCGTGTTGTTGGCTAGCACTAGATGAACTAGACCGAGATCCTCAGCGATTTATTGCTTACCTAATCGCTGCCATCGCAGAACGATTTCCTCAATTTGGAGCACAATCTGCCTCCATCTTAAGTGGATTGACCTCGCTCGAGCAGGACATGGAGCGAATACTCGTGACGATTGTCAACGAGGCTTATGAGAAAATCCAGGAGCATTTCATTTTGGTACTGGATGATTTTCATCTGTTGGAAGATGTCAAGCCGATTCGGAGTTTTCTGAACAGATTCATTCAACTCGTTGATGAAAACTGTCATTTGATTATCTCCTCACGCGTTCTTACTGAACTTCCCGATCTTCCCTTACTAGTAGCATATGAGCAGGTCAGCGGTTTAAGCTTTTCGGATCTTGCTTTCCATGTTGATGAAATCCAGGCCCTACTGGCGCAGAACAATAATATTCATATCTCAGATGAAGATGCAAAAAAGCTGATCGAAAAGACCGAAGGCTGGATTACCGGTCTTCAGTTCTCAGGCATAAATCTGCCTAATGGATTTGTGCTGCGACCAAGCCTGACCACAGGCGTGGATCTGTTCGATTATCTCGGCCAGCAAGTATTGGATCGTCAACCTCCTGCTCTGCGCGATTTTCTCTTGCGCACTTCTTTTTTGGATGAATTTGACGCAACACTTTGCGGCACAGTTTTAGCTCCTTTATATTCAGAACCACAGGATTGGCAGGGTTGGATCAATGCAATTACTCAAAACAACTTGTTCGCTCTGCCGGTTGGCGCAGACGGACGATGGTTGCGCTACCATCACCTCTTTCGTGATTTTCTGCGGACACGTTTTGAACGTGAGTGTCATGAAGAGGTGAAACCTATTTTGATTCGCTTGGGAGAGGCGTATGAAGGAATGGGTGAATGGGAGAAGGCGCATCATGTTTATAAGAAACTAAACAACGCCAGCATCTTAGCGGATGCGATTGAACGCGCCGGTTTTTCAATGTTGCAGCGCGCGTTACTAACAGTAGAAGCCTGGTTGAAAGATTTGCCACCCTCTCTTTTGCGGATTCGGCCCGGTCTGCTCTCGATCCGCGGGACAATTGCTTATATGAAAGGCGACCTGCGCGAGGGGTTAGATCTTCTTAATCAAGCGGAACAGGCATTTCGTCAGGATGAGGATATATCTGGTTTGACTTTAGCCATAGTACGACGCGCAACAGCTTATCGTTTCCTTGGTGATTACAACGCGTCCCTGCACGATGCTGAAGAAGTCATAAATTTAACCGAAACCAATGACGATCTGCAAATCCTTTATGGGGAGGCTATGCGAGTTAAGGGCCTTGCTTTATATCGATTGGGTCAAGCTAAGCAAGCAGTTGAGTTCTTGGAACGATCATTTGATATTTTCGTCCGCTTAAACGATGTGTTAAGTATTCCTGTATTGCTAATGGAAACAGGTATGGCTTACCGTGCTACTGGAAATTACAAAGAAGCCAGTGTTGCCTATGAAAAAGCATTGCAAATTTGGCAAAGAGAAGGCAATCTTTCGTGGCAAGCTAGTCTCTTGAACAATATGGGTGGTATGTATCATGTTCAAGGAGAGTATGAAAAGGCCTCCCTTGCTTTTGAGAAAGGCTTGCTCTGTGCAAGACGTAGTGGATACATCCGTCTGGATGCTTTAATTTCGATTGGGCTTGGAGATTTGTACGCAGAGTTGGAAGATTTTGATGTGGCGGCACAAAATTATCAACATGCCTCGGAAGTCATTCAGGAAATGGAAGATCGCTTTCTGCTTCACTCACTCAAATTGGCTCAGGCAAATCTCGCTTTGTTACAGAACGATGTAGGAGGCGCGCGTAAACTACTCGCAACCGTGGCGGATTCGGTCAAATCGAGCCAATCCCATTATGAATATGGACATCTCGATTTACTGCATGGCCGCATTCAAATGTTGGAAGAAAAACCTGCGGATGCGCTTCGTAAATTCAAGGAAGCTGAGCTCCATTTTCTTGAGGATGGACGCGAACCGGAAAGTGCCATGGCACATTTATGGTTGGCGGCTGCTTATTATGAAAGTGACAGACTCGAGGATGCCATACAAGCAATAAAAAAAATTCTCGAAAATCTGGGACGAGTAGCTCACGTCGTTCTTGTCGCCGTCCGGCAGGCGCGTGATTGCCTGGAAGGTTTGCAAAAAGATCCGGATATTGGACGCTCGATTCGTGATTTATTCGTGCGCGCTGAACGTCTCTCGAAAAAAATGCCTTCAATCCGCCGTCAGCTCCATCGGGAGGCGCGCGTAATACAGATACCTGTTCCTCGATTGACGATTCAAGCACTTGGTCGTTCGGTTGTCAGCGTGGGTGGGAAATCCTTAACCTTGTCAGATTGGCAGACCCAATCCGTACGAGACTTGTTCTTCTATTTTTTGACAAAATCAAAGCCGCTGACCAAAGAACAAATTGCTGAAGTACTTTGGCCGGATGTGTACGAACCATCCAAATTGAAGCTTCGCTTTAAAAATGAAATCTATCGTCTGCGCAGGGCCGTGGGGCAGGAAGCTATCGTATTCGAAGATGTGTTTTATATGTTCAATCGAGATTTGGATTACGAATATGATGTGGAAGCGTTTGAAACGTATTTATCCAAAGCCAAATCAACGGAATCTACGAGCGAGCAAATTGAGCTTTATCAAAATGCAGTTGATCTGGTACGCGGTCCTTATCTGGACGATATGTATCCCGATTGGGTAATTCCTGAACGGGAGCGCTTGAACAAGCTGTATCTTAATGCCCTGCTAACCCTGGCAGATTTGTGTTTTCGGGAGGCTCAATTCGAAAGATCCATCGCTGCCTGCCAGCGTGCTATAGAATGTGACCCTGTTTGTGAGCCTGCGTATCGTTTGGTGATGCAGGTGTATCACCGTTTAGGTGATCGTAAGTCCATCAGGCACTCGTTTCAATCCTGTGCTGAAGCTTTGAAACGTTTGCTCGATCTTCCACCATCCAAAGAGACCGAGAACCTTTATCAACGCTTGATTGAATAAGCTTGAACATCCCTGCCATCAAAATCAGCCCAAATTTGGGCTGATTTTTTATTTTTTGAAGCCAGTTTTGCAGCCTGGGGGTATATATTATTAACTTCAAGTTGCTTAGGACAAAAGAAAGGATAGTTACGCCATGTTAAACAAGCTTGCTCTTCTCACTATCTCTGCCCAGAAAATCAACCGCCAACATATTCAGCTTTTCTTTGCTGTTCTTACCCTGGCCATGCTCGCCTTAGGCCTCGGCGCTCCAGATGACGGTGGTGGAGGTCGGTAAATAGCCTGTGATTCTGCTGCTGGCTATAGTGACCGGCTTATTGGCAGGTTTCGGATGGGCACGCTATTACAATCGTTCTTACCAACCACCTGATCTACGCTATTTCTGGCTGGTATTCATCGCCTTCTTACCACAGTTCATAGCTGTCTATCTACCGTTCACCCGTGAGCGGACACCAGATTGGTTGGCTGCCATCAGTGTATTGACTTCACAGATCCTTCTCCTGGCCTTTGCTTGGCTCAACAGGCATTTGCCTGGAATGCCAATCCTGATTTTGGGATCTGCTCTGAATTTGGCAATTATGGTAGCCAATGGTGGTTTTATGCCAATCAGCCTACAAACGGCACGCCGGCTGGTTCCAGAGGAAGTTTTGCTGGACATCTCCCTAGGTGATCGTTTCGGGACAAAAGATATACTCTTACTCCCGGAAAATACTCACTTCGAGTGGTTGGCAGATCGTTTTCTCCCCCCATCCTGGTCCCCTTATCAAGTGGCATTCAGCCTCGGGGACGTTTTGATCGCGATCGGTGTTTTCTGGTTGCTTGCTTATCAGAGAAAACCTGAATATTCAATGAATAAAGGTGCCTTATCATGATTGCTCCAATTACATACCAACGTGCTTTTCAAGTCGGTCAAGCCCCGCTTGCGACCATTTCTTCTGGCTTGAGTCGAGTGTTTGCTGCGGCGGTTGTCAATCAACAATTCCGTGAAATGCTCTTGCACGATCCCCATGCTGCACTCCAAAAAGGATACATGGGTGAGGCCTTTTTATTAAGCAAAGAAGAACGTGAATTGATTATTTCAATCCGTGCTAATACACTCTCTGAGCTAGCGCGGGAGGTCAGTAGATCGCTCGGGTCTCTCTACTAACTGCTAAGAGGCATCAGATTTTTACAAGCTATCTATTTGCACTGATGTTAACCTGAGTGGCGCGGTAGAACAGGGGGCGTGGCAAGAAGGGAGTTGCCGCGTCCGCGCTTAGGCATAGAAATGACTATAGAACCTTCTCAGCAAAAATTGCCTAGCTCTGGACAAAGGCTGGATGCTATGTTTCAAGCCTTCGATGATCTATTATTTGTTCTTGACCATGATGGAAGAATTCTTGATTACAAAGTCGGGAACGGGGCGCAATTATATATCTCCCCTGAGAAATTAGTTCATGTGAAATTTCAGGATGTCTTTCCTCCAGCAGTCAGACAAAAATTTGAGAATGCACTTCGCCGCCTTCACAGTGAGGGCAACTTTGCTCTTTTTGAATATATGCTTCCTGCTCCCACAGGTGAAAACTGGTATGAATCTCGCCTTGTTCCGTTTGCAAACCAACAGACAATTGTGTTCGTACGTAACATTACCAAGCATAAAAGCTTCGAAATAAGGATCAAGCGGCAGTTAGATCAACTGGCGGCGCTTCGTGCCATTGATCTTGCGATCACCTCCGGTTCAAATTTAAATGTGACACTCTCGGTGATCCTAGATCATCTCCGCCAGCAATTGAATATTGACGCAGCGTCCATTTTGTTGTTGGACCCACACATGCAAATGCTTGATTATGCTTCGAGCTCTGGGTTTACAACATCTGCCTTACAACACACGCGTTTGAAGTTGGGAGAAGGATATGCCGGGCGGGCGATCTTAGAGCGCCGAGTGCTTCATATTGCGAATTTGCAATCACGCCAAACGGACTTTTTGCGTTCCCCTATCTTCAGCAAAGAAAATTTTGTCGCTTATTATGCCGTCCCCGTGATCTCAAAGGGAGAGTCATTAGGGGTGTTGGAAATATTCCATCGTGCCCCCCTTGCTGCTGATTCAGATTGGCTGAATTTCATGGATATGCTAGCTGGTCAGGCTGCCATCGCGATTGACAATGCCATGATGTTCAAAGACCTGCAATGGTCAAATACCGAATTAAAACTGGCCTATGACAAAACAATCGAGGGCTGGTCACGTGCCCTTGATCTTCGCGATAAAGAAACGGAAGACCACACCCGTCGCGTCACTGACATGACCCTGCGGCTGGCTCGCAGGATGGGTGTGCCGGATACTGAGTTGCCCCATATTCGCCGCGGAGCGATGCTGCACGATATTGGTAAAGTTTCCATCCCAGACAGCATCTTGCTTAAACCCGGGCCATTGACAGATGAAGAGTGGACTATCATGCGGCGCCACCCACAGATTGCCGTTCAATTACTATCACCTATTTCATATCTTGCTCCTGCTCTTGATATCCCTCGCTCTCATCATGAAAAATGGGATGGTAGTGGGTATCCCGATGGACTCGCAGAAGAGCAGATACCGCTTGCAGCGCGCATCTTTGCTCTGATTGACGTCTACGACGCGCTCAGGTCAGATCGCCCTTATCGCAAAGCATGGTCTGAAGACGATACGCTGGAATATATCGGCGCGGAAGCAGGGCAACATTTTGACCGGAATATTGTTCCTGTGTTTATGGAGATGGTAGATAGCATCTAGTGCCGCAACTTCTCTAAGATAGTTCAAACCTCAGACTCCCAAAAGAAGTTGAACTGCATTCCCAAACACATGCTGTCTTATTTTATCTATTGAAACATCAAAAGGTGTAAGAACGTTTTCCACAGCTCTAAAGAGAAGCTTTTGATATTCGAGGGCATTGATGCAATTCGGGGCGGGGACAGTTGGCAGGTCCCAAGCATGAACGCCCGGGCTACCTCGCGTATACAAAAACCGGACGCGTTGTCCTGGGCGGATGAATTTATTTACCGTTTGTAGTTGTCCTACCGCGATACGAAGCGGGGAATTGGCCTGATATTCATCTAACGTTCGACTCAAAGTTTGTGTCACTAATAGTTTCTCAAGCGCGATTCGGTATTTATTTAGATCAAGAATCCTTTGACGTACGAGACTGTATGCTTTTATTAGGGATGCACTTATATCGAGCGAAGATGCAAACAGGTTGAGAATCTCGTGCTGGGTCTCTGAAATAAAATGCGGTGTGTCGTGACGTCGCAGTTCGATGCCCCTGGTTTTAATCTCCCCGTTTTGAAAGACGCCAAAATAACGGTTGGCGACAGGCACGCGTGAATCTCTTCTGGATGGCAGAAAGGCTATCCAGCGATATATTCCATCGAGAGAAATGGGGAGGTTCGTGTCTGCTAGGATTTTATCCAGCAATGGCTGGAAATCTTTTACCTCCCTGCATCCTTTCTTCTTGACCCACATACCGTCGACATATAAATGCAATACTTCGAAGCCGAGGTCTTCTGCGGCTTCTTTAGCCCTTAAGAGTGCTTCGCGCCCATAAGCTGTGACGGCCTCATGTGCCTCGATTCGCCCGAAGCGCGCGTTTTTGTAGCCAAGATATCCAAAGCAAGTGACCAGTAACCACTTATGCGCGGAAGAGCGCGCTTTGTAGGTTGCGTAGCGGTAATCCCATTTGGACATGGATGCAAGTTCTGCCTTCAAGCCAATGCGTTTTTCCAGCAGAGGTTTTAAAGTTTGTGGGATTAAGCCGGTATTCATTTTCGTGCAGGGAAGTCCCGTTTTAGGATCTGTGATGCCCGGGATAATCGTTTCTGGAGAAATATTGAATCTTTCCATGATAGTTGGGTACATAGATACAAAGTCAATTTCAGCGACATCTTTGTGCAAGCCGATTGTTGGTTGAAAGACCAGTCCGCCCATATCAGAACGTACCAATTCCAGAATGGATTTTGGATATTCAGCCTGCTGCTTGCGCCAGGGGATGAGTATTTCACTTTTCAAGGCATTCACAATTTGCATGGATGAAATTCCCGTACCTGGTGAAACCCGCGCGGCTGTTTGTACAGGCAGCGACGTGATGCGCGCCAGTTCCCACACACCTTCCAGACCATAATCATGATACATGACCGTATTGGTAATATCGAGGTGCAGGCGTCCTTTGAGATGGATTTGACCGCCACGATAAATTACCTGCCCATAAGCAAAATATGAACGCTCTGATTTATAGACTGTTGGACTGTCAGGATCGCGATTTAAATTTAAAGGAATGTTTACTTTTTTCGCCAGTTTTAAGAGATGTTGAAATAACCATGTATCTCCATGTGCTGTCAAAATCAGGTCAGGATCGTATTTGGAGAGAATTGAATTGATATGAACGATCAGCGCCCTGGCAGGCTCGAGAGGCATGGCGGTTTGACTGTTGGCTGTCCGTGTGATGATCTTTGATGGAAAAGCATGTGCTGGATCTGCATCCGGTTCAAACGCGACCATTCGGATGGGTGGCAGTTCCTGGTCATTGTGCCAGGGTGAGTTGAGTACCACCAAGTCATAAGATAAGACGGTGGTTTCTCCTGCAAATAAATCACGCCGTTGTGCCCGTTCCAGTTTCACATGAACGGATTGCGCTTCCAACCACTTCCATAGTGCACGTAGGCAGGTGTTCTCTCCTGCAGCATAAAACGTGACCGGGAAGTCCTGCCATAATTGATAACGTTTGCCGTCTTCTCCCATAAGCCATAAGGTCAACCCACCGTTGTGACCGGGATAAAGATCTAGCAGCCAGCCTTTAAGTTGGATCAATTCTGTTTGCATGATACTGTTCAACCTGGATTCTTAATCGCATCACTTCTTTATGCTCTTCGATGAGCATGGATAGCGGAAAAACCTCAAAGGGCAATAAATGCGCGGCGAGGGCCGCAGCAGGCAAATGTTGGCGCGCGGAGGCGAGTAAATCATCCAGCACGAGCTGGTCAGAGCGGCGCAATCCGCGTCGAAAACGGGATAATTGCGCGGCCGTCTCATCGAACTGACTTGAAATAGTCGGGAGGGTACGTCCCATGGTTAGAACAAGGCAGGCTGAAGGATTGGAGTAGCTTGTGTTTCCAGAGTCCATAAGTGATCTGCCCGGTTGCAAAGATTTTCAAAGAGGAACGCGCGGCTGGTATTGGGAGGCACGTTCAGTATCATAACCATGGGAGCCGGGAGGCAAGTGCGGTTCAGGTTTTGTAAACAGCCATCGAAGCATTTTGATATTTCGTGATCGGGAATCTGCTCGTCGTAGAATGTGGCAAGCATATCGAGCACAACACAGGGATAGTTCAATGGCGGTGTGCTAGCGAATAACTCAAGAACCTGATGGCAGGTAAATGCGCGGCGGATAAAGATCCTTTTTACAATCGTTTCGACCGAAGATGTTTTATGGCGCAAGTGCTGGGCAATTCGATAGGGAGCGCAACGATTGCCTGCGTCCAGAACGGTGAGCGGGCCGCATAGAGCAATCTCAGCAATCAGTTCAGACCCCACTTCAGAAACGGCTCGTGGTGCAACGATGACGATTAGCCTGCCCTTTTTGAGAAGCGATGTGGTTTCCATGGTCCAACTCTACATCTGCTGATTGAAATCAAAAATCCCCGCATGGGGGAAAATGCGGGGGATTTTAGTTTAACTATGATGGGTGAGGTATATATGGTCTCGATCGTATCAGAATAACTATCTCTGCTGTTCCCACGCGGAGAAATCCCACTTTTCAAGAATGAGGCGAAGCTCTGTTCGATTGTGGATTCCGAATTTGACCAATGCATTATGCAGATGTGTTTTCACCGTTTCCGGCGAGACCTTCAAGCGGGCTCCGATTTGACGGTTGGTATATCCCAGGCAGGCGAATGCAACCACATCTTTCTCGCGTGCAGACAGTGCTTGCCATTTTTCCCAAACCTTGTCGGTTGAGTAATATTCTGTGAGGCCAGCAGAAAGTAAATCTGCGGTGAATTCTTCTACAGGCCTACCCTCATGTTTTGAGAGAGTCTTTAAAGTAGTATGTAAGCTCTCATCCAAATAATAATGTCGAGGGCTGGGGTCGCGGAAGAGGCCAACCTGGTAAAAGAAATACCAGATTCGATCACGCAGGGTCATATGAGTATTATATTAGAACATACGTTCTAACGTCAAGAAGATGAGTGTACTAAAAGCTTACAAGTTTGATTGTCTATTCGATTTCTAAGTAGCTCTTCATGACTGGTCTTTTAGCTGATCCGGCTTCCAAACGACTCTAACCCTCGCTCCTCTCCCCGGCGCAGAGTTGATACTAAATTCTGCGCCAATCAGATTAGCGCGTTCCATTATTCCCGCTAGACCAAAGTGTTTGTTGGCAAGCAGCGACTCCAGGTTCAGATTCTCCCCAACTTCAAAACCGCTTCCATCATCTTCAATCACCAGTTGTATGACCTGAGGATCCAAACGTCCGGAAATCGTGATATTTTCGGATTTCCCGTGTCGCATAGCGTTTTCGCAAGACTCTTGTACGATACGGTAGAGATGGTGTTCCATATTTTCTGCATATCGGACCTCGTCCTTAGTCTTGAGATCAATTCCTATATTCACAGTATCCTTACTGCGTTCCATCAGGTTGTCAGCCAGTTCTTGGATAGCAGACTTCAAGCCATAGGTTAGCATCGGCGGACGCAGGTCCGTGACGATCTCGCGCAGGCGTCGAGTTACTTCCTCGTAGGCATTCAAGAAGTTCGGGGAAATATGAGCATCGTCAACGCTTAAGCGCAGCACAGCCAGTTGATTGAGGACGCTGTCGTGCAAGTCCAGAGCAAGCTGAAGGCGGCTCTTCTCGTTTCGTTCAATATCGTTTTCATACATCTTGCGCAGGCGTTCAGTCTGTATGATATTGCTCAAAGCAATAGCTGTCTGGTTGGCAAGCGATTGTAGGATTGGAATCTCCGCCTGTGAGTATGTGTCATCTGGATCACGGCGGCCGAGTAGCCAAAGGCCGATCAGATCCTCTCCTAAATAGAGGGGCAATGTGAGTCTGGCCCAAGGATGGTTTTGATTGCGACCATCTAGACTAGTGGAAGGATATTTTCCGGGTAAGGTCTCAGGATCGGGAAGAGCCTCTTTAATCGGAGGCTGTTCCTCAGTCACTCCTGCTGAGGCGAGGAGTATTTTGGGAATCCCGTTCTCTAATTGCAGAAACATAAACTGGCGGATCAACAGACTCGGAAAAACCTCATCACTTAAAAGCTCTAACAAACTAGAAAGAGATGTGCTGGTCGTAATGCGGGCAGAATAGATCTCGAGAAGGTTTCCATAGGAGAATCTGATGCCCAGAACGTGTCTTTCGGCAAATACCTGGAAGGCGGGAAAGAGATGAATCGTGAGCCAAGCCATTATCACGGCAATTATGATTAAGACAAAGATCGTTGTTTCCTGAGAAATGTTCACAGAACTAATAAACCCCATGAGAATCAGAAGCGCGGTCCCCAAAAGAATTAGGAAAGCATATATTGAGATTGCTCGATTAGAACGTAATTCCAATCCCCCAAGATGGCTACGATATACGGCGTAAAAATATGTTGCAGGCATGATTGGCAAAGCCAAAAGGGACAGAGGTCCGATCTGAGGAATTCGTCCATTGCTCCCAAGCACGCTTACAATAATTGTGGGTAGGAGAGCGAGCAGTGCTCCAGCCAGCAATATTCTGATTGTGCCGCGCTGGGTCGGACTACGGAAAAATTGGACGAACAAAAGGATCATGCTCCCGACCAAAGCCAAAAGCACTGCAATAAAGTACAATGATCTTGGCAGGAGTAGAAAAACTTCTGCAGCGGCGAGGCCAAGGCTTGCAGCGTAGAAAGCGATCCATGCCCAGTGAGGGATGCTTCGTAAGGGAGTAGGAAACATCCAGTGGAATTGAATGTATACCGGCAAAATCAACCACGCTACGGCATGCAGGAAAGCTGAACTCATCCAGATCTGCCGAGCGGATAAATTGCCAAAGATGATGAACAACGCAGTCAGATAGTTGGCAGAGATCAATAATCGCCAGCGGAGATTTCTGGGTCTCATGGCAATTTGGGCAGCTGTACCAAAAATCCAAAAGACATATGCCAGCCACCAAACATTGAAAAAACGTCCTGTGAATTCCGTCTTGTTGAAGCCTGGATAAACCCAAGGGATGGAGATAAGTTTTCCGTCACGCTGAACGGTGATCGTCAGTATATCCCCCACTTGAACACCCTGGAAGAAACTCACATTCCTTTTATCATGGTACTCATCCCATGTGATTGAGCCAATCTTTTCGATAAAATCACCGACTTTGAGGCCGGTTGGAGCATCCTTGTTTTCATAAATCTCCAGGATTTCGCCATCGGAAGGGTTGAAGTAAAAACCCGCATAAGGGTCTACGAAAAGATAAGCATAAGTAAAACATAACAAAATGCCAAATACGAGAAATGAAATCAGCAGGTCGACTGGACGCCAGTTTCTGGAGGAATTTGATTTCATGGCAACCATCATTTCACTGACGGGATCTTACAGGGTGGCGCAGCTTCCACATAAACTGCGTGGAGGCCGCAGTACAAGTACCGCAAATTCCACAAAACTCAACGGAGGTTGCGGCACAAGGGGTAGAAAGGAAATAATGCGATTATAGCGTAAGAAAAAAACTTCAAAATGCTTTTACAAATGTTATCCAAATCGCGCTGAGTGAGCACGCTTTACGGCGTTGTGACGAAATGTTTCTGAGCGAGCGGATCGACTTCCTAGTTGAAACGAGTATCCCCCTGTATGGAAATTTTTCGATGCAATAGAAAAGCCGGCGATTACGATGAATGCCTTGGCACAGTTGGAGTATCTGGGGTAATAAGTCCCAACTGGCGTGCCCTTGCAAGGGCCGCTGCGCGCGTGTGCACGCCTAATCTTAGATAAGCATTGGAGAGCAAGTTGCGGACCGTAGAATTAGACACAGACATTTTATGTGCCAGTTCCGCTGTCTTGCTATTCGGATAAGACAAGCACAGCGAAAGCGCTTCCAGTTGTCGGGCAGTTAGCGGACCGCCAATTTCCCCCGTTTGATGTTTTGTCAAGAGTTGAAGAGCCTGATGGCTGAAGTAAATGCCTCCGCTGGCAACAGAGATTATGATGCTTGCCAGGTCTCGAATGGCCGCCTGATCGTCTTTGAGAATGTAACCACCCGCTCCCGCGTCTATTACTCCGCGGATCAATCCGCGTTCAGCATACATAGAGATCACTAACATACTCAAGTCAGAGTAACGCTGGAGCAGCCTGGGGATAGTATACAGAATGGGATATGGATTTGGGTTATTGGCAGATGTTGGAACGTTGACATCGAGCAGTAAAACATCCGTAGGATGCTCTTTGAGCGTTGGTTCCAGTGCCTCACCGACGGCGATTGTCGCAACCACCTCAATTTGGGGAAGATTACTTAAACGATAAACATAACCATCCACAATACTTTGATGGTCATCCAATATCGTTACTCGAATTTTTTCCGGCATATCACACGCTCCCGCTAACTAATTACTTCAAGGGTATCAGAAAGTTGCATCCGATTCAAGCCTTTTAAAGAAAACAGTACAAATGCCTATGAGAGAAAAGCAATCGCCTATTGAATTTTGGTTCATTTGAAATAGAATAAACGATGGTTTTTAGTAGCATGTCATTATTCGCCTCCGTTTGACAATCATTCTCAAGGGGATTGTCAACGCAAGGGGTTCAAGGGGAAGGGGGAACTAAGATCGGGTGCGTTTCACTGTCTTGGGGAGGCACAGGCGCTGGATGGTAAAACCATGCTAAGCGGAGGAAAGTGAAGCGCACCCAGAAATTTTCGGCGCTTTGATTATCGTCTAGAATCAGTTTTATTCACCAATACTCGCGCTAGATGTTTTAAAACTAGTAGAGAGCGTACTTATATTTAGACCCATCCGATAGAGTATGCAAAAATCAGTACAAATGCCTATCTAGAAAAGATGTGTGTCTATTGAACGTAAAAACTTATGCCATTACAATGTGTCTAATAGTACTATGCTCTTATGTTTTTTTCCGCATAGTTTAGGGGAATCCCGTAATAGGGGGAGCAAGGGGGCAGAAATTATTTAGAATGCCGATCATAGATCGGCATTCTTTTTATAAGCAAGGATAAATTTATCGTTATTGACACAAATAGATAATACGCAGGGTTTTTAGCTTGTCATAATTGAGCGTCCCGTTCAGTCTATCGAAGATAGGCTTTAGAAAATCCGTGCCCAGCTCATCGAATGCGGCAAAGACAGCATCTTGTTCTTCTTTTGATGTGGACGCGTACGCTTTGAACTCGTCGCTGTTTCGAAGCTTATTCCCTGCCGCGGCATATCTCGTTAAATGGTCAATGATCGTTCCGATGGAAACCTGATATCGTTCCCTCAGGCTTTCGATTCCTTCCCCGGCGTTGAACGCTTCGCCCACAATGAAATATCTGCGGTTTGCATCGCTTTTATCACGGACTGATTCTTTTTTCTTTTCTACGATCTTATGTTGTGCACAATAAGATTGAATGACTCCAAGAAATGCTTCGCCATATTGGCGTGCTTTGACTTGTCCTACCCCGCTGACGTCGAGCATGCTTGCCAATGACTGTGGATAGTACGCGGCCATTTCCACCAGCGTCTTATCCGAGAAGATGACGTAGGGTGGCACGCCCAATTCATCTGCCATTTCCTTGCGCTTGGAACGAAGCAATGCAAAGAGAGCATTGTTGTATTCCAACTCTACTTTCTGCTTTCCATTTTTCTTTATACGTTCGTGCACTTCCTCGATCATCCCATAAATCTTTGTGCGATTCTTAAGTGCATCGATTGCTCTGGGGCTGAGACTCAATGAACGGTATTCACCATCCTGATTCAAATATCCCATTTGTGTGAGTTGGCGCGCCAGGTGTGTCCATTGCTTCTGGTTCAGTTCCTTGCCGATACCATGCGTGGAAACTTTGTCATGCCCAAACTTTACGACCTTCTCATTCATTGAGCCAATTAAAACATCGGCAATATGGACTGCACCGAACCGCTCACCTGTTCGTTTGACGCAGGAGAGTAGTTTCTGAGCAGGGATTGTGACGTCGGTCAACGCGGCTGGGGCTGAGGTGCAGTTATCACAGTTGGAGCAGTTATTGGCAGAGAATGATTCACCGAAGTATGTCAGCAGCGGTTTTCGCCGGCAGTTGAATTCATCTTCGGCGTATTTCACGATGGCATTCAAGTGTTGCATCGCCACACGCCGTTCTTCACCTTCTTTTTGCTCTACAAAATAATTCAACTTGGCGACGTCTGCATAACTATAGAGCAGAAGACAATGTGCGGGTAAGCCATCGCGCCCAGCACGGCCAATCTCCTGGTAATAGCCTTCGATGCTTTTTGGTAAATCATAGTGGATGATGAAGCGCACATTAGGCTTGTTAATGCCCATACCGAATGCAATCGTAGCCACGATAATCTGTGCATCGTCGCGGATAAAGGCTTCTTGATTTCTGCGGCGTTCAGAATCTTCCAGCCCCGCATGATACGGGCGGACGGAGTAACCTTTGCTCGTGAGATACGCGGCGAGTTCGTCCACTTGCTTGCGTGAGAAACAGTAGATAATGCCTGATTGATCTTTGAAGCGGTCAAGGAATTGAATGGTTTGTTTCATTGCATCGCGCTTCGGCGTGACTTCGATGTAAAGGTTCTCGCGATTGAAACTTGCGACGAATTCATTTGTTGTCGTAAATTTGAGCGTGGAACTGATATCGGTCCGCACGCGCGGCGTTGCAGTGGCTGTGAGTGCAAGGCACGCCGCCTTCGGAAAGCGTTGTCGTATTTCAACAAGTTGACGATATTCAGGGCGGAAGTCATGTCCCCACTCTGAGATGCAATGAGCCTCGTCAATTGTGAACAGGTCAACTTGAAGGCGCTGTCCTGAGCCTGTCGAAGGAGAGGAAAGAAGCGAGAAGATGCGCGGGGTGAGCAGTGTTTCGGGCGCGACGTAAAGCAGCTTCACTTCGCCACGCTTCACGTATTCTATATTTTCCTGATATTCCTGCGGAGAGAGTGAGCTGTTCAAAAAGAGCGCTGGCACACCGAAGGCACGCAGTTGTTCAACTTGATCTTTCATCAAAGAGATGAGCGGTGAGACCACAACTGTCAACCCATCGAACACCAGCGATGGGATTTGGTAACACAAAGACTTTCCACCGCCTGTAGGCATGATTGCCAAAGTATCACGCCGCGCCAGTACATTTTCAATCACCTCGCGTTGAAGCGGGCGGAAGGTATCAAAACCAAAGGTTGTTTTGAGTATAGATTGAGGAGTGAGCATAACTTTGTTTTCTATTGATTACCGCCTCTGCAAATAGTGGACGGATTATAGCAAGAGTTTACTCAAAAATTGCTTACAAAACGCAAACAATGCCTACCGCAGCCTCCGTGCAGTCTATGTGGAAGCTGCGGCACTCTGTAAAGTACCCTATGCTATAATCTTTCCCCGAAAGGTCAAGTACCGCAACCGCGCCTGGAATCCCGCACGCTTTCTGCGGGGAATTTGGGCGGGGCAACTATCTGAGTTGGTAGGACTACCTTGAATAATGTCTTTGAAATAAATCTAATTACTTTAGAGTAAGGAAATTGTGGCACAAGAATGCTCAAGAATTTTGTTAAACTTTTCGGGGGTGACCCCACTAAAAAGACGGTTGAAAAACTAAGCGATTTGGTCATTCAAATCAATGCCTTCGAACCACAGTTCGAGGCTTTGTCTGATGAGGCGCTGCGCGCCAAAACGGATGAATTTCGGGCTCGCCTGGCAGAGTTGATAGGGAATGTGGAGGGGCTAGATGAGGCTGAGCAGTTCAAGATCCAGCAAGAGGCATTGGATGAGATTATGCCGGAGGCGTTCGCGGCAGTGCGCGAGGCATCCAAACGGACGATCGGCCTGCGTCACTATGACGTCCAATTGATCGGCGGCGCGGTTTTGCATGGCGGATCTATCGCAGAAATGAAAACCGGCGAAGGTAAGACGCTGGTTGCAACGCTTCCACTTTATTTGAATGCACTGATAGGCAAAGGGACTCATCTCGTCACGGTCAATGATTATCTCGCCCGCCGTGACGCGCGCTGGATGGCGCCAATTTTCAATATGCTGGGACTCTCGGTCGGCGTGCTTCAAATGGCCGCAGCGACAGAGAATGGCAAGAAGGCATTTATCGTTGATTTCGAGCGTGAGTCTCCGCATGAAGACCAGCAATACTTGCACTTGGTTGACCGCGTGGAAGCTTACGCGGCAGATGTCACCTATGGGACACCTAGAATGGTATGGAAAGATGGCGCAGGTAGTGAAGCAGTTGAAGCCTGAAGATTATGAAGTCGATGAGAAAAACCGTACGGTGAGTCTCACCGAAGTCGGTGTGGCGCACGTAGAAACTATTTTAGGCACACAACTTCTTGACCCAGACAGGCCTGAAGATCTAACCCCTGAACAAGCACGTATGACGGGTTATCTTGAACAGGCTTTGCGCTCACAATATCTCTTTCACCGCAACAAAGATTATCTCGTGCAGGCGGGCAAGGTCATCATCGTGGACGAGTTCACCGGAAGACTTATGCCTGGCCGCCGTTGGAGTGACGGTTTGCATCAGGCTGTGGAAGCCAAAGAGGGCGTAAAGGTCGAGCCGGAAAATGTGACCTACGCAACAATTACTTTGCAGAATTACTTCCGTATGTATAAAAAGCTAGCCGGTATGACGGGTACCGCGTTAACAGAAGCGGAGGAGTTCAGCAAAATTTACAACATCGAAGTGCGCCCGATTCCAACGAATCTTGAATATCAATCCCTGCGCGCCGATGGAGCATTGGCAGAACAAAAAGCCAAAGACGATGAAGGCTACCAGTATTCATATTATGTAAGCAAACAAGCTTCTAATGGAGACAGTAAAGCTTCCTCTCTTGTAGCGGGGTCCGAACGCATCTTTTATAAAAGAAAAGATTATCCAGATGTAATTTACCGAACGGTAGAAACCAAACTACGTGCGATCGTGTTGGAGATCGTCCGCTATCACGTAATGGGACGGCCGATGCTGGTTGGTACAACTTCAGTTGAGTCATCTGAGAGATTATCAAACCGCTTGAAAGCTGAGCCTGTGCGGCGTCTCTTACAAATTGCATTGGTGCGACATACTTGGGTGCAAGCCAATAATCGTGAAGAAGATGGACGACTGATCCCTGAACTCGTGCCGTTCAATGAGCCGCTTGAAAAAATCACACCCGATGCGCTTCGTAAATTCATTCAGCCGTTTGGATTGACCAACATCAATCCCGAAGATCCCTCCAACCTGCCAATCGTTCTCGACATCTTGAGATTGGATGAGCAGTCTACAAACCGGCTAAAGTCGGTACTACAAGGCGGTGTGCCTCATCAAGTGCTCAACGCGCGTAAGCATACTGAATAGTCACAAATCATTGCCAGCGCGGGTGCCTTCGGCGCGGTCACGATTGCCACCAATATGGCAGGCCGTGGTGTGGATATCAAACTCGGTGGCGACCTTGCAGAAGAAGTTATCGCGGCGGTCAATCGCGTGCTTCGCAAGG